>Ga0265293_10001106_pt1 | contig 60561 bp, 56 predicted proteins | sample Munlanlewell138R_FD_192505 | JGI IMG/M metagenome (GOLD analysis project Ga0265293, IMG submission 192505) | Leachate microbial communities from a municipal landfill in Southern Ontario, Canada - Leachate well 138R | ecosystem: Engineered > Solid waste > Landfill > Unclassified | place: Canada...
GGGCAGGGCAGTCCGTTCGAGGCCAATTAGCCAGGGGGATATTCCACGGGGCGGCGGCCTGCCTTGCTAAAAAGGGGCAATCCGCCGTGCCTTGGGCCCTTGTTGCGCCTCGATGGTGCGGGTATCGGTGTCAGTGCTGGAATCAGCCGATTTCTCTCCTCCATTCCCGGGTTTTGAGCTGGCACGGATATTGATTGTCAGTATTTGAAAAACGGTGGGCATGGAGCCCCCGTCAATCGATGATTCCGCTGTCGCGGGCGCCCCTGGCGCCCAACCCCGGGTGATGATGCCCCCGTCCGCCGCAAGGCTGACGGGGGCTTTTTTTATTTCACGATGACTCCAGCACCGAACTTCGCTGGACTACGCCGGAGCCTGCTACAGCAGGTTTTTCAATTACTTAGGCGAGTTCATCCTATGCCGGTGCTTTCCGAAACTTGACCCGGCTTCCATCCGCTTGGCTCCCAACAGGCTCCTGGAAACCGAGTCTTTCCGAGGAGTCATCATGGCTAAGATCAAACTCACCAAGTCCGCAATTGATGCGGCAAAACGTCAGTCGCAGCCCATCGAGCTGCGTGACACTCTGGTTCCCGGCTTCCTGTGCAAGATCACCCCGGCCGGCCGCAAAGTGTTCATGCTTCAGTATCGCACGAACGCCGGCGAGCGCCGAAAGCCCGCATTGGGCCAATACGGAGAACTGACCGTCGAACAGGCTCGCTCGCTGGCGCAGGAGTGGCTGGCCCAGGTACGCCGGGGCGGCGATCCGGCAGCGGACAAGGCCGAAGCACGCAAGGCGCCCACGGTTGAGGAGTTGTGCAAGAAGTTCATGGAGGACTACTCCAAGAAGCGCAACAAGCCCAGCACCAGAGTCGGCTATCAAGGCGTCATTGACCGCTGCATCATCCCGCTGCTGGGCCGCAAGAAGGTTCACGACGTGAAGCGGCCTGACATTGCTGGGCTGATGGAGAAGCTGTCGTACAAGCCGGCCGAGGCGAACCGCACTTTCGGCGTACTGCGCAAGATGTTCAACCTGGCCGAAGTGTGGGGCTACCGTCCGGACGGCACCAATCCCTGTCGGCATGTCCCGATGTACCCGGCCGGCAGAGCAACCCGCCTCATCAGTGACGAGGAAATGGTGCGGATATTCCGCCATCTGGACAAACTGGAAGCCGAGGGGCTGGAGAACTACGTCATCCCGCTGGCGATCCGCCTGCAATTCGAGTTTGCGGGTCGCCGCTCCGAGATTTGTACCCTCGAATGGGATTGGGTCGATTTGGAGAACCGGCGCGTTGTCTGGCCCGACAGCAAGACCGGCGGCATTTCCAAGCCCTTGAGTGAGGAAGCCTATCGGCTGCTTTCGACGGTGCCGCGTCGGGATGGTTGCCCTTACGTCTTGCCGTCGCCAAATGATCCGACCAAGCACTTGACCTATGGCGAACACTACGGTGGCTGGAAGCGCGTGCTCAAGGCGGCCGGTGTGCCGCATGTCGGCACCCACGGCATCAGGCACCGCTCGGCCACCGATATCGCCAATTCGGGCGTGCCCATCAAGGTCGGTATGGCGCTGACGGCGCACAAGACCGTGGCGATGTTCATGCGCTATGTCCACACCGAGGACGATCCGGTGCGCCAGGCGGCCGAGCTGGTGGCGAACCGGCGCCAGGCCATCACGGGTGCCCGGCAATCTGCGGAGGCCACAGCATGAACAGGCGTAAGGCATCCGCTCCGTCGTCCACAGCGCCTTCGGCGCTGTTGGGCGACATCCGGGCACTGATCGAGGCGGCGCGGCAGCGCGCCGCCTCGGCGGTGAATAGTGAGCTGACCATGCTCTACTGGCGCATCGGCCAGCGCATCCACACGCAGGTCTTGGAAGGCCGGCGAGCCGACTACGGCGAGGAAGTGTTGCCCACGCTGGCGGCGCAGTTGGTGAAGGAGTACGGCAGCAGCTTTGCGATCAAGAACCTGCGCCGCATGGTGCAGTTCGCCGTCACCTTCCCCGACGAGCGAATTGTCGTATCACTGATACGACAATTGAGCTGGACGCATTTCATCGCCCTGATCCCGCTGAAAGACCCGCTCCAGCGGGACTACTACGCGCAGATGGCGAGCGCCGAACGCTGGAGCGTAAGGACGCTGCGCGAGCGCATCGACTCGATGCTGTACGAGCGCACGGCGCTGTCCCAAAAGCCGGGCGAGACGATCGCGCAGGAGTTGGCGACGATGCGCGATGCGCAGCGCATGTCGCCCGCCCTGGTCATGCGCGACCCGTACATCCTCGACTTCCTGGGGCTGCGCGACACTTGGCAGGAAGGTGACTTGGAGGCGGCGATCATCCGAGAAATGGAATCGTTCCTGCTGGAGCTGGGTGCGGGTTTCAGCTTCGTGGCCCGACAGAAGCGCATCCCGATTGACGACGAGGATTTCCACCTTGACCTGTTGTTCTACAACCGCAAGCTGCGGCGGCTGGTGGCGGTGGAGTTGAAGGTCGGTGATTTCAAGGCGGCCTACAAAGGACAGATGGAGCTTTACCTGCGCTGGCTGGACAAGCACGAACGGGAGTCGGAGGAAGCCTCGCCGCTGGGCATCATCCTTTGCACCGGCAAGAAACGTGAGCAGATCGAGTTGCTGGAGCTGGACAAGTCCGGCATCCACGTCGCCGAATACCTGACCGCCTTGCCGCCGAGGGGCGTGCTGGTGGAGCGGCTGCAACAGGCAACGCAGCGGGCACAGTTGCAGATCGAGCAGCGTAAGACAGACAACACATGATTCTAATCACAGCATCCGTGCGTCCCGGCGTTCCGCCGTCGGGCTCGCGGGCTGCGCCCCGCGCTTCGTGCCGAATCGCGGCCATCCGGCTTTGATCCCTGACGCCTCCGGCCCTTGAGGGCCTGCGCGCTCCGCTTGCCGAAAGCCGGGTGTGTGCAGTGGGCGGGGTGTGGGCGGTCTTGCTGTCTCCCGTCACCGTATCACGACGTGCTCGCCGTCAAGGGCGGCGCGTGTTCCACACGCTTGCGGCCGTGGCCGTCTGCGACCCCTGACTGCTTGCGCTGCGCCGTGCTGGCGCCGGTTCCGGGCAATTCCGCCCGAGCAACCGGAGCACGATCATGACACAACTGTCCTTTTCCTCGTTCGATTCCTCTCTGCTGGTACGTGACGCGCAGGGGCGCTACCTGCCGGCGTCGGTGGACCAGATTCTTGATGCCGCACGCCAGGTCATCGACCAGAAAATGCAGCGGGGCATGTCCTTCACCTCACCGGCTGTCGTCAAGGAGTACCTGCGCACCAAGCTGGCTGGCTTCGAGCACGAAGTCTTCGCGGTGCTGTTCCTCGATTCGCAGCATCGCCTGATTGAATACACCGAGATGTTCCGAGGCACCATCGACAGTGCTTCGGTGTATCCGCGAGAGGTAGTCAAGGAGGCGCTGCGGCTCAATGCGGCGGCGGTGATCTTCTCGCACAACCACCCGAGTGGAAATCCCGAGCCGAGCCATGCCGATGAAGCCATCACCAAGCGGCTCAAGGAGGCGCTGACACTGGTGGATGTGCGCACGCTGGATCATGTCATTGTCGCCGGTAGCGACACCACGTCCTTTGCCGAACGCGGCCTGATCTGATCCTGGGGGCTTCGGCCCCTTTTTTGCTGCGCCTTCGGTCGTGACTGCCTGCGTTAGCTACCGATGATCGCAGTCAGTGCAGCTTTACCCAACGCCTTGACCGCATCAAATGTTAATTCAATGCCTTTATCGTTCGCCGTAGCCTTGATGCGCTCCCACACGACTTTGCTTCGAATCGTTTCCAACAGGTCATGACCAGCCCACGTCAGTCCTTGTGCGAGGACGGCATCACCATCCATATCGCTTGCATCAGCGCCTTCAATAAATCCAGCCTTCCATAGAAGAACGCCATGCGCATCCTTCTGAGGTTCATCGCTCTCACTGGCCGGACCATACTGGATGGTTTCATGTCGAGCATTGTTCAGTGTTTCGACTTCGATCAACACATCACGAATGGTGTCCCAGTTTCTTTTCATGCTGTCTCCATGTTGCATATGGACATGACGGTTTAGGTCTCGGCGCCTTTCTTTAATGCAAGTAGCCGCTTCTTCAACGGGGTTGCTTTCCCTGGATGAAACCGCTCCAGATGTAGCACCCGCCCCATTGCCTGGGCATAAGGGCCGCGTTCAAACGAAAGCACCTCTCCATTCGCTATGCGTTGTTCTATGTCACGCACAGCAGCACGAGTTCTGCTGTACACGGCTTTCCCTAGGCCGGGTTTAGCGTTCACGGAAAGTTTTGTGACTTCCATGCGTGTGCCGGATGTAGAAATCTCATGCTTGGCCCGCTTGGGCTGATACCCATGCTTGAGCAACATGCCGTATATCTTCCGCATCACTTCCGATTTTTCCTGATTGCTCAGGAAGGTTCTTGATGACACGGCGATGTCATCGACATAGCGAGAGTAGACAAGTCCGTCGGCTGCGAACCTTGCATGTAACGTCGGTTCGTCCTGCCAAAATACAAGATTTGCCAGGAACGAGCTGGTGATAGCGCCTTGTGGCAGCTCACCTTGCCGAGTGGTTAGCTGGGTCAGGCATTGCGAAACCTCCTGACTGAAACCGAAAAGTCCGTGCCAGATATTGAATACATGCTCTGTGGAAGTAGAGGGGAAAAATCCGCTGATGTCTTCGTTGATGACAATTCTGGCGCTCGTATGAAGTGAGGCGTTTACTTTGTAGTCGCTGCCTTTGATGCTTCCAGTCAAATAGGCTGGGTAGACCACATGATCCAAAATCTGGCTTTTGATCCTTCGGTGGACTGCCTTCAGCGGTGCCAGGGCATCGTAGGTGTTGCGGATACTGCCGTCCGGCTTGGTAATGGACTTTGCGACGCGGTATAAACCATCGGCCCGCTGGGCAAGCGATAGCAGTTCATCGACAGACAGACCCAACGGCAAACGCAGGGCGTTTAGCGTACCGATACGGCGTTGACTATATGAGGGCGCGCTGGTTGCTGGCGGGTTCATTGAGCAATTCCAGTGCGGTACGTGCAAGCTCTCCTTGCAGCGTTTTGTCAATGCCATCCAGGTCGCCGCCTTCTGCGCCCAGGAAAAAGAGGATACCCACGGGCACGCGCAATGCGTGTGCGATCTTGGTCATGGTGGAAAGCGTTGGGTCACGCTTGTTGTTTTCCAGCATGGACAGGTAGGAGACAGAGCACTCAGCCTGACGTGCGAGATCAGCCTGGGAGACTCCCCGCCGAGTGCGGCACAGCTTGATTGCTTGTCCAAGGTTCATGAGCTACTCCGATAAATCAAATATTGGGCTTGCTGCGTCTTGGCTCACTCTCATCACTTCATCCAGTCAGTGAGATTACTCACTGCTCGGATGACGATGTCGGTGATGCGCAGAGCCCGGAACACGAGTTCACCGTGTTCAAGCTCCCGCCTTTCCGAACCGTCAAGCATGTTGCGTAGTTGCTGCAACACATCATCCAGTTCTGCCAGAGCGCCAGCATCGAGTTGGCTGTAATGCACATCGCGCAGCTTTTGGAGCGTTGCGATGGTGTTCCTCAAAGTTTCGTACTTCATGGGTGTGCTCCTTTTAAACTCGGCAAAAACGCCGAAGCCCCGTAACAAGGCGATTGGCCGAAAGGAGCCAACTCGATGCGCAAGCCCAACACCAGTCTTCGCGGCTTTTGAAGCCCCGTCTCTGTGACCACCTGCTGCGGCTACCGATTAGCTGACTGCACGTCGCTAATGGCGGACACACGGCGGCGAGAGAGCGGACCTTCGCGGCTGACCGATGCTGCCGGCCTGCCTCGCCTCAAAATCTCCAACACTGGATGAAGGAGCGGCCTGAATCGCTTCAGGCAATACACGCTGACCTTTCGCTTTTACGGTAAGAGCACCACTTCAAAGAACAACTACCTAGGCGGTTCGCCTAGCCACAATCATTACAGCACAATCAGCGTCATACGTCAATAAAAATTCACTGACAGTGAAATTGGTGCGTCCCGTGTGTGTCTGTGGCCAAGAGGCAACCCGGCCTGGTTTCCCTCCGCTTGGTTTCTGCTACCGAGACATAACCCTGTGCGTCCCGGCGTGCCGCCGTCGGGCTCGCGGGCTGCGCCCCGCGCCTCGTGCCGAATCGCGGCCATCCGGCTTTGATCCCTGACGCCTTCGGCCCTTGAGGGCCTGCGCGCTCCGCTTGCCGAAAGCCGGGTGTGTGCGGTGGGCGGGGTGTGGGCGGTCTTGCTGTCTCTCGTCACCGTATCACGGCGTTCTCGCCGTCAAGGGCTGCGCGCGCCTTGCGTGCTGGCGTCCTGACGGCCGTCTGCGACCCCTGACGGCTTGCGCTGCGCCGTGCTGGCGACGGTTCCGGGCAATTCCGCCCCAGTAACCGGAGATCGTCATCATGAACGACAAATCGCATGTTTCGCTGGAACGCCATGTCTGCCTGGTCTGCGGCGTCGCTTACGACACGGGCAATCTGCTTCTCGACAAGCGCCTGCGCGCGAGCATGGAGCGCCACACCACGACAGGCTGGGGCTTGTGCCCCGAACACCAGAAGCTGTCCGACGACGGCTTCGTCGCGCTGGTCGAATGCGACCCGCAGCGCAGCGGCTCGCCGTCCGGTGCTGCCCGCATGAAGCCTGAGCAGGCTTACCGGACTGGCCGCCTAGCGCACCTGAAACGCAACGTATTCGCCAAGGTGTTCAACGTGCCGATCGAGGCCAACCAGCCGTGCGTGTTCGTTGAACCCGGCGTGATCGAGCAGCTTCAGTCGATGGTCGCGCCGGCAACGAGCTGAACGCACGGCAAGCATCCGGTGCGTCGCCCTGTGGGGCGGCGCACCTTTTTTTCTGCTGCGCCTGGTGCCGGTTTCTTCGTGCCTACGGCGCTGCGCGCTTCGCTTGCCTCCAGGGGGAAAGCCCTGCGGGCTATCCCCGCCGCGCGATGCTTGGCGCCCCTCGATGCGGCCGAACCGGCTGCGCCGGATCGGCCGGGAATCCGCAGCCACAGTAGAACCAGCTTCCCAATGCCTGGGGCATGGTGCACCCCTTGGGTCTGATGCTCATCGAACCTTAAAGGCTGGGCGTCCCCGGCCAAGAAACATGGCCGGTCGCGCTGTCGTGCGCGTAGCGCATCAAGCCGCTTGCGGCGTCTCGCCCCTGTCGGGCTTCCATCATTCCCTCGCTCCGCTCGGCTGACGCCTCCGGCCTGGCTTCCTCGATCCGGGCCTGCGCGCTTCGCTTGCGTGCGGTTCGGCACACAAGGACGGCCGTTGCCATGTCCAGCCGTCTCTCCTGACTTCATCACCTTGTCCGCGACTGTAGCCCGCGCCCGTGTGCCGTCAAGGCGCGCAGGGCCGTGTCCTCGGCTGCGCCTGCGGGCCGCACCAACCCTGCGCTTGTTTCCTTGACGGCCCCCGTCCGTGCGCTCCTGACCGTCGCGGGCGACGAACTCAGGAAAGACGGTGGCAACAGGGCCAACCGGGTTCCTCGTGCCAACCGCACCGAACAGCCGAAAGGCTGGGCTCCGAATCTAGGAATCCGGTGTGCGGTGTGAACCAACAAACCCATTTTGTCAGGAGTAACGACCATGCTTGCATCCCGTTTCGCTTCCCATTCCCCGGTACTGCGCAGCGACTCCCCGCTGTCCGATGACCAAATCCGCAGGGTCGCGCCGTCCATCTTCGCGGAAGCCCCGCATGAAAGCCGCTCCCAGCGGTACGCCTATATCCCCACCAGCCAAGTGTTGGCCGAGCTTCGCAAAGAAGGATTCCGGCCCTTCATGGTCACACAGACCCGCGTGCGCAACGACGATCGCCGCGACTACACGAAACACATGCTCCGCTTGCGCCATGCCAGCCAGATCAACGGGCGCGAAGCCAACGAAATCATCCTGCTGAACTCGCATGACGGCACCAGCAGCTACCAGATGCTGGCCGGGATGTTCCGCTTCGTTTGCAGCAATGGCCTTGTCTGCGGTGACACCGTGGCGGACGTGCGCGTGCCGCACAAGGGCGACGTGGCCGGGCAGGTCATCGAAGGTGCTTATGAAGTTTTGAGCGGCTTCGAGTGCGTGAAGCAATCCCGCGATGCCATGCGCGCCATCACGCTGGACGATGGCGAAGCCGAGGTGTTCGCTCGCGCCGCACTGGCTCTCAAGTACGACACCACCGACAAGCCCGCCCCCATCACCGAATCGCAAATCCTGATGCCGCGCCGGTTCGATGATCGCCGCCCGGACTTGTGGAGCGTGTTCAACCGCACCCAAGAGAACCTGACCAAAGGCGGCCTGTCCGGGCGCAGCGCCAACGGACGCCGCCAGCGTACCCGCGCCGTGCAGGGCATTGATTCCGATGTACGCCTGAACCGCGCCCTGTGGCTGCTGGCCGATGGCCTGCGCCAGTTGAAAGCCTGCCCCCCACACGGCAGGGGCGGGCAGCGGCCCTTGCCGTCTCTTTTGCTGCTGCATCCCTGAACCGATAGGAGTTATCACCATGAACGCCATGACCAAAACCGAAAGCATCACCACCGCCGCACCGGCGCAGAATCTGATTCTGGTGCCGCTGTCGCAGCTTTGCCCGTCACGCCGCAACGTGCGCAAGACCGCAGGCCAGTCCATCGACGCACTGGCGGCCAGCATCGCCCGCGTGGGCCTGCTGCAAAACCTGACCGTGATCCTTGCCAGTGATGGCGAGCATTACGAAGTCGTGGCCGGAGGCCGCAGGCTGGCCGCGTTGAAGCTGCTGGCGAAGAAGAAGCGCATCGCCAAGGATTGGGACGTGCCTTGCCTGCTGGTGGCCGATGCGTCCGCCCGCACCGTGAGCCTGACCGAGAACGTGCAGCGCGAAGCCATGCACCCCGCCGACCAGTTCGAGGCGTTCGCCGCGCTGGTCGCCGAAGGCCGCCCCATCGAAGACATTGCAGCGGATTTTTCCGTCACGCCGCTGGTGGTGCAGCGCCGCTTGAAGCTGGCGAATGTATCGCCGCGCCTGATGGCCGACTATCGCACCGATGCCGTCACGCTCGATCAGTTGATGGCCCTTGCCATCACCGACGACCACGCCGCGCAGGAGGCCGCGTTCTACGATGCGCCCGAATGGCAGCGCAGCCCGCACAACCTGCGCGAACGCCTCACCGAACGGGAAATCGACGCCTACCGGCATCCGCTGGTGCGGTTCGTGGGACTGGATACCTACGAAACCGCAGGCGGTGGCGTGCGCCGCGACCTGTTCGCGGAAGGTGACGCGGGCGTGTATCTGACCGATGCCGCATTGCTTGAACGGCTGGCGCAAGACCGGCTGGCAGGCATCGCCGCCGAGGTGAAGGCCGAAGGCTGGGCATGGGTGGATGCCACGCCGAGCGTGACCCATGCCGACCTGCACGCCTTCCAGCGTGCGCCGAGGGAGCGGCGCGAACCGACCAAGCGCGAAGCGCAGCGCATCGAGAAGCTGCAAGCCAAGATGCAGGAACTGGCCGCAGCCGTGGATGATGCACTGGACGCCGAGGACGAGGACAAGGCCGATGTCTTGCAGGAAGAAGGCGAAGCCGTGGGCGAGCAGTTGCAGGCGTTGGAAGATGGCTTGCAGGACTACAGCCCGACCGTGAAGGCCGCAGCCGGTGCCATCGTCACCATCGACCGCAACGGGCAAGCCGTGATTCATCGCGGGCTGATGCGCGAAGCCGAGGCCAAGGCCAAGGCGCTGCGCACGCTGGAACGCTTGCGCCAAGGTTTCAGCGGCGAGGATGCCGAGAACGACGACGAAAGGGATGACGACGAGCAGCCCAAGACCGCCGCCATGTCCGACCGGCTGGCGCAACGATTGAGCGCCCACCGCACCGCTGCGCTGCAAATCGAAGTCGCCCGGCATCCGCAAGTCGCGCTGGCCGCGCTGGTTCATGGCATGGTGCAGACGATCTTGCAGGACAGCCGCTATGGCCACGACCTGCCGCTGGGCGTAAGCCTGAAAGTGCAAGACCGGCTGGAAGGCATGGCCCCGGACTGGTCGGAATCATCCGCCGCCGTCGCCCTGCGCGAACTGCAACAGACATGGGGCGAACGGCTGCCGGAGGACAGCGCCGAACTGTTCGCCGCACTGCTGGCGATGGAGCAAGACGAACTGGTGCGGCTACTGGCCGTGTGCGTGGCCGCCAGCGTGGACGTGGTGACACCCCGCGCCACGCCGCACCAGCCCGGCGCGGAACTGGCGCAGGCCGTGGGCCTCGACATGCGGGCATGGTGGCAGCCGACCGCCGAAGGCTACTTCAACCACGTTTCCAAGGCCGTGATTCTCGACGCCGTGCAGCAATTCGCACCGTCGCACGTCACCCGGCTGGCCAAGCTCAAGAAGACCGACATTGCCAGCGAGGCCGAGCGGCTGGTGCAGGGTACGGGCTGGATGCCCGCCCCGTTCGCGGCCGAGAGCAGCACCGCGCAGGAAGACACACAGGAGACAGTGCCACAGGACGAGGCCACCGCCGACGCGGAAGAAGTGACCGACACGCTGGCCGCATAACGTAGCCGTGTGACGCATGGCCCCGGCGCAGATCGCGCCGGAGCTATTTTTCTACACTTACAAAATCCGGGCGCGGCTGGCCTGCTGCGCCCGGTTCTCAACGGCCAAAGCAGAACGGGCCATAGCCCGCGATCACATGTCGCCAGGAACCTGAATCCCGCTAGCTCATTGTTGAGGGCGCGTTAATTACGACACACCCATCAATTCCGTCGATCTTTAAGACACCTTCCTTGAATTTGGCATGTTCTTGCGTCGCGCGTGTGCAGTCCCACAGGAAGCTGACGATCCGTGCATCCTTGTACTTCGTGTCGGCGCGATAGAGAGATGCATCTTCAGCAATCTCGCCAATGAGCGTCGGGAAGGACTTCTTCGTGTCTTTCCGGTATTTGACCTCGATAATCGTATGCAGCGACGGCAGATAGAGATCAATGCGCGGATTCTTCTGCCCGACGGGCTGGAGGTTCACTTCGTCCGCGATGTCATTGAAGACCGGCGCGAGCAGAACATAGAGTAGGTTCTGGACGTGGTATTCGTTTTCTACCTGCCACTTGACGGGTTCCGCACCTCTCGTGCGCCCCGCGTCTTCCCATGTCCATCGCTTGAGGCCGACGGGTATATGCTCCAGAAATCCCAAAAGATCGTCGAGACTCCAGCCTTTCGGCGGCACCACGGCCACATCCTGATTGACCTGATCGAAGACGTAAACCATCAGGCTCAACAGCGCCGTCGAAGCGTCTTCTTGCGCTTGCGCCCGGAACTCGGCCATGAATCGGCCGATCAGGGAAAGGCGAATCTGGTGATTATCGATCCGCCGTATCTCCCGGTAATGAAGAAAGAGCGGCACGCAAGCGCTCGCATAGACGGTGGAGTCACTGCTGCGGACATATGCCGCGATGTCTTTCTCGAAGACATTGAGATGATCGCCGCTGACCTGCTGAGCCAGGAACCCTGAAATCCAGTTCTCGAACTCGCGCACGATACGCGAGTCGTTCATCTGCTCGGCCAGCCACTTTACCGCCATGACGCCGAACGTGTCGGAGACCCACGGGCGTGGCGTGGAGTCGATCTTGGCGGCTTGGCCGAGCAGGCGGGAGACATCCAAACTCGAAACGGTTTCGTCCAGAACGCCGAGTCCTGCAATCGCGCACCGCTGATACAACGAGAGCGTCGCAAAATCGAAAGACGGAACGCCATCCTTCGACAATCCAAGAAAATACAGAAAGGAGGATTTGAAAGGATCGGCGTGCGCGCTCTCGCTCACTTTGTGGTGCAAATACTCGCGCAACTGGTACGCGTTTTCCTTCTCTATAGGAACCATTGGGATTGCCCGATCTTCCCGATCATCACCGAGTCGTTCCAGCCTGGAAGCTGGTTCAGCCATCCGAGATTCCGGGCGATCAGGTCGGAATAGCTGATAGTCACTGGCATCGGATTGGGGAAGTAACTACGCCAGGAATGCGATGCGAAGCTGTATAGCTGGGCGCTCAGATACGTAATATCCTTGAAGGTCGAGTCCTTGTGGACATCAAGAATCACGCCGCGCGGATGCCCGTCTGTGTCTTGCCGCAGTTCGCGCTGGCCGATCAGGTAGACAAGCATTTCGTGCTTGGAAAGCTTGAACGTCTTCCCGCGCGGCGGAGCCAGTCGTCCCTTCTGCACGCCGGCCGTCGCGGAGTCGAACATATGCAGGCCATGATCCTCCGAGATTTTCAGGAAGGCGTACTCGATCTGATATTCACGGTACTTGTTGATCAGGGCACGGACGGCTTCGATCTCTTCCTTGTTGAACTTCTTGACCTGTGCATGAAAGATCAGACGGATTGTGTCGCCTTTCTGCCAGTTCATCCGCTTCTGAATCTTTTCTATCGTCTCTCCGAGCACGGCGGTCAACGCTTCGCAATAGGCTTCCGGCACGACCGCCTTCGATGTATTCGAGACGATGTAGCTGCCATCTCCGGAGAAGACGGTGGTGATGCCCATGATCCGCTGATTGTCAGCGCCGCGCTCCTGCCCGATATTCGCGCTGCCAATGCCGATCACGAGTTCGTGCGAGAGGGTCGGCGAGGATTTGAGAAGCCAAGGGACGCCGCCCATCTTTGCGTAGCAAGCCAGCGCCATATTGTTGAGCGAGTACCCGAGCGAATAGTCGGACTGTGCAAGAAGCTCTATCGTGAAATCCTGTACCGGAACCTGATGCAGGAAGAAAAGGCTCTTGCCGAGATAGTATGGATTCTCAGTGACCTTGAGCTTTTTGAAGGACTGCCGGACCTGCACGAGGGCCAGATCCCAGCGGCCACCGTCATCCGCTTTCTTCCGGATCGCGGCCTCGATGGCATTCTTGTATGCGTCCACGCTGTCGGTGGCTGTCGTGAACACTTCAACACGGCTGGTTCCGAGCGTGAACTTGCCTTCAAGGCCGTTGCTGAAATACTTGCTGTTCGAGATGCCTTTCAGTAGCTTGCGAACGAACTGTTCGACACGCCCTTTGTCGTGTTGGGCGCAGATCACGCAGATCGACGGATCGTTCCTATCGAAGGTGCGCTTCGTATAAGGGCCGCTCTGTGTTAGACCCTTCTCAGCCCAATCCGCTTCGCCGTTGTCGTTGAAGACGAACACCGCCTTCTGCATCTGTCCACAATCCTTCTGGATGTTGGGTGAATCCTTGATCTCGATGCGCGTTCCGTCGATCAGTGGAATAGTCTTGGACTGGATGTACTTCTTGAGCGTGTCGATGCGGGCTTTCTTGTTCTCGCCTCCATTAAATATGGAAATGGATTGCCGGATGCGCTCGACGATTGCATCTTTCTGCGCACCGTGGGTATGCAGGATGTAGTCGTCAAAATTTGTCCGGCTGGCTTCCAGATAGATGTCCTTTGCATTGACCTGCTTGGCCTGACCGTCAGGCTGCGTGACGTGCAATGTCTCGCCCTTGATTGCACTGACCGACCCCAGAAGCTTTCTGTATCCGTCCTCTTGTTCCGTGACGACGTAGCGGTCCATGACATCGAACCCGGCACGAAGAAAGAAGAGACAGTTCTCCTTGAGTATACGTCGCGTTCTGCAATCTATGATGAGGCATGGGTGCCCCAGAACGGTTCGGGTGTCGATTGTGTATTTGACACAGACTTGAAAAGGGTATGCGTCGCCAAGGATCGGGGCCAGAAGATTGTCTTCCGGTTTGGCGCTCAACAGCTCGATAGGATTGAAACCGGAGGGGTTGCGGCTTAAGCCGGTGAGATGCCGTATCAACCCGTCCTTAACCAGGGAACAGAAGATGCCGAAGTTGTCCTTGAGCGCGATTGTTTGAGGTGTGCCGGATACGGGGAACGTGCCGTCGCTCGAGAAGATCAGGATGTTGTCGCCCTGCCGGCGGAAGGCGTGCGTTGCTCTATGCTCGGCGCGAAGCTTATCCAACGTTTCCTTGTCATAAGGAATTTGGTGGGCAGAAATCTCCAGATCCGGGACTTTCAGTGGGAACGCGTTCAGGACAATCGGCAAGGCTTGGTCCTCTTATGTCCGCGACGCTTCTGCTGCAACATGTCCGGCGAGTTCGCTGACGAAAGTTCGCAGGCCGGTCATGTCGGAAAGCTGCGCGTAGTCGCCGTTGCTCACGGCAACGCGCGGAGAAGTGAGAATCGAAGCCACAGTGTAGAGCTGTTCCTGCATGAGTTTGCGGCAAAGAACGTTGTAGCGCTGTGCATAGGACGCATCCTTGAACTCTGCGAACACTGGAAAGTGCGGCGAAGCGTCTCTTACGGGTGCGCTGGATTTTGGACAATCTTCTAGAAGCATTAGCCAGCCGACAAACGGTTTGGTCTGTTCTCCGAATGCACCTTCGCGGAATGCAGTCCATAAGTCATGTGCTGTACCAATGGCTTCTTCCGTCCGGTTATTGAAATTGTTTCCGAAGGACGGCCCGACTTGGCTCTTGAATTCGAAGGCCGCGATCAGGCGTCCCTCATTCATCACTAGCAAATCCCAAAGCTTGGTCGGCCGGAAATATCCGGGCAACGTCAGGACGCGACGCTCCTGATAGATATCAGCGTGCGCAAGGCCGTTGGCGTGCACGATGTCCTTCACCAGAGCGACGAACCCGTCCATGTTCTTCCCCCCGGTCACACCGGCGCGTTCGCCCTGATCGACTTTTCCGGCCTCGATCTGCTTTTGCCGCGCCTTCTCGCGATTGCCCCAGAACGCCATAACGGCGTCCCTCGCTTTCGTTTCATAGTCCGCCAGGTCGAGCGCCATGTCTTAGTCCCCGTTTCCGCCGAGCGCCGCTTTTTCCTGGCGGCTTAGTCCGTAGAGCGCGAAGGTCGCTGCATTGCAGTCCGCGAGATTACGCGTATCAGCCGCGCTTACGAGCGCACTCTTAATGGTCTGCGGCACATCGCTCCAGCGCGGCAAACGCAGGCGCCGCAGATACTGCGCCTGGAAGCGCAGGAATCCCCCGTGCATCTTGGTTGAGTATGTAGCGATGAACAGCCGTGTGACGGACGAGAGAAGCACGGCCTGCAACGCTTTCAAGTCCCACTGATCCGATGTGATGTAGTAGAGATTGTGATGAGGGTAGAGCTTGCCTTCCTCGTACACGATGTGAGCCTGCCCCTTGATGTCAGGAATCAGAAGCTTCGGTGTTCCGGCTATGGACGGCGTAATCCGGTCGATGGTGCGATACCAGTTTGCAGGCGCCTTTTGTGCACAATGCCGTCCGGCGATCTGATCCTTCCGAGCCTCTAGGTAGCGCTTGAGCATCGGATAGCACGCAAGATCGACGAGTCCGCCTTCGTCGGCGAACGGGTTAATCACGCCCAGGCCACGCCACTTTACAGTGCCGTCCGCGATGTCCTTGGTCATGACGAGCGGAAGCTTGCGGTCGTCTTCCACTGTCAGTTCATCCATCGGACCGATGAAGGCTTTGTCGGCTCCGGTCGCAACGCCGATACCGACTTTGCAGCCGGTTTCCTCGAGAAGCGGAAGGGACGCTTCAAGTCGTCTGATCACGGCCAATTGATCGGAGGATTCCAGAATCCAGGGTTCGGCGCCGTTCGCCACGCTATCAACGACCTGCACAGTGCTGCCAGTCGCAGCGAGGTGCGGTGAAGTCAGCTCCAGGGCGAGCGAGCGCAATGCCTTGCCCTCTACGGGTGGGCGATGCGCGATCCGGGTACTCTTGCCGCGCTCGTGCGCAATGACAGTAATGGCCGGATAGGCGATCACCTCCGAATGAAAGGCCGGCGTATCGACCATATCGACGTAGACTTTCAGATGGAACTGTTCGGAGATGAGGTTCCTGAGCGGCCCGCCATAACGATTCTTCATCCAGCGGTCTGCGCAGATGAAGCCGAGAACGCCGCCATCCGTCAGCGATCGCAGCGAGCGCTCGATAAACGGAATGTAGAGATCGGCACGGTCGTAGATCGTCGTGTATCGCGAGCGGTATTCCGCCAGTAGGATATCTGGAACCCGTTCCTGCCGGACGTAGGGAGGATTGCCGATCACTACATCAAACGTGTTCGGCAGATCGGCCAGTAGAAAATCCTGATTGATAAGCCAGGCATCGGCCAGTTCTACGGAACACCCGTCTTCAATGCCGCTTCGTGTAAGAAGTGCTATGACTTTGGCTTTTGTCTGCTCGAAGGTTGGGCGGTGCAGCTCAACTGCGCGTATACAGCCAGACAAAGCCTTGGCCGGTGCGCGTGTTCCGCCGGCTGCTTTCCAGGTCGCTATAAGTCGCTCGATAGCCGGCAAAAGAAAATCCCCACCACCGAAGGACGGCTCAAGGAGCTTTAAGGTGTGCAGTGGACGGTCGAGTGTATATCCGCACAGGTCGAGGAGGAACTCGACTACCTCGCGCCGGGTAAAGATCGCGCCACGCGCTTCGATCCCTCCGCTTGTCGCAAGGATTTCGACAGCCTGTGTGATTGGGCACAGGCCGGGAAGGGATTGTTGCCGAGCCTGCAAAGACGCCTGTTCCTTGATTGACCTTTCGATAGCGGGCACGGCGCTCATTGTGACTTCTCCAGAAGAGGCCGCTGTTCAGCGACATACTTCTCTGCGGCGTCGCGTACCACCCACGCAACAGAGACTTTCTTGTTTCGGGCGATGGCCTCCAACATTTCGTAAAGTTCAGGCGGGAACGTCACGGACGCCCTCGGGGCCGGATCACGCTTGGGCTTTGAGGCTGCAATGTGTTTTGTTGCAGGCATGGCCTACCACCTTTGAATCATGAATGCACCACTTTACACCAGGTTGGTGCATAATTCCAGCCAAAACACCACAACATTGGGTAAGGGGAGCGGGGCTGCGCTTGGCTTTGCTGCACCCGGTTGTGCGAAAGCGTGCCGTCCTCGACGCTGGCGGGGGCTGTCCAGGCCATCACACCGGCCTGTTCACCGACATGCCCTACGGCCTCGCCATGACGAATCCATGCCACGCCTCAAGCCGTCCCGCGACGGATGCAGGGAGCGTTCCCGCCAGTCGCTGCGGGCGAGTCCTTGCCGACATCAGGGCGCGTGCCGGCGAAGCCTTCATGCGGAGCGCCGAGCCGGCCATTGCTCCATTCGGGTCGGTGCGGCCCGTTGCGTCCTTGGTTCGTTGTGAATCCTGGAGGTGGCCCGGCTGCGCCTCGGGCTTTGTGGCTGCAACCGTCCGGCGAAAACAATTTCCCCGCCGCTGCGCGGCTTCCTCGCGCGGCAAATTCTTTTCGCCTCCCGGTTCTCCACTGCGTTTCGACCGCAGGCGGTGCAGCCAGCCCGTCCCCCGCCGGCCGGATCACAACAAGGACGCGATGGGCGCGAACCTTGTTCAACCGAAAGGAGCAAACATCATGGCCAACATCGGCACCTTCACCGCAGAGAAAGACGGCTTCACCGGCTCGCTTCGCACCCTGACGCTCAACGTCAAGGTCAAGTTGGTTCCCAACGACAAGGGCAGCAGCGAGAACGCCCCCGACTTTCGCCTCCAGGCGGCCGGCCACGACATCGGCGCGGCGTGGAAGAAGACCAGCGAGGCCGGGCGGGACTACCTGTCCGTGACCCTCGACGATCCTTCGTTCCCGGCAACGGTCTATGCCCGCCTGATCGAGAACGAGGATGGCACGCACGACCTGATCTGGTCGCGCAGCAAGCCACAGGCGGCGTGACCACCGCAGCACCCCGCCCATCGCGGCGGGGCGCTTATAACTCTCACCTCCAGCGCATGCGTTCGGCGTAAAGCTTGAAGTTTTCGACGAACAGTTGGAGAAACCTCTGGCTTCCCTTGGCAAAGCCCGCCTGTAGAAGTTCAGTGATTCGGACTTGGTCCTCAAGCTCTTGCAGCAGCACCCGCGCCCCGGAGCTGTTCCATCCGGCGCGCCCTATCGGCATCCAGGCCAACACATCGCTTCGCGTTGCGGTGGATTCGGCGGCCTTTTCCAACTGCGCTTCGTCGTTTTCATGGAATGCGGCAAGCGATCCCATTAGCTCGAAGCGTTCGAACAACAACTCAAAGTTTGCCTCAACGCCTGCGAAACTCTTCTGCCAGTGCGTCATCACTTCTAGCAGGTGGTCGCTCAGGGGCGTTTTGCGACGTTCAAATCCATCGAGTTGCTGCCACACCTGCTGTTCGCCTCCAGCCCATGACCAGAGGAATAGGGTCGAGACTACTTGTTGTGGTTCACGATGCTGGGAAGCCAGTGCAGACGAAAAGAGTCTGAGCAGGGTGCCCCATCGTGCAGCTTTGGTCAGTCCAATGCCGTAGGCCGTGAAGACCAGAACAGCGGGATAGGAGCGGAGGTTCAGCCAGTGGGTCAGGCCGCTGCCGATCTTGCCTGCATGGTGGTACAGGCTCCGTAACACATCCAGCACCACGTCGAATTCATTGCCATCGCCCCACCGGCCCAAGACGCCAGCCATACGTGCAAGCGGTTCGGTCAGGGACTCGTATAGCCGAACTCTCGCTCGGAAACTTTCTTGGCTCCACTGGCCCTGCGCGGCAAACGTGTCTCCGTCCAACTGATCAAGTAGCCGCTCGGTTTCCTGCGCAAAAAGCTCATCCAACTGAATACGGTACTCTGGCTTGGCCAAGTAGCGCTTGGTGCTGTTGACGAGCAGTTCCACGCTCAGTGGATTCTGGCGTTGACTCTGCTCAAGGGTTTCGACCCGCTGCTGTAGCGTCTGGAAGAATTCATCGGCGCCGGTGATCGGCACGGTCCTCGCCGCTCTGTGGGCCACTAATTCTTGGGCACCTGCACCCAACGCTCCCCGGGCCGCCCAGTAAACCGGATAACGCCGGTTCGGCGCGCGCAGGAAAGCGGCCCGCAGCGCGTGATCCCATTCGCCAGACCAGCCACAGATGATTAGTCCGTGCTCATCGAAGATGCGATCCAACAGTCCGTTGTAGCTCTCCGGATAGGCGCTCAGTTCCTGGTCGGTGTTCAAGATGCGCGCGTCTTTATAGTCGCCGTGCAGCTTGAGTACGTAGCAGCGGCTGTGGGTCAGTGGCTCGGCGCCGGCCAGCGCGTCTGCGGAAGCGACAACTGTGGGCTCAATGCCCTGCTCCCGCAGGGCATTTTCCATGAGCCTGTCGAAATTGGTCGTGGCAATGACCCGCACATAGCCGGCGCGAACCAACTGCGCGATGGCATGGTGCGCCTTAGTCGGAATCTTCCGGCCTTCTGCACGATCCTGTTCATCCGGTTCAATGTAACGATGCAGGATTGCCCTTCGCTCATCAGGTGAGCTGGCAATCTCCTCCAGCAGCAGGGAGTAGTTTGGTTCTTGTCCGGTCTTTTCCCGATACCACTTTGCCCAGTCTGGCTGCTCCTCGACACCCTGGGCAGTCGCTACACGGCGCACCAAGTCCAGCGTGATCTCCCAACCGGTAGGAATTTCTGCCGAGCGCGACAAACCCGACCCCAAGAGAACAGCGAAGACCCCTTGGTTTTCATAGACAGAAAATGCAAGCTGAGTGATGGGGTCGTTCTGGAGAATTGTCATCGGTCGTCAGTGTGCATCAGCATGTCCAGCTCCTGCCGTACTTGTGCGAGGAGTTGATCGGCTTGGTCTTCGCTGTTACCTGCATAGGCCAGCGTCAGTAGCGTGAGCGGATGCACGTCCATCACTTCGCACAGCTCGGCCAGCTTGCTGAGGGTCGGGCTTTTCAGGTCGCGCTCCAGGGTACTCATGTAGGTACGGCTCGACACGTCGGAAAACGCTTCCTGGCTCAAGCCACGCGCTTTCCTGACCGTCTTCAACGCCTTCGCCAATGAGTATCGTGCCGCCACCTATGGTTTCCCCTCAAAAACCAAGATGACAGCCCATTGCGCCCTATAGGGCTACAATCTATAGTGTTCATTTGGTGGTGCTCTCTGGAATCGTGCCTTTACGGAAATCCGTATCTGCGACTGGCCTCAAATCCACAGAACCGCATCCGTGTCTTTGCTGGCTTACGTCTATACGCCTTCGTGGCTTTACGTGACTGCGGATGTACGGGTTTGCGCTTTTGAGCTTGTAATCAGACGCGCAGATGCGATTCGGTGGCTCTGTGCATCGGAGGAAAAGCGTGACCATGAACCCGCTTATCACTGACGAGCAACGCGCGTGGTTACTCGCCAACGGCGAGGCGCGTGCTGCCGGCCACGCCACCGATCCGCTGCCCGTCGTGCGCCTGTTCACCCCGGACGCACACGCCACCTGGCTGCTGGTCTCGCTCGATCCAGCAGACGGCGACACGGCCCACGGTCTGATCGACCTTGGGATCGGAATGCCCGCCCTGGGAACGGTGAAACTCTCCGATCTGGCGTCCATCGTCGGGCCGCATCGTCAGCCCGTGATGCGTGATCGCTACTTCCAGCCGGTGCGGCGGTTGTCGGAATACCTGCGTCTGGCCGAGGAAAACGGCTCGATCACCGACTGAACAACCACAGTCAGCGGCAGCGCACTGTGTCTTTTTCGGTCTGCCTCCAGACCGTTCCGGTCTCAATGGGCAAGCTTGCACCCAAGTAGTGCGTACCTGATCGAAACAGTCATGATGCCTGGCGCGGCTTTTGGCAGGCTGGCCAATGCGGCACGCCATCTTGGGGCAAACCGCCGTCGCATTCGGACGAAACCCGCAACGCACCGGAGCCAATCGGTCTTGACAGGCAGCTTATCGTTTCACCCATGACGTTTCGATGATGGCTTCATAGCGCGCCTTTGCACCGCAGCGACGTACCTCGAACCGAGGGAGGTCGCGCTATGGCCGATCACAGCGCCGCGTTCTGGTATCCGACGGCGGCCTATCTCTACGTCCTGCACCTGGATGGTCCGGCGCTGGCCTGGGAATACCTGCGCCGTCATCCCGACTACCGCCGCGACTGGCTGCGCCGTCGCCGTCGGTCGGATGCGGCGCAGCGCTGGGGACTGCGCCTGCTGGAAGACCCGGCCCTGGATGCGCGCGACGCGCATCCCGCGTGGTTTCCCGACCATGACGCCGTGCTCCAGCTCTACCCGGACGCCGACCCGCCGCCCGATGCGGTGGCCTTCACGCTTTGGCGTCTTCCGGGCCGCAAGCACCTGATTCACGACGGCCGGCGCCTGCTGCTGATGACCCGTTGGCCAGGTGGCTGCCTGCGCTTCGCGCTGGCGCCCGACCTGACCGATGGCATGGCCTACGCCTATGCCATTCGGGCGCGCGATACGCCCCAGGCACGCTGCCAGGCACTGACGGCCTCGCTGAACGAGTTGGCCGCCGTCATTGGCATCACCCCCGTGGCGCGGACAACGCCGCGGCCATCCCTGGCCGCCTTGCTCGAACTGCACACCTTGCAGGCGCTCGACGCGACCCTGGCGGGCGCGTCCCTGCGCGAGGTCGCCGAAGGCCTGTTCGGCAGCGATGCCGTTGCCGCTGGCTGGTACGCCGATGGCGGCCTGCGCTCGCGCGTGCGTCGCCTGGTACGGCGCGGCCGGTCGCTGATGCACGGTGGCTACCGCCGCCTGGCGCAGCTCGAATGATCCGGGGAGGGTCGTTTTGCTCTCGCTGCAAAACGACCCTCTGCGCAACGCATTGCTTTTTTGAGACTGCCTCCACCCGGTCGCGTTGTGCGGCCGGGCGTTTTCAACCGATGGAGGCTCATCCCATGCGACCCGCTCCCTTGCGGCCTGCCGCCGCTACTGCCGCTGCGCCCGCGCAGCCCCAACGCTACCTGACCAACGACGAAGCCGCCGAGTACCTGCGCCTGTCGCCGCGCACGCTGGAGAAACAGCGCGTGATCGGCGGAGGCCCGAAGTTCCGCAAGTTCGGCCGCCGCGTGATGTACGCCGTGGCCGACCTCGATGCCTGGGCCGATGCGCGCAGCTACGAGGCCACGTCCGATCCCGAATACGCCGAGCGCCACGCGGGTGATTACCGTGATGGCCGCTGATCGACGGCTCGCCGGTGGCCATCGCCATGTCCAGCCCATCGCTGCCGCCTCGGCAGCGACCAGCGCAGCAGCGGGAACAACTCGACCTGTTCCGCGCACTGCCGGGCGAGGACATGGCGCCGCGCGACGCCCAGGACCTGATGGCCTACCCGTTCTTCTCGCTGGCCAAGTCGCGGCGCACTGCGCCGATCGACTTCCGCAGCGGCAACGTCACCATTCGCGTGGAGGGCACCCAGGAACACGGCATCGCCACCATCTGGGACGCCGACATCCTGATCTGGGCCGCCAGCCAGATCGTGGAAGCCCGCGACGCGGGCATTCAGCCCTCGCGCCGGATGCAGGCCACGCCCTACGAGATCCTGCGCTTCATCGGGCGCGGTACGTCGCTGCGCGACTACCAGCGCCTGAAAGCCGCGTTCGACCGGCTGCAATCGACCACGGTGGCCACGTCCATCCGCGAGACCACCGGGCGGCGCCTGCATCGCTTCTCGTGGATCAACGAGTGGAAGGAACTGGCCGATGCCAGCGGCAAACCGCTGGGCATCGAACTGATCCTGCCGGACTGGTTCTACGCGGGCGTGCTCGATGCCGCTCTGGTGCTGACCATCGACCCGGCGTATTTCCGCCTGACCGGCGGCATCGAGCGCTGGCTGTACCGGCTGGTGCGCAAGCATGGCGGCCGGCAGGAAGGCGGCTGGCAATTCGACGTTCCCTACCTGTATCGCAAGTCGGGCAGCCTGGCGCAGCCCCGCGATTTTGCCCGCGATCTGCGCGCCCTGGTGGCGCGGCAGTCGCTGCCCGGTTACGAGCTATCCATCGAACGCTGGCCCGGCGCGCCGGAAATCCTCGCATTCCGGCCCGTGCCGCAAACGGCACGGGGATAAGCCTGGGGATGAAAACGGAACAAGCTGTGAATGGGCTCGTGCTATCGGGCGCGCCAGGACTCGTGCTATCAGGCGCACCGGTATCGTGCTATCAGGCGCGCAAATCGCGCGTAAGTCCAATAACCACAAGGATTTTTCCGGCCTTTAACTTTATATCTAACTTAAACATCTTTCTAACGAATGATAAAACCCTGTTATTGGGCCGGTGGATAACCGCCGAACACCGGCAGCACAAGCGTTTTGCAAGCCGGTCATCGCGTCGCTTTCCACCACGGAGGGCCGCGTCATGATCGTCGCCTTGCTCAACCAGAAAGGCGGGGTGGGCAAGACCACGCTCGCCACCCACATCGCCGGTGAACTGGCAATGCGCGGTCAGCACGTCATCCTGCTGGATGCCGACCCGCAGGGCTCATCGCTGGACTGGACGCAGCGCAGAAGCCAGCAAGGCTTGCCCCGGCTGTTCAGCGCCGTGGGGCTCGCCCGCGAAACGCTGCACCAGGAAGCGCCGGAACTCGCCAGACGGGCCGATCACGTCATCATCGACGGCCCACCGCGCATCGCCGCCCTGGCGCGCTCCGCGCTGCTGGCGGCCGAGCGCGTACTGATTCCCGTGCAGCCCAGCCCTTACGACCTGTGGGCCAGCGCCGAGATGGTCGCGCTGATCCGCGAGGCGCACGTCTTCCGGCCTGCGCTGCGCGCGGCCTTCGTCATCAACCGGCGTGTCAGCACCACCGTGATCGGGCGCGAAGCGCGCCAGGCGCTTGCCGACCAGCCGCTTCCTGCGCTGCGCGCCGAGGTGCGCCAGCGCATCGTCTTCGCCGACAGCGTGGCCGCTGGCCGACTCGCCCGCGAGACGGCGCCGGACAGCGCCGCCGCGCGCGAGATCGCCGCACTGGTCGATGAACTATTGCGGTGGCCGACATGAGCAAGGTTCGCAGCAAGCGCGTCGGCATCGGTGCGCGTCCGCCTGCGAATCCGCACGCTGAGGCGTGGATTCGCCAGGGCGACGCCGATGCGCTCAACAAGGGCGACCTCTACACCGCGCGCCTGACCCTCGACATCACGCCCGCCATGCGGGCACGCATCAAGGTCTCGGCCTTCACGCAAGGCGTGACGGTAGCCGAACTGCTGCGCGCCTTGCTGGAACGCGAATTCCCGGATACGTCGCCATGAATGCACAACCTTCCGCAGCGCTGGCTGCACCGTCGCCATCGTTGGCAGCCTCCAGCCAGGCCAGCAACGTGCCGCTGACGCGCGTTTCTCTGGCCTACATCGAACATCGCTTCAAGCTCTACCTGCGCTTCGGCGAACCCGCCCGCACCGTCCGGCTTGACCGCTGGCGTCGTGTCGCGGTGTTCCCGCCGAACGTCGTGTTCTGCCGCGTCCGCTGGCAGGCCAACGACTACGGCACTGTGCGTTGGCAGCTCATGGTGATGCAAGCCTGCACGCCACTGGATGCCATGCAGCGCATCCCCGGCGTGCAGCCGGGCGCGCGCCTGTTGCTGCGCGCCGAGGGTGACAAGACTGTGCGTGCCATGCTGGAACGCATCGACGCCATCGAGGCGCTGGGCATCGCGCCAGTCAGTGCCTCGCCCGCGTACTGGCGCACGCTCGCCAACCGGCTCGCTGCGCGCTTGCCGCTGCCCGACTACACCGCCGAGCGGCACGCCGCCTGGCTGGCCGGGAGGGCGCTGCCATGACGCACCAATCCGCCATGAGCAGCGCGGCCGACATCCCGCCGCGTCCCCGCTCGCGCCTGCGCGCTCGCCTCGTGCTGGCGATTCTGTCTGCCTGCGGCCTCGCCGCGCTGGCCTGGGCGTCTTTCGTGCAGCCGCTGCCGCGCCTGATCTACAACCCGTCCGACAGCGTGCCGGTCGGCTGGTATCGCGTCGATCCGCTGCACCATCAGCCCGGCTCGCTGCCCCGTCCGTTGTCCGTGGACAGCATCGTCCTGACTCGGTTGCCCGCCGACGCCACGGTACTCGCCGCGCAGCGCGGCTACCTGCCGGCGCATATTCCTCTGCTCAAGCGCGTGGGCGCCGTCGCGCCGCAAGAGGTGTGCATCGCTGGCGGCACCGTCCGCATCGACGGCGTGCCTTCGGCCGCCGTACTGCCTGCTGACCGCTGGGGTCGGCCGCTGCCATCCTGGCCGCAGTGCCGGCAGCTTCGCCCTGGCGAACTGTTTCTGCTCAGCGTGACCAACCCGGCCTCATTCGACAGCCGCTACTTTGGCCCGGTACGCGCATCCGCCGTGATCGGCGTCGCGCACCCGATCTGGCTGGAGGTTGCCCGTGATGGCCGCTGATTCGCTGCACGTCGCCGTGCATTTCATCGTGCCATTAGGTGTGTCGATCCTGTGGCTTTCCGTGTGTCGTCGCGCGTGCAGTGCGAGCGCATCCGCGCCGCACTTCGCGCTGCCTTCCCATGTGCAGGCGTCTTGCCTCGAACGCGCCCGGCCTGTGGCCGTCGCCGCGTTCGCCGGCGCGCTGGCTGCTCGCGCAGCAGCGCCGCCGGGCCGCCGCTGCCCGGAGCGCCAGCGAGGGGCAAAGGCGGAAGGCAAGACAAAAGGACGCGGCACCGGGCCGCGTCGAAAGCCAGTCTGCACGTGGGGTTGGCGCGGCACGACGCGGCTTCGCCGCCGTGCCGCGTGGGGCGCGAGGCCCGCGCCGGGACAGGGCTGTCCGCGTGCCTCGCACGCCGGCCTACGCTGCAACTTGGGCCGCAGCTTTCCCTGGAGACGGCCATGAGCGACCGCCGCGACGACGATTTCCGCATCCGTCCCAGCGCGCCCAAGAACCGGGGCCAGGGCTTCGTCTCCAAGGTGCTCAAGCAGGCCGGCAAGGCCGGCGGCAAGTCGACCGTGCGCCGGCCGGCACTGACCGGCGGCAAGGGGCGCACGGCAGGCCAGCGGCCCGGATCGCGCCTGGGGCGCGGCCATACGGCGGCACGTTTCGCTGGGGCGTCGCTGACGCCGTTCTCGCGGCGCGTGACCATCAAGACCCTGCTGGTCAATCAGCGCCAGGCCAGCCCGCAGTCGCTGCCCAAGCATCTGCGCTACGTCGAACGCGACGGCGCGGGCCGTGATGGCGAGCCGGGCCGGGCCTACGGGCCGCAGACCGACGAAGCCGACCTCGATGCCTTCAAGGAACGCTGCGCCGACGACCGGCACCATTTCCGCTTCATCGTCTCGCCCGAGGATGGCGCCGAACTGGACGACCTGCGCACCTACACCCGGCACCTGATGGGACGCATGGAAGCCGACCTGGGGACACGGCTGGATTGGGTGGCGGTCGATCACTGGAATACCGACAACCCGCACACGCACCTGATCGTGCGCGGGCGCGACGACACCGGCAAAGACCTCATCATCGCGGGCGACTACATTGCCGACGGCTTCCGCCACCGGGCTGCCGAACTGGCGACCGAATGGCTGGGGCCGCGCACCGAACTGGAGATCCAGCAGACCTTGCGGCGCGAGGTGGATCAGGAGCGGTGGACGAGCCTGGACCGCACGCTCAAGCGCGAGCTGGGCGACGACAACGGGGTGCATGTCGAACGGCTCAACGAACCGCGGCTGCAACGCCAGCGCCTGCTGCTGATCGGCCGTCTGCAACGCTTGCAGCGGCTGGGCCTGGCCGACGAGGTGCAGCCCGGCACCTGGACCATCCATGCCGATGCGGAAAAGACCCTGCGCGCCCTGGGCGAGCGCGGCGACATCATCCGCACCATGCAGCGGGCCATGAGCGGCGAGCCGCGCGAGCTGGCGGTGTTCGAGCCGGGCGACGATGGCCGCACCATCCTCGGCCGTGTGGCTGCGAAGGGGCTGGCCGATGAGCTGCGCGACCGGGGCTATCTGGTCATCGACGGCGTGGACGGCAAGGCCCACTACGTCGCGCTCAATGCCCGCGACGAGCTGGCCAACTATCCTACCGGCGCCGTGGTGGAAGTGAAGGGTTCGGCCGACGTGCGCGCGGCCGACCGCAACATCGCCGCGCTGGCGAGCGATGGCCTGTACCGCACCGACCATCACCTGGCCGTAGCTCAGGGTCAGGCGATACCCGGCCGTGACCCGCAGGAGGTTGTGGCGGCCCACGTCCGCAGGCTGGAAGCCTTGCGCCGGGCCGGCATCGTGGAGCGCGTGGCCGAAGGGCTATGGAAGGTGCCGGGCGATCTTCCCGAGCAGGGTCGCCGCTACGACGCGCAGCGCCTGGGCGGCGTGGCCGTAGAGCTGAAATCGCACCTGCCCATCGAGCGGCAGGCCCGCGTGATCGGTGCCACCTGGCTCGACCAGCAGTTGATCGGCGGCGGCTCGGGCCTGGGCGACCTGGGCTTTGGTGGCGAGGCCAAGCAGGCGATGCAGCAGCGCGCCGACTTCCTCAAAGAACAGGGGCTGGCCGAGCGGCGTGGGCAGCGTGTGATCCTGGCGCGCAACCTGCTGGGCACGCTGCGCAACCGGGAACTGGCACAGGCCGCGAAGGACATTGCCGCCGATACCGGCCTGGAGCATCGCCCGGTCGCTGACGGGCAGCGCACGGCCGGCATCTACCGGCGCAGCGTCATGCTCGCCAGCGGGCGCTACGCGATGCTCGATGACGGCATGGGGTTCAGTCTGGTGCCGTGGCGACCGGTGATCGAGCAGCGGCTGGGGCAACAGGTCACTGCGGTAGTGTGCCGTGAAAATGTGTCGTGGGAAGTAGGTTATAGGCGAGGAATATAACCCAGTTGATCTGCGAGCTGTTGTCGGATAAATCACACCAAATGTAGGGCTATAGCAGGCTCGTATCAGCATCTACTGTGGTGCGACAATTTGTCTCGCTACGGATACGCCATGCAGTTTGTATACTCTGCCGATGATATCCAGTAACACACCGATCCTGAATACATTGTGTAATCTTCGCTGGTTGGCAATCGCCACTCAGGCGACTGTTACCTATGTCGTGACCCAGGTATTGGAAATTGCCATTCCTGCATTGCAACTCTGGTGCGCCATTGGGTTACTGGCGGTATTCAATGGCTATGCAATATTGAGAACTCGACAGAACAGGGAAGTTCATCACCGCGAAATCTTCACGCATATAGTGGTCGATGTCAGCGTACTGGCTTGGTTGATCGCCTGGAGTGGGGGGATAGCCAATCCCTTTACGTCCCTGTTTCTCCTGCCGATTGCTTTTGCGGCCCTAGCGCTTCCCTTGCCCTGGATCTATGCCACCGTCGTTGCTTGTGGTCTCGGATACGCCATGTCCGCTGTGCTAGGGAGACCTCTGCCGCATATTCATGGTGTGTTCAGAGATACGTTTGATCTGCATCTGTGGGGAATGGTCGTCAATTTCATCATATCCGTTGCTGTGGTGCTGTATTTCCTGACAAGGCTCGCCATGGCGCTGCGCGAGCGCGAGAAGGATCTGTCGAATCTGCGCGAGAGGTTTACCCGTAACGAGGGCATCATTGCCCTGGCCACTCATGCGGCGTCAGTGGCGCATGAACTGAACACCCCGTTGGGTACGCTGACTCTGATGCTGGATGAGTTGGTGGATCAGGAAGCAAGACCCGATATGCGGGATGATCTGCTGACTATGCGGAAACTGGTCGATGTATGTCGCGACCGTGTGCGGGAGCTGGCAGTTCCTGCAACAGACGGGGATCTTGTCAGCGGCATGAACAGCATGGACCTCGAACGCGTCATAGACCGATGGATGTTGATCCGCCCCATGATACAGCTGGTTCGAACGGGCGTCGTAGGGCGTGATACGAGGGTCGATCCAGCCGTTTCGCACCTCTTGCAGGCTCTGCTCAATAACGCGGCCGATGCCAGCCAGGCGGTAGGCGTGGATCAGGTGGATCTCAGGCTGGATATCGACGAAAAGGAAATTGTCGGCGAGATTCGTGATTACGGCGCAGGCTTCAGCGAAGCCCGAAGCTTTCTGCCGAGTACCATGTATATCAGCGACAAGCCGGATGGCATGGGTATCGGACTGGCCTTGAGCCATGCAACGGTGGAACGCCTTGGTGGTGAGCTGTCGATGCAGTCGTGCGTGGGCCCAGGTGTACGCATCGGATTCCGGCTTCCCAAAAAAGTAGAGGGTGTTTCATGAAAAGAGGACTGTTGATAGATGATGACGAAACCTATCTGCACACCCTTCGAAGGGCTTTGGAGCGCCGGGACTATGAGGTCTCAACGGCCGGGTGTGCCGAGGAGGCACTTCGTCAAGTTGAGTGCTTTCATCCTGATTTTGCCTTGCTGGATCTCAAGCTCGGGCAAGAGTCGGGACTGAATCTGATCGCTCCCCTCAAAGAGGCTCAACCCTCTCTGGTCATCATTCTGGTGACCGGCTATGCCAGTGTGGCAACGGCGGTTGAGGCCATGAAAAAGGGAGCCGATAATTATCTTATGAAGCCTGTCAGCATACCCATGATACTGAAAACTCTTGGTGATGAGGTGCTGGATGGAAGCATTGCTGGAGATCCCACAATGACACCTTTAAGACGGGTTGAATGGGAGCATATACAGCAGGCGATGGTTGATGCTGATGGCAACATTTCCGCTGCGGCAAGATTACTGGGGATGCACAGGCGCTCATTGCAAAGAAAGCTGGCCAAAAGACCATCGCCCAAGAAAATTATTCCTGCCGAATGATTCATAAAATTCTCTACGACGTTCGGCAAATTCGCAGAAGGAACATATCGCATGAAAAAAATCTTGTCTCTGTTTATTGTTGTAATCACCCTTTCCGCTTGCGGTGAAACTGAAATGCAACACTCGGAGGCGCGAGGCATGAAGATCACGGCCGCCTGGTTGCGCGAGCCCCCACCGGGCTCCAAGGTCACGGCAGGGTATCTTTCCATACAGAATTTTGAGAAAGAGGATGATCGACTCCTTGGAGTAAAAAGCACCGCTGCCGAACGCGTAGAGATCCATGAGGTCCAGCATGAGGGTGGAATGGCGCGAATGCGCGAAATGGAAAACGGCCTTCCAGTGCCGGCGAATGGTTCAGTAATGCTTGAGCCCGGCGGTTATCATTTGATGTTTATCGAACCAAGGCGCACGCTTAAGCTCGGCGATGCGGTCCCTCTGGTGTTGTTTTTTGAGAAATCCGGCGAACACGAGGTCGATTTTTGGGTGCAATCCGCCGGACCGGGTAACCAGGAAAACTCTCATGTGCATCATTAGCGGCTGACCTGGTCGATAGTTCCCAAGACGCAAGATGAGCTGTTTCTATAGAATCAGCCATAAAGAAACCGGCTAGCGCGTATTTTCGTGGATGAATCTATCATCGGTTTTTTTGGGATCTTCGATAACAGTAGCCACTATTCAGATGGATCGTCACATTCCATTAACGGAGAATTCTTTTTCCGGATATTCAACACCTCACAGAAATATGATCCGGGTGTGTCAGTTTGTCACTTCCAGGAGTATTTCGTCAGGTATATCTTCCTCCACTCGGTAACACAGAGTGGTTATCCGTGTGAGATATCGTTGGTTATTTTTTTGAGGTGACTGGTGAATAAATTTTACTCGGTAAAAGGTGCTTTGCGGGGCCTGAAGATATGCCTTTTTATTATCGTGGGATGGCTTGGATGGTTGTCTGGATATATGCATGGTCTGTTGTATCTGGATGATTTAATGAACGATGTTTCTGTAACGACACGCGATGCCGATTCTGCTCAGATGTCGAATGCCATGCCGCTACCCATCGCCTGCGCTCGCTGTACGGATGACGAACCATTATCCATCGTGGCATCCATTCCCGAAGCTCCTTGAAGAAAGGCGACTCAATGAAATTTCCTATCTGGAATATTCGTGTCCGGCAAGGGGCTTCAGGAACACCTGGCCATGGCTGATCCCAGTTTTTTACTGTCCCTGATCGCCATGACGAGTATTGGTTTGCTCGGCGCTGGTCATTGCGTGGGCATGTGCGGCGGTATCGTGTCGGCACTCGGCTTCGCCTCCCGTGAAGGCGGCAGCGTTCGCCTGATGTTGGGGTACAACCTGGGGCGTATCACCAGTTACGCCGCTGCGGGTGCGTTGGTGGCGTTGCTTGGTCAGTGGGGCAGCACGTACCTGGCACTGGGGCCGGTGTTGCGCGTCGCGTCGGGCGTGATCCTGGTGCTGATGGGATGCTATCTGGGCGGGTGGTGGCGGGTATTGGTACACCTGGAAAGGTTGGGAAGTCGGTTTTGGAAATACATCCAGCCACTGGGCCAGAGTCTGCTGCCAGTGCGATCACTGCCTCAGGCACTGGCACTGGGCATGTTGTGGGGGGCGCTGCCCTGTGGGCTTGTCTATACCGCGCTTGCCTATGCCGCCGCTTCTGCCGAGGTATCGAACGGCATGTTGCTGATGGTGGCCTTTGGGCTTGGTACGACTCCTGCCATGGTGGCTGGTGGACTGCTTGCTGGGCGCTTGAAGGTATTGCTACAGAGGCAATCGGTACGTGCGGTTATGGCTGTGGTGATGATCGTTTTCGGTATCTGGACGCTTGCCAGTGTTGCCATGCACGGGCAGCACTCACGGGCATCGGGTGATTCTCACGGTAACCACCATTACCACAATCACTGAGAATCGGCTTACGACGTCATGTAATAGAAATTTCCGCTGATTTCCCCGGGTTAGTACTGCGCGCGAAGTGTAACGACGAGGTTGCGCAGTTCGCCATATGGGTTGTTGTAGGTATTTAACTCGCCAAGCCGGGTATAGTAGGTTCTGTGGAACAAGTTGTTGACATTTATGGCAATGATGAAGTGCCTGTCAATGCGGTGACAGCAGCCGCATTAGAGGGCTTAGGCGTGGTCCAGCCAAGCACCGTGCTGGAGTCATGGTCCAAAAAACATAGATGAAACCTGGGCGACTAGGTCAGAGCCGCAAGACACAACTTCGCCAAATTTTGATGTCAATTAAACAGCTTTCTTAAAAAAGGAAGTCATAAAGACACGTGTAAAAAATATATATTTAATTTTTTAATCAATAATATCAGTTACTTAAAAATTGGCATATATCCTGCTGTATCAAAGTGACATCCAATCCAGCAGGAGTAACCACATGCTGTCACAACGATCCAGAGAGATCATCGCCGCCACTCTACCCGCGGTCAGAGCCCATATCAACGACATCACCAATACTTTCTACCCGCTGATGTTCGAACGCTACCCGCAGGTGAAGGCCTACTTCAATCAGACCCACCAATCCCAGGGTACCCAGCGCAGGGCTTTGGCCAATGCGGTGGTCGCCTACGCCGCCAACCTCGACCGCCTGGAAGTCCTGGGTGACGCGGTTTCCCTGATCGTCCACAAGCATGCCTCCCTCAATATCCTTCCCGAACACTACCCCATCGTTGGCGAATGCCTGCTGGCAGCGGTGAAGGAAGTGCTGGGCGATCCGGCCACCGACGAAGTGCTCGGGGCCTGGGGTGAAGCCTATCAGCAGCTCGCCGACATCCTGATCGGCGCGGAAGAGCAGGTATATCAACAGAACGAACAGAAGCCTGGTGGCTGGCGCGGCGAACGGGAATTCGTGCTGACACGCAAGGTTCCGGAAAGCGCCGTGATCACATCGTTCTATTTCGAACCAGTCGATGGCGGTCCGGTGTCCGACTTCCTGCCCGGTCAGTACACCGCGCTGCTGCTGGACATCGACGGTCAATCCGTGCGCCGCAACTACTCACTGTCCGACCGCCCTGGACAGCCCCACTACCGCATCAGCGTCAAACGCGAGCCCGGTGGACTGGTATCGAATCATCTGCACGATCGACTGCAGGTCGGTGACAAGGTGAAGCTGACTCCACCCTCTGGCGACTTCGTTCTGAACAACGAAAAACGTCCTCTGGTGCTGCTGAGCGGCGGTGTCGGCATCACACCGACCATCAGCATGCTCAAACCGGCACTGGAAAGTGGCCGCGAAGTGCATTTCCTTCACGGGGCGCTCAACAGCGAAGCCCATGCCTTCCGTGAGCAGATCGAAGAGCTGCGCCGCGAGCACCGCAACCTCTACGTCAGCTATTGCTACAGCAACCCCCTGCCCCAGGATCAGCAGCAACCCGTCGGTTTCTTCGATCGGGAACGCCTGGCCAGCCTGCTGCCCGCCAACCGCGACGTGGACGTGTACTTCCTCGGACCCAAACCGTTCATGCGCCTGTGCTACCAGGCTCTGAACGAACTCGAGATCCCCGGCGAACGCATCCGCTACGAGTTCTTCGGCCCGCTGGAGGAATTGCAGGCCAGCAACGGAGACATTCAAGTGGCCTGATTGGCGAGCCACCGACATAGCATAGGTGACGTTTGCAACACTTTCTCCGTGTGCCAATTGTTCTAATGCTGTCATCGTGTGTGACGACCATTCGCCGACCAGCTGCGACACTTTGTCACATTTCATGATGCGTAAGTGTATGACTAAATAGCATCCCGCAAAGCGCCAGGCAGCGCTGTCTGGCTCACCAAGCCACATGACATTTGGTGGTCTGAGCTCTCTTGAGTCGAGCCTGATAAGGCTGTTGCACGGACGGAATGTCGATATATCTGCAAGGAGAAGTATTCTTGGAACCGATCTATCGCGCAAGCGAACTCCTCTACTACCCAGCGCTCGCTGGCATTTTGGCACTACTTTTTTACAGTCTTTTCGAAGCCGGACGTCTCTCGGCGGCGTCCTTCGGCCGCCATTCTACGAGCACCTGGCTGCGCTCCTATGGCGGTGGCCAACAGAGCGGCGCACCGCCCGGCAGGCTGGCCATCATCGGCCATCTGCCATCAGACGCGACGTTGAACGAGGCCGAAGTCCTCGCGCTTCGTCGGCTCGAAGGCATCAGGATCGCAGCTCGGGTGGCTCCGATGGCGGGTCTGATTGCGACATTGGTCCCCATGGGGCCAGCACTGGTGGCGCTCACCGACAATGACCTCACCCGCATGGCCGAACTGCTGCGCAATGCTTTCGCGGCGGTCGTGATTGCGCTTGCCGCTGCCTCGATTGCCTTTTGGGTTGCCAGCGTGCGCAAGCGCTGGTGTGCCGAGGAACTCGTGGCTATCGAGAAGCGGCTGGGAGCCGGTCATGAGCTTTAGGTTGCTGGACGAAGACGATGAGATAGATCCGATTCTGTCGGTCGTCAATCTGGTGGACGTCTTTCTGGTTTTGGTAGCCGGGTTGATGATGATCATTGCCGCCAATCCACTGAATCCGTTCGCCGACGAAGATGTGCTCATCGTCAAGAATCCAGGCCAGGAGGGCATGGAGATGATCTTCAAGCAGGGTGATGAGGTGAAGCGGTTCGCCACCACTGGGTCCCAGGGCGAAGGAGATGGCGTCCGTGCGGGTGTGGCCTATCGCCTGCAAGACGGTTCGATCGTCTACGTACCTGAAGCATCGGAGACGCAGACGATATCTCCTGACTCCTAGCCACTCACTGAATACCACATCAATTCCGCACGCCAACGCTCAGCAATACAACAAAAGGCTACGCACTTATGAAAACCTTCAGCGCCCCCTTGATGGCAGCCATCCTCCTGGCGACGGCTGCGCAAGCACTTGCCCAGACCGAAGAAAACTCCAGAGTGGAGGAGATCGTCGTTCTCGGCGAACGACGCACGGCCACGGATGTTCCCACCGCCGATGAGATGGCGTACCGTTTTTTGCTGCGACCGGGTGCCGAGTCCATCGTCTCCGAGGAGATGTTGCGAGAGAAGCGGGTCTCCAGCCTGCAGGACGTGTTCGAATTCACGCCCGGCGTTTTCACCAGCTCCCGCGACCAGGGCACGGGAGGGCTGCTGTCGATCCGTGGCTCCGATATTGCGACGGAAGGTCCGCGCAACGGGCGGGGTGTGCGCGGTTACATTGACGGTGTGCCACTCGGGCGAACCGAAGCAGGACTTACCGCGCCCCTCATCGACCTGCTGGCCGCTTCCTATGTGGAGGTCTATCGCGGCGGGTCCAGCCTCCGCTACGGGGCGCTTTCCAGCGGCGGCTCGATCAATTTCGTTTCCAAGACCGGCGCCAACAACCCGGGGACGGGTATCCGTCTGCTCGGCGGGTCATTCGGTTTCGTCCAGGGGCAGGTGGAGCACGGTGGCCAGAACGGCGATGTGGACTATTATGTCTCCGTTTCCGGTCAGAGTTTCGACGGCTACCGGCCCCAGTCGGCAGGAGATACTTCGCGGTTGACGTCGAACCTCGGTTGGCGTGTCAGCGACGATGTGCGCACCCGGTTCTACCTGACCGTCGGCAGCACCCACCAGGAGAGCGCGGGCACCATACCGCTCGATCAGATCAAGCAGTTGCGCCGCACGACCGACGAACTGTCGTTGCGGGCGGATACGGACGCGAACTTCGATTTCTATGTCCGTGCCGCCAACAAAACCCAGATCGACCTCAAGGAGAACGGTCTTCTGGAACTTTCCGGCTTCGCCCTGCACACGAGCTTCGACCACCTGCCCACGCCGTTCTCCGGCATTGTCGACAATGTCTGGCGGGAAGGTGGTCTCGGTGTGCGCTGGGAAAACTCGTTCGACGCTTTCGGGGTGCCCGTCGAAACCGTCCTGGGCTCTCGCTATACCTATACCGACGGCGACTTCAAGCGGTGGACTTGGGAGAACGGTGGTCACGACCGCGGCCAACTCGTTCTCGAAGAAGATTTCACCGCCGAGATTCTGGAAGTCTACGGTGAAACGGCGCTCGAGCTGGCGCCTTCGATCAAGGGTTTCCTGGGCTTCCAGGCGGTGAGGACCACCCGCGACCTCGAAGACACGTTCACCGGCCCCCCGGTGGCCTCGGTGCCGATCTTCATGCCGGGCGGCCCCCAGCCTGGCTCGCGGAATGGTGATTATTCCAACAAGGTGACCTTCAAGGACTTCGTGCCCAAGGTCGGCGTGAACTGGGAGTGGCGACCTGACAACGTACTGTTTGCCAACGTGACGCGGGCCTTCGAGGCGCCGACGGGATCGGATGTGGCGAACATCGTGGACAGAAACGCCCGCCTTCCCGACCTTATCCTGCCGGATATCAAGGCCCAGACGGCGACCACCTTCGAGGTTGGCTTCCGGGGCGACTTCGAGGGCTTGCGTTACGATGTCACTGCCTATCACTCTCGCATCAGGAACGAGATTCTGACCCGATGCGCCGACGAGGTGAATGCCTCCTGCACAGAGACTGTTGCCTTCAACGCCGACAGAACCATCCACCAGGGTATCGAGATCGGTGGAGAGTGGACGATCGCGCAGAATGTTGTTGTGCCCGGGGCGAACCTGGTGGTCGATCTCACGGGCGCCTGGCAGGATTTTTATTTCGATGGCGACAGTCGTTTCGGCGATAACAGGCTGCCGAACGTGCCCAAGGTGTTCGCCATCACCTCGTTGCGCTGGGGTGGCGAGACCGGGATCTACCTGAGGGGCGTGGTCCGCTACACAGGTGACCGCCGAACCACCTACGACGGTTCCGGCGGTTCCGCCTTCGTGGTGCCGGATGTGACCACGCTGGGCGCCACGCTCGGCTGGCGGAACGAACGGCTGAATATTTACGTCGAGGGGCGCAACCTCACCGACAAAGCCTATGCAGCGGACTTTTCGGCGACGCCCACCGTACCCATGGTTCAACGCGGCCCGGTGCCTGTTCCCGCCACTTCGCCAAACGTTCGGCCGGGTGACGGACGTGCGGTTTACGCCGGCTTCAACCTGCGATTCTGAGGAGAGCGGGCCATGGCCAGGATCAGTCTTGTTCTGTGGATGTTGGTGTCCCTTCTGGTCGCAAGTCCCGCGCATACGCAACCCGAGTCCGGGACGCCATCGCGTCCCGCCTGGACCGAACAAGCCAGTGAACGGGATGGCAGTGCACAGAGCGGGCCAGTGAACTGGAGCCCGTCGGCCCAGGCTGGTCCGGCGGTGACATGGCGCGGCGGCGGGCCGCCCGCGTCTGCCGGGCCTGTCTATACGCCCAGGCCGATGCTCGGAGAGCGGCCTTCGATCCTGATCATTTCACGCGATCCGGGTGAGTCGGGCAAGGCCTTTCTGCTGCGCAGGCTTGCCCGCGATGCGGACATCGATCTTGCCTTCGAGTTTGTCGACCAGAGCGATGCGGCCTGGATTGCCGAGCAGGCTGAGCGGAATGACATCGTTCTCCTGGACAGTGTCATGCCCGGCGCCTTTGTGCGTCTGGCACAACAGGCTCGCGAAGCATTGGTGGACTACCGGGGGCGCGTGGCCATGGGCCTGACGAGTCAGGTTGCTACGGCCGCTGGTTTGTCTCAGGCGCAGGCTGAAGCCATTGCCCGCTATTACGAAAACGGGGGAGAAGAGAATTTTCGCCGGCTGTTCACCTACATCCGTGCGGATGTCATGGGAATGGAGGGCGTTGCGCTTCCCGATCCGCCGATCGAGCTGCCCGAGCAGGCAATCTGGCATCCAGACGCACCCGGTCTCTTTGCCACGCTTTCGGACTACCTGGTCTGGCGCGCACCTGGAGCCGGCCAGCCAGTGATCGGGGTGGGCTTTCATCGCTCGTCCCTGGCGAATGTCGCCATGGACGCCGTCGAGGCCCTGGTGCACCGGCTTGAAGCGAAAGGCGCTTTCGTCGTGCCTTTCTACGATCCCAATGATGCCGACGAGGTCGACAACCTGGTGATGAAAGACGGCAAGGCATTTGCCGATGCCTTTGTCACCTTCACCGGCATGTACGCCAACGTCGAGCGGCAGCGACGCTGGCTGGAGAAGCTCGACCGGCGGATGGTCCAGGCGCTGCCCTATGCCACCGGTTACGAGGATGAGTGGCGTGAGGACCCGGAGGGTTTCCCATTGTTCCGGACCGCCGTGTTCTATCACCTCTCGGAACAGGCGGGGCGGGTGGACGCTACCGTCGTTTCGGCCCGTCGCCGAGAGGACGACAGGCTCGTCGGCATCCCCGAGCAGGTGGACGCCCTGGCCGAGCGGCTAATCCGCTATGCCGCGCTGCGCCGCAAGCCCAATGCGGACAAGACCGTGGCGATTTTCGTTTGGAACAGCCCCGCTGGGGAGCAGAACTTCTCGGCCTCCTACCTCAATGTGCCAGCGAGTCTGGAGAATATCTTTGCCGCGCTGCGCCGGGAAGGCTATCGCGTGACGGATGTCGCAGAGGCTGAGCTGATCGCCGACCTGCAACTGATGATCCGGCCCTATTACCGGACCCGCGACGAAGCGGCACTGAGGGCGCTGCTGGCCCGCGATCTGGCCGAGAAGGTGCCCGTCGAAGAGTACAAAGCCTGGTTCGAAGCCAATATTCCCGAGGATACACGCCGCGCCCAGGCGTCTGCCTGGGAGCCGCCCGAAGAGACTTACCTGACAATCCAGGAGCCGGACGGCGCCTACTTCGTGGTGCCGCGCAAACGCATCGGCAACGTGATCCTCCTGCCCCAGCCGTTGCGTGGTGCCAGGAGGGACGCCGAGGCCGACATCTTCCACGACAAGACCCGGCCCATGCACCACGCCTATCGGGCGGTCTACCAGGCAGTGACGGGACGCATGGCCGCGGACGCCATCGTGCACCTGGGCACCCACGGGACGCAGGAATGGGCGCTGGGCAAGGAGCGCGGGCCGTCGGTCTTCGATGACAGCCAGACGACCATTGGCGCCGTCCCGGTGATCTATCCCTACACCGTGGCGAACGTGGGCGAGGCTACCATCGCCAAGCGGCGTGGGCGCGCCACCGTCGTCTCGCACAATTCGCCGCCCTTCGCCCCGGCCGGCCTCTACGGCGAACTCACCGAATTCCATGATCTGCTCCATCAGTGGAGCGACATTGCCGATGGCGGCGTAAAGGCACGGGTAGAAGCGCAACTGGTCGATCTGGCCGGCCGAATGAATCTGCTGGAGGACATGGGACTCGACAGTGACGCGGCGCTTGCCGATCCCGAGAGCTTTCTGAAGCAGGCCCACGACTACATCCACGAGTTGGCCGGCATGGCGCAGCCGCTGGGTCTTCACAGCTTCGGCGCAGTGGGCGAGCGCGACGGGGTATTGCTGACCATTCTCCAGATCCTCGGGCCGGACTATGTGCGCCTCTGGGAGCCCGAGCCCGAAGAGCTCTATGCTCAGCCCTTCGAGGACATCCGTGCGAGTGCGCCGTTCCTGACGCTGGCAGCGGCGGTGGAAGAAGGGGCCGGTCCTGCCGACGCGCCGGAGGCCGCGAGACCGATGCTTGAGGAGGCGCGCCGACACTTCCGGAACTTCACCAGCGAGGAAGAAATCGCCGGTCTGCTGACGGCGCTCGACGGTGGATTCGTCAAACCGGGTTCGGGCAATGATCCGCTGCGCAACCCCGAGGCCGTTCCCACAGGGCGCAATCTCTATGCGTTCGATCCGCGGCGTATTCCCACCAAGGCCGCCTGGGAGGCCGGAGTTCAGCTGGCTGACGATCTGATCGGGCAATATCAGGTCCGGCACGGCGGCGAGTTTCCAGACAAATTCGCCTTCACCATGTGGTCCACCGAAACGGTGCTGCACTTCGGTGTCGTGGAGGCGCAGATCCTGAGGCTGATGGGCCTGGAGCCAGTCTGGAACGCCGGGGGCGAGGTCGTGGACGTGGCGGTCACCCCTCGCGGCGAACTCGGCCGCCCCCGCGCCGACGTGGTGGTGACGCTCACCGGCCTGTACCGCGACAACCTGCCGGAGCTGACGCACCTGATCGGCAAGGCCGTGGAACTCGCCTACGACCAGGATGAAGCGGACAACGCCGTGCGCCGCAACGCGCAGGCTACCGAACAATTGCTGGTCCGGCGAGGCGTTCCGGCCGCCGACGCGATGTCCTTCGCCAAGCTGCGGATGTTCGGTCCGGAGAGCGGCACCTACGGTACCGACGTGCCCGGGGCCATCGAGGATTCCGGCACCTGGGAGCAGGAAAGCCAGGTCGCCGAGCTCTACCTGCGCCGGATGGGCTTCGCCTATGACGGCAAGGGCGGCGGTAGCCACAGCCTGAGGCTGCCCGATGTCGATCTGCTGGCCGAGAACCTCAAGGGTGTGAAGGCCGCCGTCCTGTCCCGTTCGACAAACAACCAGGGGCTCGTTTCTCTGGACCATACCTACGAATACCTGGGTGGTCTCGGTCTGGCCGTGCGACATCTCACAGGCACCAGCCCGGAGTTGTTCGTCACTGATCTGCGCGACACGCGCAATTTCCGCAACAAGACCGCCGCCGATTTCATTGCCGTGGAACTTCGCACACGCGACCTGCACCCACGCTACGTGGCCGAGTTGATGGAAGAAGGGTTCAACGGCGCAACCTCCATGGTCAGCCACACCGACAACCTGTTCGGTTGGACGGTGATGGAACCCACGGCAGTGCGGTCCGATCAATGGGCGGCCTGGCACGATGTCTACATCGCCGACAAGCACGACCTGGGCCTGCGCGACTGGTTCATGGAGACCCATCCGGGCGCCCTGGCGCAGGTGTCGGCACGCCTGCTGGAGGCGGTCCGCAAGGGTTACTGGGAACCCTCCGAAGAGATGAAGCAGAGCTTGGTCGAAGCCTACCGGGCCGCGACTGCCGACCAGGATTTCCAGCTCCACAACCCCGCACTTGAGGAGTTCATTGCCTCGGACGCGGATGCCAGACTCGTCGTCGATGCGAGGGCGTCCGAACCGCGGCCGCTTCCCGCACCGGCTGATGTAAACCCGGCAGCGGCACAAGCGCAGGATTCCAGCGCCGACCCTGCCACGGAGCGTGTCAGTGGCATGATGCTGGAAGAGATCACTTCTCCTATGGAGGCGTCCCGGAACTCACCGGACTGGTCCGTCTGGGCGGCGTTCTTCGCGATGCTGGTCGTTTTCCTGGCGGGTGCAGCTGTGGAGCGCCGCAAACCCCGGTGTCATGCGCGGGTCAATGAGATGCCGGTCGTCCGGGTTTGAGGAGGCGTTCAATGGCTGTCACGATGCAAAATGGGCCGCCGACTCTTCGGGAACAACAGAGGGAGGGATCACCATGACCGACGTTCACAATGGCACGACGGAAAAAACCGTACCCATAAAGAAGGCCGGAGGCAGGGTATCGCTCCGCCTCCAGGTGATTCGCCTGCATCGATGGGTTGCCTTTGTGGGTGGTATCACCTTGCTTATCTGGGGTGCATCCGGCCTGATGCACGTGGCCATGAGTGCGTTCGGCCCGCAGCCAGTTCGCTTTTTCCCGCCAGAACGACCTTTACAGTTGGCGGAGGCAGAGCCGCTCGACGCGATACTCGGACAGGCCGGCGTTCGTCACGCCGCTGCGGTCAAAGTGATCGTCGGTGAAAACGAGAACCTGCTTCAGATTACCGAGACCCAGGATACACCGCGACGGTATTTCCGTCTTTCGGATGGGACCGAGCTGAACGATCATGATCCTCACCACGCCGTCCATCTCGCCCGCTATTTCATGGATGAGGCGGAAGCGCCAATTCGAAGTGTCGAGTGGGTTACGGCGTTCTCTGACTCCTATCCAGCTGTCAATCGGCTGCTTCCTGTCTACAAGGTAGTGTTCGATCGGTCCGACAAGCTGGCGGTTTATATCTACACAGAGACCAACACTGTCGCCGCAGTGACGAACGCCCGGAAGGAAGTACTTCAGCAGGCTTTCCAGTGGATGCACACCTGGAGTTGGATGCCACACGAAGCGGGTTGGCTCCGCACGATTCTCATGGGAACGATGATCATCGGTCTGATCGCCATGGCACTGTCAGGTCTGGCCATGATCGCCCTGATCCGGCGTCGGTCTCGGGCACCGGGACCTCTCGGCTGGCATCGCCTGTCGGGTTATCTGCTGTGGTTGCCGATTCTGGCATTGTCAGGAAGCGGACTCTTCCATCTGTTGCAGCATCATGGCTCGCATGTGAGCGAGCGGATCTTGACGCTGTCGCCTCCGTTGGGAGTCGCTGGCGTCTCCTACCCGATCAACCAGCAGTGGGAGGACATGACGCGTGGCATGACCGTCAATAGCCTTTCCCTTGTTCAGGCTGCGGACGGCCAATGGCTCTATCGGCTATCGATGGCACCTGATCAGCGCAACGGCCCGCGCGGTTCCGAGGCGATCCGCAACGCCCGGTTCGACGGGAAACCAAACTCTGGAGCAGTCCATTATGTGGATGCTTCGACCGGAAGGATCTGGGAAGAGGGTGACCGTGAACTGGCTCTCCAACTCGGTGAGCGTTTCACCGGGGTGGACCGCTCCGCTGTGAAGGAACTCACGATGGTGACCCGTTTCGGTTCGGGCTATGACTTCCGCAACAAGCGGCTGCCTGTCTGGCGCCTCGACTACGGTGCGCCGGTGAACGCCAGTGTCTATATTGATACGGCTGCCGGCGTCCTTGCCGACCAGACACTGAACAGTGCCAGAGCCGAACTATTCAGTTTTAGCTACTTCCACAAGTGGGCGTTCCTGTCGCCTCTCGGACGGTCGGTTCAGAACCTCGTCATCGCCTTGGTTGTGGCTGGCAGCCTTATCCTCATGGGTGTAATTGGTTTGCAGCTCGACCTGAAACGTCGTGGTCGCAAGAGGGCGTTCAAGCGGCAGTCCTCGCTCTCCGGGGTGGAGTGAGGACAGGGCCATTCGTGGCTTCTCCGAGAGGGAGCTCTGGTTGGTTGAGCGTCTTGCGCTGCCACCATCCTGCGACGAATTGTCACATCCCTGTTCGCTTTCGCATCACTCATAATTCCAAGCATCCCCGTCGGAAACGCACCCCAGTCATTCAAAGAGGAGTTCACCGCAATGCCCAGCACAGCCAGCCTCGTTCCCCGTCATTTTTCCTTGAAGCCGCTGGCTCTCTGTTTTGCTGTCATATCGGTAGCGGCTTCTGCGTCGGCAGCCGAACCAGGCAGCATCGAAACCATCGTTATTCACGGCAAGAAAATTCCGTTGGACCTCAGGGCAGAGCAGGTAATGACGCCTGGCGGCGTGACACTGGTGGATAGCGCCGAGCTGTACCAGCGCAGCGTCTCTACCTTGTCCGACATGCTGCGCTACGTGCCCGGCGTGTGGGCCGCGAGCGGTTCGACCGGGGACTCCAGCTTCCTCTCTATTCGCGGCTCCAACCTCGATGCCACCAACTACGACGGCAACGGAGTCAAGCTGCTGCAGGACGGCCTGCCGGTAACCGCCGCCGATGGCAACAACCATAATCGACAGATCGATCCGCTCAGTATCCGCCATGCGGTGGTGGCCCGGGGCGCCAATGCCCTCACCTACGGCGCCAGTACCCTCGGTGGCGCCATCAATTTCATCACCCCCACCGCGCGCGATAGCGCGCCTCTGGAGATATTCCTCGGTGGCGGCAGCCACGGCCAGCGGCAGGGAAGAATCACCGCCGGTACCGTGAACAGCAGCTTCGATGGCTTGATCACCGCCGAGGCCCGGCAGTGGGACGGCTACCGCAAGCATCACGAGCAGGATCGCAAGGGACTCTATGCCAATGCCGGCTGGCAGTTCAACGAGGCAGTACGGACCCGGCTTTACCTGACGTACATCGACAACGATCAGGAACTGCCAGGAGCGTTGACCCGCGACGAGTGGCGGGCGAACCCCCGGCAGGCCCAGGGCTCCGCCGTGGCGGGCCACTACCAGTTCAATGTCGAATCCTGGCGCGTCGCCAACAAGACCGATTGGGATATCGATGAAAATAGCAGTCTGTCGGTGGGCCTTTCCTACGAGGTGCAGGATCTTTACCACCCCATCGTTTACAGCCCGTTCTTCAGCCTGGCGATCGACACCGAGCAGCGCAATGCCGGTGCATCGCTGCGCTACAACCTGCGCCTGGGCGACCACGATCTTCTGGCGGGTCTCGACTACGGTCGGACCGAGGTCGAAGGCGGCAACTACAGTCACCAGGGCGGGCGTCGCGCCAACCTGATGACGCGCGTCGACAACAGTGCTGAGAGCCTGGAGCTGTTCCTGGTCGACCGCTGGCAGTTCGCGCCGAGGTGGACGTTGGTCTACGGCGTGCAGGGCGTGCTGGCTGACCGCGAGGTACGCAACATCGCTGTCTCGTCTGGAACCCTGTACAACCCGAAGGGGGATTACAACAGCATCAACCCACGCGCGGGGGTGGTCTACCAGCTGACGCCCGATGTAGAGCTTTTCGCCAACATCAGCAAGCTCTACGAGGCACCCACCACCTACGAGTTGGAAGACGATGCCTGCGCCTGCGACGATACTCTCGACGCCATGCACGGCACCGTGTTCGAGGTGGGAACCCGTGGCAGGCAGGCTCTGAGCACGCTCAGTCAGTGGCATTGGGACATCGCGGTGTATTACGCGCAACTGAAGGATGTGATTCTTTCGAAGGACGACCCCATTGCACCCGGTACCAGCCTGTCGGCCAATGTCGACCGCACCATACACCTGGGCATCGAGGCGATGGCCGGCGCCAGCTTTGCACTGGATGTGAATGGGACGCACCGGATCGAGCCTCTGCTGAATCTGACCGTGAATGACTTCTCCTTTGACGATGATTCTGTCTACGGAAACAACGACCTGCCCGCCGCGCCAGGCTATGTGGTCAGAGGGGAAATTATTTACCGCCATGCCAAAGGATTTTTCGCCGGCCCAACCCTGGATATCGTTGATGAACGCTACGCAGACTTCAGTAACACCTACAAAGTGGGCTCCTACGAACTTCTGGGACTGCGCGCTGGTTTCACCCGCGACAAATGGGAAGTGTTCGGTGAAATCCGCAACCTGACCGACAGGGACTACATCTCACTGTTCAGCGTGCGGGACATGGCCGCGCCCGGTGACGCCATCCTGACACCGGGTGAGCCTCGCTCGGCTTACATGGGTATCAAACTGCAGTTTTGAGCGTGGAGTTACGACACCTGCGTTGTTTCCTGGCTGTGGCCGAAGAACTCCACTTCGCTCGCGCTGCCGAGCGGCTGCATATCGAGCAGTCGCCGTTGTCGCGCACCATCAAGGAACTGGAAGAGGAGCTGGGCGAGCAATTGTTCGTTCGTACCAGCCGCAGCACACGGCTGACGCGGGCGGGCAAGCTGTTTCTGGAGCACGTCCCGCGCATCTTCGCTGCATTGGATCAGGCTCGCGACAGTGTGAAGGCCGCCGCCTATGGCTTTTACGGCCAGTTGCGCATCGCGCTGTCCGACGGCATCACGCCATCGCGCCTTCCGGCCTTGCTGGCGCTTTGCCGGCAAGAAGAACCCGAAGTGGAAATCCGTCTGTTCGAGGTGCCGCTGTCGCAGCAGATCAAAGGGCTGCACGACGACCTGTACGACGTGGGGTTCGCCCAGTCAGACGAAGTTGGCGATGCGTTGGTCGCCAGACCCGTCTGGAGTGATCCCCTGATGGTCGCTGTTCCCGCACGGCATCCGTTGCTCAAGCACAAACGCATCCCGCTGGACGAAGTGCTGCGCTATCCGCTGGTGCTGTGCGACCCACAGGTCTGCGAAGGCCACGCCCGCCAGGTCGAGCGGGTGTTACGGCGAGCGGAGCAGGAACCCATGATCGCCGAGCGCGTCGCCTCCTGCGACCTGATGATGGCGCTGGTGTCGGCGGGTTTTGCCCTTGGACTGGCCGGCGCGCTGCATATCGCTTCCAGCCGCGAACCCGGTGTGGTGGCACGGCCGCTGGCGGGACGTTCGCCGATGCTGACGACGTATCTGCTGCACCGGGAGGCGGAGACCTCGGAAGTCCTGAGCCGATTTATCGAGCGGGTGCAGGCCATCGAATCCCCCGAAGGCGTCAGACCCGTACCGCCGCCCGAACTTGACCAGGAGGACATTGAGCTATGAAACAACTCATCCCGTTACTGCTGGTCGCGGCGCTGGCCGCCTGCGGCCAATCCGAGGCACCCAGGCAGGAGACAACCACGGAAGCCGACGTGCCGACCGTGGAGGAACTGGCCGCCGACCCCGAACGATTGAGGGAGCTGCGCGAGCAGTGCAGGACCGATCGGCCACGGCTGGGCGACGTGTTGTGCAACCGCGTGGCCGAAGCGACCAATCGGCGTTTCTTCGGTGACGGCAACGTGCCCTATACGCCGCCGGAAACACCGCCGCCGTTCTGATTCGTCGGCCGCTCGCCACAAAATCCGCTTTTCTTTGCTGGCACGCCGCAGCGCGCCCGCGCTGGCGGCGTTTTTATCGTGTTCGCCTCCGCTTGAAACGATGCTTTTTGCATCACCTTGGTTCCGATAACGGTCTTTGACCGGCACTGGCCCGGCACCGATCCTCGCATGACAGGCACACCCAAGTGCCGCTTTTTCATGGGGAATCAGCGCAGGAGAAGTCGGAGGCCAGGTCATGCAAGGGACGAACGTGCTGTTCGGGCAGATCGCCGTCGTATTCGGCATCGTGATCGCCGGTGTGTGGGGCGCCACACAATGGACAGCCGCAGCCCTTGGCTATCAGCTACGCCTTGGCTCGCCCTGGTTCGACGTCTTCGGCACGCCGGTCTATCACCCCTGGAAACTGTTCGAGTGGTGGTTCTTCTTCGGCGCTTACGCGCCGGAGGTCTTCGACACCGGCGGCGCCATCGCTGGCGGCAGCGGTCTTGTCGCCGTGCTGGTCGCCATCGGCATGTCCATCTGGCGCTCGCGCCAGTCGAGCCGGGTCACGACTTACGGTTCGGCCCGCTGGGCCGATGTCCGTGACATCCACAAGGCGGGACTGACCCGGCCCGTCGGTGTCTTTCTCGGCCAGCATGAACGGCAGTACCTGCGCCACGAAGGCCCGGAGCACGTCCTGGCCTTCGCACCCACACGCTCGGGCAAAGGGGTCGGGCTGGTCGTGCCGACCTTGTTGAGCTGGCCCGCATCGGCCGTCATCCACGACATCAAGGGCGAGAACTGGCAGATCACCGCCGGCTGGCGCTCGCGCTTCTCGCACTGCCTGCTGTTCAACCCGACCGATGCACAGTCGGCCGGCTACAACCCGCTGCTGGAAGTGCGGCGCGGCGCGCATGAGGTACGCGACGTGCAGAACATCGCCGACATTCTGGTCGATCCCGAAGGCGCGCTGGAACGGCGCAATCACTGGGAGAAGACCAGCCACGCGCTGCTGGTCGGCGCCATCCTGCATGTGCTCTATGCCGGTGAGGACAAGACGCTGCGCGGCGTCGCCAATTGCCTGTCCGACCCGGCCAGCCCGTTCGAGCTGACCCTGCACCGAATGATGACGACGAAGCACCTGGGCGATGCGCCGCATCCCGTCGTCGCCTCCGCCGCGCGCGAAGTGCTCAACAAGGCGGACAACGAACGCTCCGGCGTGTTGAGCACGGCCATGTCCTTCCTCGGCCTGTACCGCGACCCGACGGTGGCCGAAGTCACCTCGCGCTGCGACTGGCGCATCGCCGACCTGATCGCGGCCGAGCATCCTGTATCGCTGTACTTGGTGGTGCCACCGTCGGACATCAGCCGCACCAAGCCGCTGATCCGGTTGATCCTCAACCAGATCGGGCGACGGCTGACCGAATCACTCGACGGTTCCGACGGCATCGAGCGCCGCCACAAGCTGCTGCTGATGCTCGACGAGTTTCCGGCGCTGGGCCGGCTCGACTTCTTCGAGACGGCGTTGGCCTTCATGGCCGGCTACGGCATCCGCAGCTTCCTGATCGCGCAGTCGCTCAACCAGATCGACAAAGCCTACGGCCAGAACCATTCGATTCTGGACAACTGCCATGTGCGGGTGACGTTCGCCACCAACGACGAACGCACCGCCAAGCGCATCTCCGAGACGCTGGGCACCGCCACCGAGCTGCGCGCGCAGCGCAACTACGCCGGCCATCGTCTCGCGCCGTGGCTCGGGCACCTGATGGTGTCGCGCCAGGAGACGGCGCGGCCGCTGTTGACCCCTGGCGAAGTGATGCAGCTACCGCCGGACGAGGCGGTGGTGATGGTGTCCAGCGTGGCGCCGATCAAGGCCAGGAAGCTGCGCTACTACCTCGACGCCAATTTCAAGAGCCGCGTATTGCCGCCGCCCGTGCTCGCGGCCGGGCGCTACGCCGATGCGCCGCCGGCCCGCGCCGACGACTGGAGCCAGTTGACGATTCCGGCCGTGCCCGCCGCATCGGCTGCGGCATCCGCCGTTGGCTTGGGCGGCACCGATGACGGCGGCCCGCGCCGCCAGCCCGAACTCTCCGAGACCGTCGCCTACAGCCCCGAGCCGGAGCACCCGGCCAGCGACTTGTCGCTGCTCGATGACGACGACCTGCCGCCGGTTCTTCCCGGCCAGCTCGACCCCGCCATGCAGCGCGTGGCGCGGCTGGCTTCCCTCAATCCCGATGACGGAATCCAGCTATGAGCCGATACCGCCTGAACCTCTTTATCCATCCCGAGCACGCCAAGCGGCTGGACGAGCTGGCCGCCAAGAAAGGCGTCTCGAAATCCAGCATCGTCGCGGCGGCACTGGCGTCCTGGCTGTCGCCGGACGCGGCCGACCAGCGCGAGGCCGCCATCGCCAAGCGCCTCGATCGTCTGTCGCGCCAGTTCGAGAAGCTGGAGCGTGACCAGAACATCGAGATCGAGACGCTGGCGCTGTTCGTGCGTTACTTCCTGACCGTCAGCACGCCGGTGCCCGAAGCGCATCAGGACGCCGCCCGCGCCCAGGGCAAGGCGCGTTTCGAGCAGTTCGTCGAACAGCTCGGCCGCCACCTGCTGCGCGGGCGCAGCCTGGTGCGTGACGTGGTAGAGGAACTGCACCCCCAGGATCATGAGTTCGGGGTGCGCATGGAGGATGCGGTGGCACTGGCCGAGGCGCGGGAGCGTGCCTCATGAGCGCCGTTCCACAGACATCCACCGCAGCCTCTCTGAATCGCCGCATCCAGATGCTGCGCACGGCGATGGGGCCGGTGATCGCCGCCGCGCTCGAAGACCCGGACGTGGTGGAGATCATGCTCAACCCCGACCGGACGCTATGGGTGGATCGCCTGTCGTCCGGCCGCGCGCCCCTGGGCGTGGAACTGTCCGAGGCCGATGGCGAACGCATCATCCGACTGGTGGCCGCCCACGTCGGGGCGGAGGTGCATCGCGGCCAGCCACTGTTGTCCGCCGAACTGCCCGAGACGGGCGAGCGGTTCGAGGGTGTTCTGCCGCCGGTGGCGCCGGGGCCGGCCTTCGCGTTGCGCAAGCGCGCCATCAACGTTATCAGCCTGGATCGCTATGTGGCCGACGGCATCCTGACCACGGCGCAGGCCGAGTTCCTGCGCCGCGCCACGCGCGAACGGCAGAACATCCTGATCGCGGGCGGCACCAGCACCGGCAAGACGACCCTGGCCAATGCGCTGCTCGCCGAAATCGCCACCACGGGCGACCGCATTCTCGTGCTCGAAGACACGGTGGAGCTGCAATGCGTGGCCCGCGACCATGTGCCGCTGCGCACGCACAGCAACGTGGCCTCCATGCGGGATTTGGCGCGGGCCACGATGCGACTGCGCCCCGACCGCGTGGTGGTCGGTGAGGTGCGCGGCGGCGAGGCGCTGGATCTCGTCAAGCTGTGGGGCACCGACCATCCGGGCGGCATCGCCACTATCCACGCCGGTTCCGCGCAAGGCGCGCTGCTGCGCCTGGAGCAACTGATTCTCGAAGTCGCCGCGCACGCGCCGCGTGCATTGATCGCCGAGGCCATCAACGTCGTGGTGCGCATCACCGGGCGGGGCCGCAAGCGCCACGTCGAAAGCATCACCCGCGTCGTCGGTCACGACGCCACGGGCTACCAACTGGCGGATGCGCTGGAAACGCCGCTTCCCGAGCTGCCGCCGACTTCCGGTGCCGCATCCGACGCGGCCGTTTCCCCCTCCCTCGACCCTTCAGGAGAACCGTCATGACGCACACCCATGCTTTCCGCTTTTCCGTAAATCCGCTTTCCAGCCTCGCACGGTTGCGCTGCCTGGCCCGCCCTGCGGGGCAGGGGCTGTTGCTGGCCGTGTTGATGCTGCTGCTCGCCAGCACGGCGCAGGCCGCCGGTTCCTCGATGCCTTGGGAAGGGCCGCTGCAAGCCATCCTCGATTCCATCCAGGGGCCGGTCGCGCGCATCGTCGCCGTCATCATCATCATCGCCACCGGGCTGGCGCTGGCCTTCGGCGATACGTCGGGTGGCGCTCGCAAGATGATTCAGATCGTCTTCGGCCTCTCCATCGCGTTCGCCGCGTCCTCCTTCTTCCTGTCCTTCTTCAGCTTCTCCGGTGGAGCCGTCGTATGAGCGCGCCCGAGGAGTTCGCCGCCGGCTTCGAGGTGCCTCTGCACCGCTCGCTGACCGAGCCGATCCTGCTGGGCGGCGCGCCGCGCACGGTCGCCATCGCCAACGGCACTTTGGCCGCCGCCGTGGGCCTGGGCCTGCAACTGTGGATTGCCGGTGTGGTGCTCTGGGCGGTCGGCCACTCGCTGGCGGTATGGGGTGCGCGCGTCGATCCGCAGTTCATGCAGGTCTTCGCCCGGCACATCAAGCACAAGCCACTGCTGGACGTGTAGGAGGACGCCGCGATGCTGAATCTTTCCGAATACCGCCAACGGCCGGCCTTGCTGGCCGACTGGCTGCCCTGGGCCGGGCTGGTCGCGCCAGGCGTCGTGCTGAACAAAGACGGGGCGTTCCAGCGCACGGCCCGGTTTCGCGGCCCCGACCTGGACAGCGCGACGCAAGGCGAGATGATCGCCACCACGGCGCGGCTCAACAACGCGCTGCGCCGGCTGGGTTCGGGCTGGGCCTTGTTCATCGAAGCCGAGCGCCAACCGGCGGCGGCCTATCCGCATTCCGACTTTCCCGAACCGCTGTCCTGGCTGGTGGAGGAAGAACGCAGGGCCGCGTTCGAGGAGTCGGGCCATCACTTCGAGAGCGCCTATCACCTGACGCTGGCCTACCTGCCGCCAGAGGAATCCCGTGCCCGCGCGGCCAAGATGCTCTACGAGAACGCGCCGGGCGATGGTGTGGATTGGCGTGGCCGGCTCGATGCCTTCGTGGCGGAAACCGATCGCGTGTTTGACCTGCTCGATGGTGTCATGCCGGAAATCGCCTGGCTGGACGACAGCGAGACGCTGACCTATCTGCATTCGACTGTTTCGACGCGGTGCTATCGGATCGGCGTGCCGGACGTGCCGTTCCACCTCGATGCGCTGCTGGCGGACTGCCCGCTGGTTGGTGGCCTGGCACCCATGCTGGGTGATACGCACCTGCGTGTGGTGTCGGTGCGGGGTTTTCCGACTTCGACCTGGCCGGGCCTGTTGGACGACCTCAACCGGCTGGGCTTCGCCTATCGCTGGAGCACGCGCTTTCTCTGCATGGACAAGGCCGAGGCGGAAAAGGAACTCGGCCGCCTGCGCCGCCAGTGGTTCGCCAAGCGCAAGAACGTCCTGGCCTTGCTGCGCGAAACCATCTTCCAACAGGAAAGCCCGCTGGTGGATACCGACGCCAGCAACAAGGCCGCCGATGCCGACGCCGCCATGCAGGAGCTGGGCAGCGATCAGGTCGCCTTCGGCTATCTCACCGCCACGGTGACGGTGCTCGACGCCGACCCTGCCGTGGCGGATGAAAAGCAGCGCTTGGTGGAGCGCGTCATCCAAGGACGTGGCTTCGTCACCATCCCCGAAACGCTCAACGCGGTGGATGCCTGGCTGTCCTCGATCCCCGGCAACGCCTACGCCAACGTGCGCCAGCCTATCGTTTCCACGCTGAACCTGACGCACATGATGCCGGTATCGGCGGTATGGGCCGGGCCGGAGAAGAACGACCACCTGGACGGCCCGCCGCTGATCGTCACGCGCACCGACGGCGCCACGCCGTTCCGGCTGGTGACGCATATCGGCGACGTGGGGCACACGCTGGTCGCCGGCCCGACCGGCATGGGCAAGTCGGTGTTGCTCGCCACGCTGGCGATGCAGTTCCGCCGCTATCCCGGTTCGCGGATATTCGCGTTCGATATGGGCCGCTCGATGCGCGCCACCATCCTCGGCCTGGGCGGCGAGCATTACGACCTCGGTGCCGATGGCGGCATCGCGTTCCAGCCGCTCGCACGCATCGACCGTGAAGGCTACCGCACCTGGGCGGCCGAATGGCTGGAAGGCCGCCTGCTGCACGAGGGTGTGACGGTCGGCCCCGACGAGAAGGCGGCCATCTGGTCGGCGCTGGTCAGTCTCGCCGGGGCGCCCGTGGAGCAGCGCACGCTGACCGGGTTTTCCGTGCTGCTGCAATCGAACGTGCTGCGCCAGGCGCTGGCGCCGTATGTCATCGGTGGCGCCCACGGCAAGCTGCTGGACGCCGAAAGCGACCGGCTGGGCAGCGGCGACGTGCAGGGCTTCGAGATGGAAGAACTGATGCACAGCCCCGCCGCGGTGCAGGCGGTGTTGCGCTACCTGTTCGCCCGCTTCGACGAGCGTTTCGATGGCGCGCCCACACTGCTGATTCTCGATGAAGCCTGGCTGTTCCTCGATGAGCCGGCCTTTGCCGCGCGCATCCGCCAGTGGCTCAAGACGCTGCGCAAAAAGAACGTGTCGGTGATCTTCGCCACACAGAGTCTGGCGGATATCAAGGATTCGAGCATCGCGCCCGCGATCATCGAAAGCTGTGCCAGCCGCATCTTCCTGCCCAACCCGCAGGCGACCGAGCCGCAGATTCGCACGATCTACCAGGGCTTCGGCCTCAACGGCCGGCAGATCGAGATCGTCGCCACCGCACAGCCCAAGCGCGACTACTACTACCAGTCGCGCCTGGGCAACCGCCTGTTCGACCTCGACCTGGGGCCGGCAACGCTGGCCTTTGCGGGTGCTTCCACACCGCAGGACCAGCGCGACATCGACCGCGTGCTGGCCGAGGCCGGATTGCCCGGCTTCGCCGGCGCGTGGCTGCGCGATCGCGGCCTCGGCTGGGCCGCCGACCTGCTGCCGTCCGCACCGGCAGCCGCTTCCTTCCTTTCCCAACCACAGGAGAACCTGCCATGAAGACCCGTGTGCTTTCCACGACCCTCGCCGCCGTGCTGTCGGTGTCGCTGCTGGCCACGCCACCGGCATCGGCGTTCACCGTGTTCGATCCCTCGAACTTCGTGCAGAACACGCTGACCGCGATCCGCACGTTGGAGCAGATCAACAACCAGATCAACCAGCTCCAGAACGAAGCCCAGATGTTGACGAACCAGGCGCGCAACCTGACCAGCCTCGACTTCAACATCGTCAATCGGTTGCGCTCCACGCTGGCCACCACCGAACGCCTCATCGCCGAGGCGCAAGGGCTGGCCTACGACGTGCAGAACCTCGACCAGGAGTTCGCGCGGCTTTACCCGGAGCAGTACGCCGCCACGGTCAGCGGCGATCAGATGTACCAGGATGCCCAAGAACGCTGGAAGCACACGCTCAATGGCCTGCACACCGCGATGCGGATGCAGGCGCAGGTCTCTGAGAATCTGCGCGAAGATGAAGGCGCGCTGGCCGATCTGGTAGGCCAGAGCCAGTCGGCCACCGGCGCCTTGCAGGCCATGCAGGCAACCAATCAGCTTCTCGCCTTGCAGGCCAAGCAGTCCATCCAGGCGCAGCAACTCCAGTTGACGCAGGAGCGTGCCGCGTCGCTCGAACTGGCCCGCCAGGCGGCGGAGATCGAGCGATCCCGCGAAGTGCGGCGGCGTTTCCTCGGCGAAGGCACGCCGTACACGCCGCACCCGGTCCAGTTCTACGGCAACTGACGGAGGCCGCCATGCGATGCGTCCTCATGTTGCCGGTATTGCTGCTGGCCGCACTGCTGGCGGCCTGCGGTCAGCAGCCCATCGAAGACCTGACCGAAACACTGGTCGCCGATCCTGTGCGGCTAAAGGCTCTGCGCGCGCAATGCGCGGCCGACCGGCAAGCCGTGGGCGAGGACGCTTGCAGGGCCGCCGCCGAAGCGTTCCGGCTCCGCTTCTTCGCCGGCGACACTGGCCCGGACGAGTACGACACCCTGGACGAATTGCCGCCGGTTCCGCCGAGTTTCGATGCACCCATCGACGATGAAGCCGCGCCCGATGCGCCTGACACTGCGGCTACGGAGGCGATCCCATGAATGACGTGACGGTCATCGACCGCTTCCTCAATACATTCTCGCAATACATCGACTCGGGATTCGGGCTGCTGCAAGGCGAAGTCGCCTTCCTGACCGTCACCCTGATCGTCATCGACATGACCATCGCCGGCCTGTACTGGGCACTGGGGCACGCCACCGGCCAAGGCGATGACGTGATGGCAAAGCTCATCCGCAAGGTGCTCTATGTCGGCGCGTTCGCCTACATCATCGGCAACTTCAACTGGCTGGCCGGCATCGTCTTCCGTTCCTTCGCCGGACTGGGGCTGACCGCCACCGGCTCGCTCACGATGGAGACCTTCTTGCAGCCGGGGCGGCTGGCGAAGACCGGCATCGACGCCGGCGCGCCGATCGTGGAGCAGATCGGCGAACTGACCGGGTTTCCCGCCGTGTTCGCCAATCTGGACATCATCGTCATCCTGTTCCTGGCCTGGCTGGTGGTCATCGTCTGCTTCTTCGTGTTGGCGGTGCAGCTTTTCATCACCCTGATCGAGTTCAAGCTGACCACGCTCGCCGGCTTCGTGCTGGTGCCGTTCGCGCTCTGGAACAAGACCGCATTCCTGGCCGAGAAGGTGCTGGGCAACGTGGTGGCCTCGGGCGTCAAGGTGCTGGTGCTGGCTGTCATCGTCGGCATCGGCACCGGGATATTCGCCGAATTCCAGACCGTACCGGATGAGCCGTCCATCGACCACGCGCTGGTGGTCATGCTGGCGTCGCTGGCTTTGCTCGCGCTGGGGATCTTCGGGCCGGGTATCGCTACCGGGCTGATTTCCGGCGGCCCGCAGCTCGGTGCGGGCGCAATGGCGGGTGCCGCTGTCGGTGCTGCTGGAACGGCCGTTGCCGTCGGCGCCGCCGCCACTGGCGTAGGCGGCGCTGTCGCGGCAGGTGCGCGCATGGCACCGGCCGCCGCGAAGATGGCCGCCTCAACGGCCAGCAGTGCGCGTTCGGCGTTCCAGGCCGGCTCCGCCGCTGCCGGTGGCGGCCTCAAGGGCGCAGCGGCGGGCCTGGGCAACGTCGCCAAGACCGGCGCGCAATCGCTCAAGGATCGCGCCGCTTCCGCCTTCCAGACCAGAGGGGCCGGCGCCGCGTCTGGCGGCAGTACGGCGGCGGGTGCCACCGCCCAAGGCGCTGCGGCCCAAGAGCCGGCCACCGACGCCGGTGCGAAAGCACAACCCGCATGGGCCAGGCGCCTGCATCGACGCCAGCAGATCAGCCATGCGGCGACCACGGTCGCGCACACGCTGCGCGGTGGCGATGGCGGTGGGTCGGGCAGCGCCCCGAGCCTTCGGGATTCAGATTCATAAGGAGGACTAACCATGCGATTCAAACGACCGCAGGTGCGCTACGCCGATACGCCGCAGCCTGCCACGCCGTATCAATCCGCCGCCCAGGTGTGGGACGAGCGCATCGGCTCGGCCCGTGTGCAGGCGAAGAACTGGCGCCTGATGGCTTTCGGCTGTCTGGTGCTGGCCTTGCTGATGGCCGGCGGCCTGGTCTGGCGCTCGGCGCAGTCCATCGTCACGCCCTATGTGGTGGAGGTAGACCAGAGCGGACAGGTTCGCGCCGTGGGCGAAGCGGCCACATCGTACCGACCCGGCGACGCGCAGATTGCTCACCATCTGGCGCGCTTCGTGATGCTGGTGCGCTCGCTGTCCATCGACCCGATCGTGGTACGACAGAACTGGCTTGATGCCTACGACTACACCACTGACCGGGGCGCAGCGGTGCTCAATGATTACGCCCGCAACAACGATCCCTTCGCCCGTATTGGCCGCGAGTCGGTGACGGTGCAGATCAGCAGCGTCGTGCGTGCCAGCGAATCGTCGTTCAACGTGCGCTGGACCGAACAGCGCTTCATCAATGGCGCGCCAGCGGGCACTGAACGCTGGACCGCCGTCATTTCCATCGTCCTGCAAACCCCGCGCACCGAACAGCGCCTGCGCAAGAACCCACTGGGCATTTACGTCAACGGGCTGTCGTGGAGCCGCGAACTGGATGCGTCCGAAGGAGCCAAGCCATGAAACTGTCTTATCGTCTTGTCACTTTGCCATTGATCCTGCTTGCCTTGGCCGGCTGCGCCACCCAAGGCAAGCCGCCGACCATCTCACTCGACGAGCCGGTGCAAGCACAGCGGCTGCCGGAGCCACCCAAGCCGCTGGCGGTGGTCGCTGTTCCCAGGCCCTTGCCGCTACCGGGGCAATTGAAGCCGTTGCCGGACGTGGACGAAACCCCGTCCACGCCGGAACCGGCCGATGAGGCAAAGCGGGTATCGCGTGCCAACGAGGAAGCGCGTGTTGCGCCCACGCGCGAAGGCTATGTCAATGCGATTCAGGTCTGGCCGTACAGCGACGGCGCGCTGTACCAGGTCTATGCGGCGGTCGGGCGCGTGACGATGATTTCGCTCCAACCGGGCGAGGAACTGGTGACGGTGGCGGCTGGCGATACCGTGCGTTGGATCGTCGGCGACACCTCCAGCGGCAGCGGCGACGAGCTGCGTGTCAATGTGCTGGTCAAGCCGATCCGCTCGGGCCTGAAAACCAATCTGGTCATCACCACCAGCCGCCGGACGTATTTGCTGGAGCTGACTTCGACCGAACGCGCCTGGATGGCATCGGTGTCCTGGGACTACCCGCGCGACCGGATGCTGGCCTTGCAGCGCCAGGCACAGGCGGCCAGCGTCGCCGCGCCGGTCGATACCGGGCTGTCGCTGGAGAACCTGCGCTTCCGCTACGCCATCAGCGGCAGCAATCCGCCGTGGAAGCCGCTGCGCGCCTTCGACGATGGCGAGAAAGTCTATATCCAGTTCCCGGCCGGCATCGCCCAAGGCGAGCTGCCGCCGCTGTTCGTGATTGGCGCGCAGGGCGACGGGCAACTGGTCAACTACCGCTTCCGCTCGCCGTACTACATCGTCGATCGGCTGTTCGGTGCGGCCGAACTGCGCCTCGGCGGTGACAAGGGCGACGTGGTGCGCATCGAGCGCACCGATGGCGTGACGCGGAGGAACTGACCATGAGCCAGGACGACATCCCTGACCTTGCCGCGCCGCAGGCCGGCAAGGTAGCGCCCGACACAGTGACCTTGCGCGCCCAGCCGCGTCCAGTCACACGGCTGAACCGGCGCACCCTGGCCGCGCTCGTCGGCGGGCTTTCCGTCGCGGTGTTGGGCATCACCCTCTGGTCTTTGCAGCCGTCACAGCCCCGGAGTGGCAGCGATCCGGCCGAGCTATACAACGTCGATCGCGTCTCGCGCTCCGAAGGACTCGACCAACTCCCCACGGACTATTCCCAGTTGCCGCCACCGGCCTTGCCGTCCGGGGTGCCCGAACTGGGGCCGCCGCTGCCGGGCGACCTTGGCCCGGCCATCGTGCAGTCCCGGCAACCGGCGATGGCCAGCTATACACCGCCCGGCCACGATGCCGCCGAAGCCGAGCGGCTGGCGCTGGATAAAGAAGCCGAGGAAGCCGCAGCCTCGCCCGTATTCTTCCGCACGGGCAACCAGGGACAGGCCGCCGTTCAGGTGGCGCAGGCGTCGTCAGGCACACCCGGCATGGGCAATGCCTTGGCGGCCTTCGACCCGATGGCCGCCGGTCTGGCCTCCACGGCAGCGCAGTCGGCCGACCCGACCGCCATGCAGAACCGGCAAGAGCAGAAAGAGGCGTTCCTGCAATCCGGCTCTACGGAAACCCGTAATACCGGAAACCTGCAACTGCCCAGCTCACCGTATCAGGTCATGGCCGGTACGGTGATCGCCGGGGCGCTGGTGACAGGCATCAAGTCCGATCTGCCGGGCGACGTGATCGCCACGGTGACGGAGCCGGTCTATGACACGGCCACTGGCCGGCATCTGCTGATTCCGCAGGGATCGCGCATCCTGGGCCGCTACAACAGCCAGGTCAGCTACGGGCAGACCCGCGTGCAGGTGGTGTGGAACCGGGTGATCCTGCCGGATACGTCTTCGCTGACGCTCGATAACCTGGTCGGCACCGACCCGGCCGGGTATGCCGGCCTGGAGGATGGCGTCGATTGGCATTGGAATCGCATCTTCGCCGGCGCCGTGCTGACCACGCTGCTGGGCGTCGGCGCCGAACTGGCCGCGCCGGAGAACCGCCAGGACGGCAACCGCGTCATCATCGCCGGCCGCGACAGCGTGCAGGACACGGTGAACCAGATCGGCCAGGAAGTGACGCGCCGCAATCTCAACATCCAGCCCACGCTGACCAGCCGCCCCGGCTTGCCGGTGCGGATCATCGTCAATCGGGATCTGGTGCTGCGGCCCTACCAGCCAGTGATCTTCAACAGGGGAGTTTCACAATGAGCACGACACGCAAGCTGCGGCTGGGACCGCTGCCCAAGACCGAAACCATCAAGCTGACCTTCGCGTGCCCGGCCAGCCTGAAAGCCGACCTCGACCGCTACGCCACGCTGCACGCGCAGGCCTATGGCGAGGCGGTCGATGCAACAACGTTGATTCCGCACATGCTGGAGGCGTTCATGGGGGCAGATCGAGGTTTCAGGAAAGGGAGGACGGACAAGGCTGGACCGCCAATGTGACAGCACGAAAACCTATGCTCACCATCAGCGAATGCGCAGCCCAAGGGCTGCGCATTCGTCGTTCTGGATGCGGTGAAACCGATCGGGCTATGATGGCAGGACAAGCCCGTCGTCTGCTGTCAGTTGTCCCCGATGCAGTACGCTTTGGCTTTCTACCGCGACGCTCTTATGTGGCTCCTAGCCCACAAAGCCGCAATCCCGCAAAGCGGCCCAAAGTAGAGCTAAGTCTCCGCCTCGTTTAAGATTTTGACCTTACGGCGGTTTCTGCTCAGAGCTTGACACAAGGCTTTTTTTATCCGCCGCGCCGGCCAAGTCGTTTAACAGCCCAGGGGCACCGGTATCGATTGATGCCGCCCGGTGCCCCGCTGATCGGCCAATAGGCCAGGAGATACCCATGACCGCCGTCATTCCCTTCGCGCCAAAATCCCGCACAGCCCCGCTCCGGCAGGCCATCGAGCCCGGCGAAGTGTGCCTGTTGGGGGCCGGGCCCGGGGATCCGGAGCTGATGACCCTGAAGGGCATGCGTGCCCTCGAGGCCGCCGACGTGGTGGTGTACGACCGCCTCGCCAACCCGGAATTGCTGGCATTTACCGCGCCGCACTGTGAACAAATCTACGTGGGCAAGCGCAAGGATCGCCACAGCCTGCCCCAGGGGAAGATCTGCGACCTGCTGGTGGCCCTCGCCCGCTGCGGAAAAAGGGTGGTGCGCCTCAAGGGCGGCGACCCGTTCATTTTTGGCCGGGGTGGCGAGGAGATCGACATCCTCGAGGAGAACGCCATTCCCTGGCGGGTGATCCCGGGGATTACCGCCGCCACCGGCTGCGCCGCCAGTACCGGCATTCCCCTCACCCACCGGGACTGCGCCCACGCCCTCACCTTCATCACCGCCCACCGCCGCGATGGCGAGCTGACCTTCAACTGGGGCCTCGCCATGCAGCAGGATCAAACCCTGGTGTTCTACATGGGCCTGTCGGTGGTGGCGGAGATCGCCGAGGGCTTGATCGCCCGGGGCAAACCCGCCGGTACGCCCATCGCCGTGATCGCCAATGGCACCCGGAGTGATCAACGCACGGTGGCCGCCACCCTCGCGGATATCGGCAGGGCCCTGGCGGCGAGCGACCTGCCTTCCCCCGCCCTTATCGTGGTGGGGGAGGTGGTGGCCAAGCGGGGCCAATTGCGCCAGGTGGCGGCCGCGGCGCTCGGCGCATCGGCCTGAGGGCTGCGCCAGAATGGCGCGGACGGGCCGCCCATTCCCGGCCCCAAAGGCGCTTTTTGGTGCCTTGCCCCGGCCAAACCGGTGCGAGGCTGCCAAGGGCTGCTTGCCGGCTCGCCTAGGCGCCTGAAAACACGCGGTTTTATCGAGAGCAGCGGGTGTGGCACGGGTTTTGTATTGCCAATGCCATCCCCGTGGTTGGCCCGCGCCTTTCTGGCCGACCCCGCGAACCCAGATCGTTTTTCCCAACACGCCGATGATGGCGCCGGACCAAGGGTCCGGTGCCCGCTGGCGTTTTTTGAATTTTTGTCGGGACTGAGTTGGAGCCGAGTCAAATGTCGTCGTCGAAAGTGAACCTGCTGGATCTCGCCGATCCCAAGATCCGCACCCTGCACCTCTCCTGGGTGGCGTTTTTCCTCACCTTCGTGGTGTGGTTCAACCACGCGCCCCTGCAACCCTTGATCATGGCGAGCTTCGACCTGTCGGTGGAGCAATGGAAGGCACTGCTCACCCTCAACGTGGCCCTGACCATTCCCGCCCGCATCGTCATCGGCATGCTGGTGGACCGCTTCGGGCCCCGCCACGTGTTCTCGGCCCTGCTGCTGAGCGCGGGGGTGTTCTGCACCCTGTTTGCCTTTGCCCAGAGCTACCAGCAGCTGGCCCTGATGCGGCTGTTGCTCGGCTTTGTCGGTGCCGGCTTCGTGATCGGCATCCGCATGGTGGGGGAGTGGTTTCCGGCCCGTTCCGTGGGCCTTGCCCAGGGTATCTACGGGGGCTGGGGAAATTTCGGCTCCGCGGCGGCGGCCTTCACCCTGCCCACCCTGGCGGTGACGGTGTTCGGCGGTGAGGACGGCTGGCGCTACTCGGTGTTGATCACCGGTGTGGTGGCGTTCTGCTACGGGATTTTCTACTTCCTCCGGGCCCGCAATACCCCGAAAGGGTCGACGTACTTCAAGCCCAGGCGCAGCGGCGGCCTGGAGGTGACCAGCCGCCGGGATTACTGGCTGTATATCGCCATGAACCTCCCCATGTACGCCATCCTCTCGGTGCTGGTGTGGAAGCTCTCCCCC
>Ga0265293_10001107_pt1 | contig 60555 bp, 52 predicted proteins | sample Munlanlewell138R_FD_192505 | JGI IMG/M metagenome (GOLD analysis project Ga0265293, IMG submission 192505) | Leachate microbial communities from a municipal landfill in Southern Ontario, Canada - Leachate well 138R | ecosystem: Engineered > Solid waste > Landfill > Unclassified | place: Canada...
CTAATTGCCTTATCTTTTTCATGATTATTTTCATAAAATCTTATCAAACTAAGCCATGCATCTTCTCGCTGTGAATAATAAAAAGCCTTTTGTAGGTAATATTGGGCATCAATTTTGTCCTTTAATTGTTCGTATAAATAACCTATTTCAAGCAAAACATCAATGTACAGCCTCTTGAAATATTCCTTCTGATCCCTTACCCATTCATCGTATACATTTTCATCAAATAAATCACCCTTATAAAGAGAAGATGCCTTTAAAAGTAAAAATAATCTTCTATTAATCTCTTTTTCTTTAAAAGCTTCGTCATATAATTTAAGAAATTCTTCAAAATCAATGTAAATATCCTTCATTGAAAATAAGCAATAATCTTCCTTAATTCCTAGTTCTTCGCTACTAATATCCAGTTGTTTTCTTATGTAATACAAGGTCGTATTTAGGTTTAATCTTGCGCTTTCGTCATCAAAGCCAGGCCAAAAAATATCGTATATATCTAAAAGAGGAACCTTCTTATTTTTATTTAATAACAAAAACTTAAAAAGCTCCATAGCTTTCCTTGACTTGAAGCTTTCAATTTTTTTATCTTCTTTATAAATAGCGAATTCACCAAATGTAAATACTTTTAACATTTTTTTTTTCACCTAATCATTTAATTATTTCATTGTCTACTTAAAAATCAATTGATACACTTGTAAAAAAAGAACCTTGATTTGATATAAAATTATATCCAAAAAGCATATTATAATTTATATTCTCATAATTTCCATTCAAACCAAAATTAAAATCAAAATCATATTTTTTCTCAAAATAAGATAGACCAAAGCCTAGTATAAAATTACTTTTTAATTTTTCATTCAATAACTCAAAAGAATCAAAATGTTTATACGTTACTACACTAAAATCTCCATAAAAATCCATACTATTATCGGAAAAGGCAAACGGTACAAAATTAGCAATAAATTCAAATGAATCTATATGAGTTTTATCATTTAAAAATATATAAAAAGCATCGTTTTGAGCATAAATACCTAATTTCAAACCTTTAATGATTCCACCAAAATAAAAACCTAATTCCTCCCTATTAAAAATATTTCTAGTTCCAACAAATACCATATCATTTAACTCTAATTCTATCTCAGGAGAAAAATCTTTATTGAAGTTAGCAAAATCCATATAAGAGCCTTTAATTGTGACTCTATTTTCCTTAGAAGGTTCTTCTTTGCTTCCTACAAATTCTAACTTGTCAATATCATTAACGTTTACATATATATCAAGCATTTTTTCTGCATCATCAACATTATACATTACAGAAGCTATATAATTTTTTTGTCCTTTTAATAAATCAAAAGTATCTTCAAAATATAAATTTGTGCTTTTAATAACTATCTTTGTTCTTACAACATTCCCTAAATTATTTAAAGGCGTTATTGTAAAAGATAAATCTACTACCCCGCTTGATTCAAAATTTAATGAATATCCATGAATAACTGCAATACTTCCCAAAACACTTTCAGATCTACTATCTCCGTTTAGCATAGAATATATAGCATAGTTATACATCTGAGAACTTTGACTAAAAATAATCAAAGAAAAAAACAGTATACTAATTACAATCAAAAAGATATTTTTCTTCATTTTATACCATCCCCTTGATCAAAAAGAGACGAGGTTAAAAAAATCATCAATCGTTTATTTTGATCTCGTTTTTCATTGTCTCCAAATAAAAATCTCAAAAAAGGTAAATCTTTTAAAAAACTAGTTCCACCTTTTTTAGAATAAAGCTGACTCATGTCTAAATCAGCTACTAATAAGACCTCTGAAGGAAATACATTTACTTTAGTCTCTAATCGCGATTCAGAAATAATATAAGAATCTCTTTTAATATCCATAATATTTGAAGATTTTGTTTTAAAAGTTATTTGCAAAATGTCGTTTAAATATTTAGGAGTCATTTCTATTTCAATGCCATCTTCCAATGTTCTAAACTCTGTCCTGTACGACGAAACAAATAATATAGTATCTATACTTTTCAAATACAAAGTAGCTTTTTCACCTGGCAAAACTTTCACACTCTGCTTAGTAATTAAATTAGCAGTTTCTGCTTTTTCGTACATCTCTATTTCGGCCTCAAAAAGATCCTGAATTGAAAAACCTATATTAGGATATGAATAATAAAAATTATTTTTTATACCGTCTTGATTAATTTTAAAAACATTGCCTTTTATCGTCTCTGAAGAGCTTTCATTTGTCTCAAGAATATAGATTGTCAATTCAATGTAAGGTTCATTTTTGTCTAATTGCAGAACTAAATCTTCAATATAGCTTATTTTATCTCTTGGTGCATATACGACAAGTTCATTACTTTCTTTGTTTGTTTTTATATATTGCTGCAAAGTATCTGGAACTAACGAGATGAATTTTTCGGTTGTGATGTATTTTAAAGGAAAAATTTTAACCTCTGCTAAATTCAAAAAATTATGACTTTTTGGATCAGCGAGGCCAACAAAATACACACTTTCATCAATCTTTTTGTAAGAATATCCCCCAGGTAATAAAAGTAAATCTAAGACTGTTTCTAATTCGACGTCATAAAATTCTGCGGTAACTAATCCAGTTACATATTGATCAGTAAGTATAATAACTCCTGTTTGTAAAGAAATTTCGTTTAATGCTTCTATCAAATCGGTGTTATAAAAAACAGCTGTAACAATTGGTGAAGAAATTTCTTGAGATAGAGTCAAAACTGAAATTAATAAAATAAAAATCAATACCAATACGATTTTAAATTTGTTATTTTTCATAATGTCCCCCCTTTTTAAGGTTCTTTTAAATATTTACAATAATCCGATAACTAATCACTTTGAATTAAAAAATGTTCCTTCGAAGGTTTTTAGCTTATTTTCTTTGTTATATATTGTTAATATATAACTATAGTCCTGTGATATATCTAAATCTGGTACTTCACCTAAAAGCAAAACCTCTTTTTCAGGCACCACCCATTCCTCACTAGAAGGTACCAAATCATAAACACCTATACTTACACCTTTTGAATTTATAATACTTAACGAACCTTTAGGTATTAAATATCCACTTCCAATATTTTTTACAACGGCACTGAATATTCCAATACCTTCCACAACCTCATAATTAGTACTTACCAATTCAACATCATATTCAACTTTTCCAATTATTAATTCAATATTGACTTCTTTTTGAGTTAAAAGATTTTCTAATTCATCATAAACATTCAAAACGATTTTCCCGTAGTATCCACCTTCTTGGGCATCTTTTGGTACACTTATTGACATAATTGCCCTTGCTGGTCTTTGAGGATATACAACCATCGTTTCTGTGGATCTTGAAGTTAACCAAGAAATCAAAGAATATTTTCTGTCTGAGCCAGGAAAATCTTTTGCACCTATTTTAACTGTAACATTTTTATTTGATAAATTTTGAAAACCGACTACAAACGATTTAACAGCACCAGGATAAAGAGTAAAGCTAAATTCATTTTGATCTAAAACTAAAGCTAGTTCTTCAAGCGGGGCAAACGAAAACCCTTCTGCTGGAACTGTTATATTAAAAGTAAAAACCTTTTGTCTATCAGAATAATTTACGAAGAGATTCAATTTGTAATCACCAGGAGAAAGTAAATATTTTGGTGTTCCATAGAACATTACTTTATTACCTTTTAAAATCCTTTGAGCGGACAAATTATTTCTTTCCATATATTGAGTCTTTAACGGGAACCTTTCAATAATTTTTCCTTTTTGATCCCTTAAAACTGCTTCTATTGATACAATCAGATCAAAACTTGAGTCATTAAGAATTGAGGTTACAACGGTAGGTCGTCGCTCTTCGTTAGGAACAACTTCAAGATCATCTATACGTATTTGTGTAATTGTTATACCTTCAACATGTATTGTCAATCTGATAGCATATCTAATAATTATTCCTAACTGCCCGCTTGTTTCAACCCTTGGGGTAAACATTAAAATAAAATTATACGTACCAAAAGGAGCATTCATGGGAATATTTATTTTTACCTCGGTAGCAGTTGTTGTGCCTGCTGGTACTGTTACCAGATTATCATATTGAATCCAACTCGAATATAAAAAAGAATCAGGATCAACTTCTTCATAATTGAAATTTCCAGAAAAATCTTGCACCAATTGAAAAAGCGCAATACTGACTTGTTGTGTAGTATTTCCAGGTAGTATGTAGAAGGTTTCAGTTATCGTTTCACCAGGTCTGACATATTTTTCAACAGATAAAGGAGTCACACTAATTTGAGAGAAAGAAATCAAGAAAAACAAAACAGAAAAAATAATAATTAAAAACACATTTTTCGTAGTAGACACAAACATCCTCCTTTCCCATAATAAAACCCAAAATGGAAGAAGCATAAAGTTAGTAAGATTTAATTATACTATATAAATAAGAAATAAAAATTACATAAAAATTTGCCCCTTCAAGTTAATTTTAACACTTTTGGGGGCAAATTCTTAACTTTTTATTATTATTTATTTTTATACAAATTTTTATATTGAACTAATTGTAAAAACAACATCAGCAATGTGGGTATCAGCAGGAACGGTTCCTAAATTTATATTCCCAAAGACATCTAATGTTGCGGTGGTATCAAAAGTGACTGTTCCAGGAGCCCCAAAACCACTTGCACTACTTATTGTTACATTAATTAAATTTGCCCAATCAGTATAACCTGTAACTGGATTTACAATTGAACTAACGGTATAACTGACATTAGCTTCAGCTAATAATGCAACCGTATCTTCAACTGTACTTTCTGGATCAGCAGGATCAAAAACTAAATTAAAAGCTCCATCAACTTCATCCACCACTGTAATTCTTACAAAAGCCGGAACCTCTAAATAAACAGGAACAGTTTCTGTATCTGCTACTGCTAACACTGATACTGCTAAAACCAATAATACTGACAATATTCCTAAAATTCTTTTCATACCTTGTTACCCCCTAATAAATATTATATTATTTAAGATTTTTATATCTTTAACAACATTATATTTTTAGAACTAAAAATTCAATAATTATCAATAAAAATTCAATCAAAATTATGTTACAGTTTCACGTATTATTATAAAACTCACTTCACTCAATTATATTGGCTTTTTTATTACATGCTTTTCATAAGTTCATAAATATCTATTTAATTTTAAAATCCCACAACATCAACAAAAAATGTCATCGGATACATCACAAGGTTTCTATCTTAGACACTATTATTTCGATATTTCCAATCTGTCCTTCAAATTGAGGCAGCTTACTACTTACAAATTCAGACATATCCATTTCGAAAATTAATTTGTATTTCTCTATTCCTTTGTTTCTTTCCGCAAAAAGACGTTCTTTAGCACTGACTATCAACTGATTTGATAGGTCTGTTATATAAGAACCGTAAGTTTCCTCAACAAGCATCTTAATTTCTTCATTCAGATCGTTTTTTAATTTAAATTCTAATACTAATAAATAATCAATATTTGCATAGACATCAAATAAAATACTATCCTGAAAGATTATATAGCCTTCTGATAAATTGATCTCAAAGGACATTTGATCTTTACTCAAATTCGTAATCTTTATAAACTCTGGAACACTTAAATATACAGATATTGTTTGGCTGTCAGAAACCTGTGCATATGAAATAGTGATTCCTAATATTAAAAAAAATAAAGCAGTAATTATTTTATACAACTTCACGCCTTTTATCCCCCATATATATTGCTCATTATAATTGAAATAAACAATATTCTTTCTTATTATATCTTTATTATAAAAATAAGAATAAATATTATTATAAAAATAATAAAACAATATTTTTGTAAATTTTCGAAGTGAAGAGTATCAAAAATACATGCTTTTTGAATTTATAAAATTAAGATCTGAGAGGACCCTCTCATGCTCTCAATAAAAGTATCAAAGGGCCTTAGTAGTTTGTAGGAAGCTAACTCGAATGATACTATCTAAGAAGAAGAAAGAGTAATATAAACGTTTCCTATTTGAACATCGTTATCGACAGTCAAAACGTTATCTTGAAAAAGAGACAAAATCTGTTCTTTATTTTGATTCCATAAATCAGCAAAGTTTGCTTTTAATTGAATATTGAATGAATACTGTCCATTACTAACAGGAATCGTTTGCTCGTTTATCAAAAATATGTAATTGTGTAATAAATTATATTCATTAAATAATTCCAGATTCAAATTAATATTAAATGACGGGATACTAGAAGTTATAGTTACAGGTACAACAGAAGTATAACCATTTTCTGGATTTGCAGGATTAAAAACCAAGTGAAAACTTCCACCAATAACAATATCTATTGAAGGAGCTGGTAAAAGATAATAAACTGGTACAGCTAGATAATAATAATAACCTCCTTCCATCGGAATTGAAACAACTGCATCTGCAACATGTAAACCTTCTTGTGGACAACCTGCATCAAAATACATTTTTTGTAATTTAGCCGCGTAATTATTATAATGATTGCCAATATTTGTACCAACTTGTACAGAGAAATTTATAGAACTGCCTGAAAAATAAGGGCTTTGAGTCCCTTTCAACTTCAATTCGTCAGTTAAAAATTCAAATTCTTGATTAACTGGTTGCAAATGTACTCTAAGATTTAAAGGAGGTAAATTGTTTGAAGAAAATGTAATACTAGAACTATCTTCCTTCCACCATATAGAATTAGTTTCACCCTCATACAAAGGCGTAAAATCAAATACGAGTTTACTTTTTGTAGCGGAATACGTAATATCATATGTTGGAACAGTAAATACAATATTATAATGTTTTATATTAACTCCATTTGCTTTAAGTATAACTTGTCCTACGTTTATTCTTTGACCTTCAAGTAGTAAAATTTTTTGATAATTTGCCTCCCATAACGCTCGTTTTTGAAAATCAAGCCTGATTACAAAATCATTATATTCATAACCACCACTGAGAGTCAAATAGTTTATATTTATATTTTGTGGATAGCAAAACAGGTTATAATTACTATTAAAAGACAGTTCAGAAGACAACCCAGTTTGAGCGCTGGTCAGTCTAATTATTCGAACATCATTATCAACATTGTTTTGGTCAAATATAAATTCAATATCTCCTAAATAATCTGTTGCAAATGAAGTTAAAGTAAAAAATACAAATAACAAAATGTAAAATATTTTCTTCATTTATAATTAACCTCTCTTTTTTTCAAAGCTGCATTGTTAACTATTATACCTTAGTTTCAAAAATTATTATACACATTCTCAATAAAAATTCAATAAAAATCTTAAAAAGCTTTTAAAATCATTATTATAAATTTACAATAAATTTGACTTTTTTATTTTATCATGATATAATTTTATTGAAAATTGATTAAGGTAGGGAAATTTTATGAAAAAGATAAATTTTGTAACATTATTTATAATTTCTTTGTTTTTAATAAGTAGTTTATCTTTTTCGCAGACACAAGACAATGTCTCAATACCTGTGTTTGTAAGTATACCAAGTTATGCAAGTATTGAAGTAGACGCAGAAAGGCTAGATTATGTATTAGATCTATCTTCCCCTCAAAATGCTGAAAAAGATATTAAAGTAAGAGTAATTGCCAACACAGCTTATCAAGTTGATGTCAATTTTGTTTCTAGTGCAGAAAACTCTAAACTTTCCGAGTTTTTAACTAATAGTTTTACTTATCAGATAGATTCTACCGAATCATCTTTAGGTGTAGTTGAAAAATCTATATCGGTTGGCTTTAAATTCAAAGATGAATTAGAGAATGATTCTTTGATGGAAGAAGAATTGATGAAAAACGGAGAGTTTAATGACAAGATTGGAAATTTCGTATTTACAGTATTTACTATTTAAAATTTTATCAATAAAATTTAAAGAATACTTTATATAAAAGGCAGAACTATTCTGCCTTTTTTGTTTATAATCTCTATAATTAGAAAATTTAACATATTATTCTTTTTCAGTAAACTTTTATCAAGTAAAATAATCATCGCAGAGGTGAGAAATATGTTTAACGAAGAACTAAAAAGTAGCCAATTAATTGTAGAATTTGACAAATTTGAAAAAATTATGGAAAGAAGAATAATAATTAAAAATTGGAAGGAAATCGAATTACCTGCTGAGAATTCAAAGATTTTATCTCCAATAGAAGTTTTTTTTATGCTTGAGAAACGTGATGACCAAGTATATGCCAGTGGAAAAGTTGAAACACTCTTACAATTACATTGTTCAAGATGCTTAAAGTCAATAGAATATTGGGTTGAAGAAAGTTTCAATTCTATATATATCGATAGAAGGTTTGAAAAGTTCCTTTCTAAATCAGAACAATTAAAATCTTTAGAAAATATAGTTTATTATGACAATTCTTTAATAGATTTGACAAATAGAGTAATTGAAGCTATAATATTATCAGTACCAGAAATTCCGTTATGTAAAAAAGATTGTAAAGGCCTGTGTCAAATCTGTGGAGTTGATTTAAACGAAAATCCAAATCACACTTGTGAAACTGAAGAAATTGATCCTAGGCTGATGCCATTAAAAAAACTGTTGGAAAAATAGTGATTTTTTTGAGTTTTAATATAGTATACATTTTTTATAAATCGTAATTTTATAATCTAAAGGAGGAACTATTCATGGCTGTACCAAAACAAAAACCATCTCGAAGTAGAACACATTCAAGAAAGGCAAAACTTTATGCTTCTTACAAAATTAATGTTGTGAAATGCCAAAAATGTGGTGAGCCAAAGCTACCACACAGAGTATGCTTAAATTGTGGTTATTATGGAGACAAACAAATATTAGAAATAGGTGAATAATAGATGTCTATGATTAGAATTGGAGTAGACGCCTACGGTGGGGATAATGCGCCCGAAGCTGTGATTGAGGGCGCGTTGTTTGCGTTAAAAAACAATTATTTATCTCGCGATGAATTAGTTATCATTGGCAATGATTTGTCAAATGATTTTTTAGAATCATTAAAAGGTGTTGAGGTTGTACCCGCAAAAAATCTTGTAACTAACGACACAAAACCTACAGACGTTCTAAAGCTTGAAGAATCATCTATGTATATTGGTTGTAAATATTTAAAAGAAAAAAAGTTAGACGCTTTTGTGAGCGCCGGTAATACGGGAGCATTATTGGCTAGCGGCACTTTTATTGCGGGACGATTAGAAGGAATAAAAAGACCTGCTTTAGTTTTAGCTCTCCCTTCAAAATCTAATAAACCTAAAATATTAGTAGACGCAGGCGCAAATGCTGAGGTAAAATCAGAACATTTTTATGACTTTGCAAGAGAAGGAATCGCGTATGCAAAATTTTTAGATATTGAAAAACCTCGCGTTGCTATCTTAAATATCGGTTCAGAAGAAGAAAAAGGTAGTACATTAATAAAAGACGCCTATAATCTTTTAAAAGGTTTTTCTAACTTAAATTTTGTTGGATTTGTTGAAGCTAGAGAGATATTTGACGATACTTGCGATGTTATTGTTACAGATGGTTTTACAGGAAATAATGTCTTAAAAACCATAGAAGGAACCGCTTATTTTATTCTTCATGAATTAAAAACCGCTATTAAAAGCGGTGGATTATTTACAAAATTAGGAGCTTTATTTTTAAAGGGCTCATTAAAATCCTTGATTAATAAGATTGATTATAGGAGCTATGGTGGCACTTTTTTCTTGGGTATAAACGGAATACTTGTAAAAGCTCATGGTTCTTCTGACGCTGAAGCAATTTCTAACGCCATATTTGTTGCTACCAAAGCCGCTAAATTTGATTTACTTTCAAAAATAGAACTGTGAGTTTATAAATTTACAGTGGAGGTGTTAACTGTTTGTTAAAATCTGAGGTGTTTGAATCTGTTAAAGAAATTGTCGAACTGTTAGATGAAAAAGAAGGAATGGATATTTCCGTAATTGATATGGAAAACTCTGAAATTATGGTTGATTACTTTATTATAGTATCTGGAAATTCCGACACTCATATGGCTGCTTTGAGAGATGAAGTAGTTAGATATTTAAAAGATGAAAATATTCCCATTCTTTCGTATGATAAAAGTAGTGGATATGATTGGATGATAGTCGACGCCGGTACGTTTATTGTACATATTTTTTCCCAAGAAGGAAGAAGTTTTTACGATCTAGAAAGTTTATGGGGAGAACAAAAAAAGATTGAAAATATTATTTAAATTCTTCTTTATATAATAAACACTCACAGTTTTCGTTCCTCACCTCGGTGCCCGAAGGTTTTAAAAGGGTCGGTGTAAGGAAGGAGAAAGCTGGAGGTTTAAAAAACCAAATCAAAGTAGATGGAGGTGTTTTTTTTGTCAGTTGTTAGCATGAAACAGTTGTTGGAATCTGGTGCTCATTTTGGTCATAGAACCAGAAGATGGAATCCTAAGATGCAACCTTATATATTCGCAGAAAGAAAAGGAATTCATATCATCGATCTTCAAAAAACCTTAAAAGGTATTGACGAAGCATACGATTTCCTAAAAGAAGCTGTAATGGAAAGAAAAAGAGTATTGTTTGTAGGAACAAAAAAGCAAGCCCAACAAATTGTTGCAGATGAAGCAAGAAGATGTGGAGAGTTTTACGTAAACAATAGATGGCTTGGAGGTCTATTAACTAATTTTAAAACTATTAAAAGAAGAATAGACAAGTTAGAAGAATTAACTGAATATGTAGAAAGTGATGAATTTTTAAGACTCCCTAAGAAAGAGCAAGCAAACATTAGAAGAAATTTAGAAAAGTTAGAAAAAAACCTCGGTGGTTTAAGAGGAATGAGCAAATTACCAGGGGTTATTTTTATTGTCGATCCTAAGAAAGAAGAGATAGCGGTCAGAGAAGCTAATATGCTTAATATTCCTATAATTGCAATGGTTGATACAAACTGCGATCCTGACGTTATTGATTATGTAATACCTGCTAATGACGATGCAATAAGGGCTATTATGTTAATTACTTCTAAAATGGCAGATGCTGTAATTGAGTCAAAAGAAGGAAGAATAGACACACAAGAAGAAACCGAGACAGAAGAAACTTCAGAAGTCCTTGATGAACATATCGTTGAAAAGTTAAAAGCAGAAGAAAAATACGAAAAGTTTATTGAAGAAATAGAAGAAGAGGAAGAAATAGAAATTCCTGATGAAGACGAAGATAGATTTTAATTTTATCAAAAAATCTAACCACATATAATTTAATTAGCAATTATATATGATCGGGGGATAATCCCCCGATTTTTTTGGAGTGATTTGAATGAAGTTTTTCATACGAACCTTTGGTTGCCAGATGAACTTAAATGAAAGTGAAATTATGGCGGGACTCTTAATTAATGATGGCTTTGAGTGGACAGAAAATCCAGATGAAGCAGATATTATAATAATAAATAGTTGTTCTGTACGAGAAAAAGCTGAAAATAAAATGTATGGAGCTATAGGAGGATATGGAAAATTAAAAGAGAAAAATAAAAATTTGATAATAGGAATAGGTGGATGTTCAGCAGAAAAAGAACGAGATGCTCTTCTTGATAGATTTAAAAAAATCGATTTTGTATTTGGAACAAGAAATGTAATAGACATTAGTAATTTAGTAAAACGTGCAATGAAGGGAGAGAGATTTGCAGATTTTAGTGACAAGTTGAACGAAGTTAATTATTCTATTCCAAAAAGACCTTTTAGTAAGCATCACGCATGGATAACCATAATATATGGGTGTAACAAATATTGCACGTATTGTATAGTACCTTACACACGTGGATTTGAAAAAAGTAGACCAATAGATGACATAATTAACGAAGTAGAAGAATATAACAAAAATGGATTTAAGGAAATTACATTTTTGGGTCAAAACGTTGATTCCTATGGAAAAGATTTTGGAGATAAAAAACCGAAATTAGACCTACTAATTCAAAAATCAGCACAATTTGATTCAATAAAAAGAATATGGTTTATGACATCTTATCCCTCAGATATCACCGACTCCTTAATTGATACTATAGCAAAAGAAAAAAAGGCTGCAAAATATATCCACTTACCCGTTCAATCTGGTAGCAACAGAATATTAAAATCAATGAACAGAAGATATACAAAAGAACAATTCATTGATTTAGTGTATAAGATACAAAAAGAGATTCCGGAAGTAACAATTAGCAGCGATATAATAACTGGTTTTCCTTCAGAAACAGAAAAAGACTTTGAGGAAACCGTGGATTTAATTAAAAAATGTAGATTTGAACGAATAAACATTGCAGAATACTCTCCGAGAGAAGGTACAGTTGCACATAAGTATTTTGAGGATAATGTGCCAAAACATATAAAAAATAAAAGATTGCAATATATAATGAACCTTCAGAAAAAAATAAATTTAGAAGAAAACGAAAAATATCTTGGAAAGACTTTGTCAATAATTCAAGAGGGAAAAGCAGGGAAAAACAACACATATATGGGTAGAACAATTAATAATAAGCTGATTATATTTCAAAGTCAAGAAAAATTGAATGGATCATTTTTGAAAGTAAAGGTAAACAAAGTATCTCCAGGTCCTTTATATGGCGAAATTATAGAAATTATAAATAATATATAAAAATAAAGATTTTTATCAAGATAGCATCTTTAATTTATAATGGGTCTAGGGCAAAGCTCTCACTCATTCCCTGGTACAAGTACCAAATTAGAAATAAAGATTTTTAGCAAAAAGACATTTTGTAAAAATCAAATACAAAATTTATATATCATGCGGATTTTGGAATTTTTTAAGTGAGTAAGATATAAATAGATATTAAATAGATATAAAAATTGGGAGACCTAGGTCTCCCAATTTTTTATAAATAGTTTTAGCTTATTATTTGAATATCATCTGAAGAAGACTTAATTTCTAAGTCTGTTCCAATAAATTGACTCATATAAAGATCATAGTAAAATCCTTTTTTTGCCATAAGTTCTTTGTGATTACCTTGTTCAACAACTCTTCCGTGATTCATTACTACTATTATATCAGCATTTCTTATTGTAGATAACCTATGAGCAATGACAAAACTAGTTCGCCCTTCCATTAGATTATTCATAGCTTCTTGTATCAATACTTCGGTTCTTGTATCTACTGAACTAGTTGCTTCGTCTAAAATTAGGAGTGGGGGATTAGCGAGAAACGCCCTTGCTATAGTAATCAATTGTCGCTGACCTTGAGATAAATTAGTAGCATCTTCGTCAATTATTGTATCATATCCTTTTGGCAACGTTCTTATAAAATAATCAACATAAGCAGCCTGTGCAGCTTTTACGATTTCTTCATCAGTTGCTCCTTCTTTACCATAAGCAATATTATCTTTTATAGTTCCTCTAAACAACCAGGCATCTTGAAGTACCATACCAAAATTCTTTCTCAAGTCAGCTCTTCTCATCTGTCTGATGTCTACACCATCCAAGGTTATTCTACCTGCATCTACATCGTAAAACCTCATGAGCAAATTAACCAACGTAGTTTTTCCTGCACCTGTAGGACCTACTATGGCTACAGACTGACCTGGTTTCGCTTCAAGGTTCAAATTTTCAATTAGAGGTTTTTGAGGTTCATAACTAAAGTAGACGTTTTCAAATTTTACATGACCTTCAACTTTATCTAAAACTACAGGATTTTCAGGATCAGGGATTTCTTCTTCTTCATCAAGTAATTCAAACACTCTTTCTGCTGATGCAACAGTAGATTGTAATACATTGATAATACTAGATGTTTGAACAATAGGCATAGTAAATTGTCTTGAATATTGAATAAATGCCTGAATATCTCCTAAAGTCATAACCCCATTAGCAACACGCAATCCGCCTACAACGCTTACTATAACATAATTAAGATTGTTAATTAATCCAATAAATGGTCTTATCAAACTTGAAACAAATTGAGCCTTAAATGTTGCTTCACGTAATCTCTCATTTTCTTCATCAAACTCTTTTTGCATATCCCAGTGTTTATTAAAAGCCTTAATGACATTAAATCCTGTGTAGGATTCTTCAACATGTCCATTCAATTCACCAGTACTATCCCACTGAATCTCAAATTGCTTTTGAGAATGTTTAATAACAAACATTGTAACCAATAACGCCAACGGAATCACAGTTAAAGTTATTAGCGTTAAAAGAGGGCTAATTGTAAGCATCATGATAAGAACACCAATTACCGTGACAACTGCTGTTATTAATTGCACAAGTGTTTGCTGTAAAGTATGCCCAATGTTATCTATATCGTTAGTTACCCTGCTTAAAAGATCACCATGTGGATGACTATCATAAAATTTTAAAGGAAGACGAGCTAATTTTTCATCAACTTCCTTTCTAAGATTATAGACTGTTTTTTGCGCCACACCAGCCATTAAATATTGTTGAAGCCAGTTAAAAAATGCAGATAAGGCATATACACCTAATAATGTTAATAGAATAGTTGCTAATCTACTAAAATTAACGCCTTGACCTGGCACAATATTCATAGGTCCAAGCATCTGGGCTATTTGATCCCTTCCGGAAAATTTCAAAAATTCAATAGCTTGATCTTTGGTCATGTTAGGAGGCATCATTTTCCCAATAATTCCTTCAAAAAGAACGTTTGTAGCCTTTCCTAACATCTTTGGAGCGATGATCATAAAAATTGTGCTTACTACTGCAAATACTATTACAATAATAAGAGGAATTAATTGTGGTTTTAGGTAACCTAATAATCTTTTTAAGGAACCCATAAAGTTCCTTGGCTTTTCAATAGGAGCACCAACACCGCCTCTTCCGCCCCCGAATCCTTGTCGAATGGGCTTCTTTTTTTGATCATTTTTTTGTTCATTTGCTTGACTCATACTGCCTCCTCCTTCGGAATCTGCGAGTAAACAATTTCTTGATAAACTTCGCAACTCTTTAACAATTCTTGATGAGTCCCTATGCCCGCAATAGTGCCTTTATCACTTAATACTACAATCTGATCAGCTGTAAGAACCGTACTAACCTTTTGAGCAACAATAATAACGGTCGCATCTTTTGTTTCATCCTTCAACGCTTCTCGAACCTTCGCTTCAGTTTTGTTATCCAATGCTGAAAAACTGTCATCAAAGATATAAATTGTTGGCCTTTTTACAATTGCACGGGCAATACACAAACGTTGTCTCTGTCCACCCGAAAAATTAGTTCCTCCTTGATCAACTGGTGCCTTTAGTTTTTCTGGTAATCTACTTACAAAATTTTTTGCTTGAGCAATTTCAAGAGCATGCCACATCTCTTCCTCAGTTGCATCCTTTTTACCAAATCGTAAATTGCTTTCGATTGTTCCACTAAATAAATAAGATTTTTGAGGAACCAATCCAATCATATCTCGAACCAATTCAAGCGGCATTTCTCTAATGTCTACACCATCAATTTCTATTTTTCCTTCAGTTACATCATAAAATCTTGGAATTAAATGTACCAAAGTACTTTTTCCACTCCCAGTACTACCTACTATAGCTGTTGTTTGACCAGGTAAAGCTGTAAAAGATATTTTAGATAGAACTGGTGCCTCTGCATCAGCATATTGAAAAGAAACATCTTTAAAGGCAAGTACTCCTTTTCTCTCTGATGGAATTTTTGGACTTTTCGGTTCTTTAACAGAGGGTTCAGTATGTAATATTTCGTTTATACGCTCTGCAGATGCTTCTGCTCTTGGAAGCATTATAAACATAGTCATAGCCATCATAATTGAAATCAAAATCTCCATTACATAAGTTAAAAAGGCTGTTAAATTTCCAATAGGCATTGCACCACTATCTATACGAATTCCACCAAACCACGTTATAGCTAAAGAAGTTACGTTCATAGCAAGCATTATTAATGGAATTCCTAAAGCCATTATTCTGTTAACTTTTAATGCTGTTTGAGTCAGATCTTTATTGGCTTTATCAAACCTACGGGCTTCATAATCATCCTTAACAAAAGCTCTAATAACCCTAATTCCCATTAATTTTTCCCGAAGTACCTGATTAACTTTATCAACTTTTTTCTGTAAGGTCTTAAAAAGAGGTACAGTTTTTCTCATAATGAAAAATACAATTAATGCAATTACTGGTACTACAATTATAATTGAAGAAGAAAGTACAACGTCTTGACGAATTGCCATTATTATTCCACCAATAGACATTATCGGAGCCATGATCATTATATTTAGCAAGGTCAAAACAAACATTTGAACTTGATGAACATCATTGGTGTTTCTTGTAACCAGTGAAGCTGTCCCAAATCTATCAAAATCTTGCTTAGAAAAACTTAATACTTTATAGTACAACTCTCTACGCAAATCTCTAGAATATGAGGTAACAACTTTTGAACTAAAATAAGAGGCAAGAATTGCCGCTCCTGCAAGCAAAAGTGTCGCTAAAAGCATAATTCCACCTGTGTGTATAATATATTGAATGTCACCTTTTGCTATACCTTCATTAATAATCTTTGCATTCAAATTAGGTAAAAATAAATTTGACACTGCTTGCACAATTAGTAATAATATTGCAAATATAATCTCTTTGTAATATGGTTTTAAATATTTAACTAAATGCTTCACGGTTTCAACTCCTTTCTGTTTTTTCTAAATTATTTAGTATATTTGTTGAAACTTGACTAAGACACTTTTTAAAAATACATAAGTCTTCATAACTTATTCCCTCAAACTCCAAATTAATAATATCTATAAATGTTTCTCTTAGATTTTTTAGTAGTTTTTGTCCCTCGTCAGATAAAAAAATCCTCAGGGTACGTTTGTCTTTGCTATCTTTCTTACGTTCTATCAGCCCTTTCTTTTCTAAATTTCTTAAAATTTTAGAGACAGTCGGAGTAGCGACATACATTTGATCAGCTATGCTTTTTTGATTCGTCCCAGGGTTAAGGCCTACATACCACAAACAAAAAGCTTGACCAGGAAAAAGAAAAATATGTTTTTGAGTTAACAATACAAAATTCAATTGATTATGCAATTTTATTGTTTGAAATAATTCCTTACTAACATCCCATTTAACTTTTTTTAAGTCGCTTTGATCATTAACTGAATTATTTTCTTGTGTATAAAACTTATGATTCATTTTAAACCTCCAAGTAAAATCCTTATTAGGGGGGTACACCCCAAACCTATTATAAAATCAAAATGTAATAACAACCCACAAAAGGAAGGCTACATTCTCTTAAGCCTTATACATTTAAAATGACATTTGAAGATTATTTAGTTACTCTTACATAATGTATAGTACGATATATTATTGTAAGATAATATTAAAAAATAGTTAGCAAGCTAACTATTTACTATTTTAAACTATATATTTTAAAATGTCAAATATTAACTAAAAATATTTATTTTTTTAAAATATACTCTTTAAAAATTGAAGTTCAATAATTATTTGATATAATATATAAGTCTGAAAATAAGGATTATGTTGTGACTAAAGACTTCTAACCTGAATATCAAAGAAATAGGTTTCAAGATTCAAAAAGAGTAATTACTAACGTCAAGTTGTTCAAAAATTGGTATTTTGAATTTGTAATGGGTCCAGGGTGGAGCCTTCTAATAAGGATTTTAGAGCTTCTAAAGACAGTAAATAACAAATTTATAGGGAGGATATAAATTGAAAGCAAATTCAAAAGGAAAAAGTGTTTTGCCCACCGACATTATTATAATGTTGCTTTTGTTTCTCCTAATCCCTTTTTTAATGATCCCAAAGTTTGTTCATGAATACTCAACTCAAAAACATTTTGTTTTTTCTGTTTTCTTGTTTATTATTTTAGTATATTATCTGTTCAAATATTTATCAAAACCTTTGGAAATAAAATTTTCATCTGCACATATTTTTTTACTCCTTTTTGGAGTTTCGGGTTTTGCATCATTAATTTCTGTTGCTATAGAAAATAGGTATTATTTAAGTACTTCAGCAGGAACTGCTTTTTACTTAGCATTAATAATACTTTTTTCATACCTGGTTTCTTCTAGATTTGGAGGAAACTTCAAATTTATAGAAACAGGTCTTTTCGTGTTCATGATAACCGGAACAATCATTGCTTTTGATGGAATTTTAAACAAATTTCTAGGCTTTGATTTATTCTTTGGAAAATATGGAGACCCTTCTCAAAGAATAACTTTGCGCACTACTATTGGAAATCCAAATTTTGTATCTGATTATTTAGCTCAATTATTACCAATTTCTATCTATTTTACTTTAAGAAAAGATACAAAAATTTATACAAGAATTTTCTCTTTAATAAATGTATTTATTATGCTCTGGGTAATTTTACTAGCCCAAACTCGTTCTATATATCTTTCAACATTTGTGGGATTGGCATTTTCTGCTATTAGTTTTTTAGTAGCTAAAAAGAAAGAGTCTTTAAAATCTTATATAAAAACAAAACAATTTAAAATTTGGGCATTATTGGTTTTAAGCGTTATCTTATTTTTGTTTATAATGTTCAATTTCGAAACACCTTTTAATAAAGGCGGGGAAGTAATTGCAACAGAACGATTTGCATCTTTGACTTCTGTTTCTTCATGGGATGAGAGGATGCTATCTTGGCTTTCTGCAGTTAAACAATTTAATGACAAAAATCATAGAAACCATTTGTTTATCGGTAGCGGAATTAATACATATTCTGTTTATTCTCTTCACTATCTTGGACAAGTTCAAAACGAGAATCCTGAAAGATTTTTATATGCTTGGAATAATTTCAAAAGAGCTCACAATGATTATCTTCAAGTTTTAGGAGAAACAGGTTTATTTGGTTTTCTTTCAATAACAATGATGATTTTAAGTTTAGTATTTATTTATTTTAAAGTATTAAAACAAGAACAAGATGATGATAATAAAAATTTACTTTTTCCTTTGTTTGGTTGGTCTGCTGTAGTAATGATTATACATGCTTTTACAGAATTTGCATTCCATCTTCAACCAAATATAACATTAAGCGTTTTTATTTTATCAGTTGCTGTATCAGAGCAATTTAATCCTAAAATTAAATCTATAAAGATAAAAAAAAGTTTTGTTTTTTTTATTATAATGCTGATTGTAGCCTTTGTATCATGCTATTTTAAATTTAATGAATCATTATCTGAGGCTTATTATGTCATAGGAAATTCTCACTACAATGCTATGCTATCTTTTAAAAATGCATATGAAAATCAACTTCCTAACGTAATAGCACAACTTGAATCACAAAAAAAGAGTTTACAAAATCAATTACTTGACTATTCATTTAATTCCCCTGAATTTAATCGAATCACCCAAAATATTGCTCAAATTGAATCTGAGATAACAAAATATCAAGAACTCAAATCTAAATATAAAGAAAGTTTAGCTCTTAGTTATGATCAATCTTTCAATTACTTTCTAAAATCTTTGAGTAGTAACAAAAATTTTGGAAAATCGGCATTTTACATGGCTCAATTATTTTCATCTGATGTACGATTGAATAATTTAAAATATGAAGATCTTCCTAAAGTTTTTAGTTCAGAATCTAATGAATATCAGTTTATGATTTCTGAATTCAATGGTGCTCTAGATTTAATGCCTTTCCCTGATGAAATTTTACGAGATACAGTTGAGCCTGTCTATAATACTGTTACCCAAATTGACAATAATTCAAAGACATTGATCCTAAGAATTCAAAGCTTATACGACTCAATAAACCAGTTAGAGTATGCTTTTACTTCTTTTAATGAAAAAAATGCCTACAGACTTATAGGAAGGATGTATTACAATATTGTAGTCCTATATGAACAACTAAAAGAAACCCTTACAATTGATTCGCAAATACTATCAAACATTGAGAACCTTCAATTAGAAGCATACAATAATTTTCACTATTGGATACAAAAGGCAATATATATACTTCCTGGAGGATGGAATAGATTTCCTGAGTGGGAAAATATCTATTCTGAATATATTCTTCTTACTGCAAGGTGTCTAGAAATATATCCCGAAGATGAAGTCGTTGATAAAATTATTTATATTACTCAAAAAGATGGAAGTGCAAATTATTATATGGCAAAAAAAACACGTGGAATTCCAGATAATTCCCTAAAAGTTTTATCGGAAGTATATCTAGCCTTAACAAATAATGATAATAAGCTTAGGTTAGCACGAGCTGTTGTTGAACATTATCAAAACGTCTATCAATATTATCAACAGTTAAAGAGCGATCAAACAAAGGTTTATTTGCAGTATCAACAAAGAATAGATAACTTCTTAAATGAATATGATTTTTTCAAAAGAAGAAGTGAATTTTTATGAATAAGGTAATGGTTTTTTTGTTATTTCTATCATTGAGTTGGTTTTTAATTGTATTTTCTATTTTCTTAAAAATTAAATCATATGGTGAAAGCCTGGAAGGCGATTTAAAAGGTTTTTATATTGGCAATTCTTCTTTAGTAAAAATAAAGCCCTATATTGAAAATGGACAAGTAAAGGAAATAATTCTTAATGGTTATAAAATGTATAAAAAAGATGGTAAAATATTGATAGAAAAGATTAAAGATTAAAAGGGAGTTTAGAAATGATTGAAGAAATTATTGATTCTTTTGAATATATTATTATTCTAAAAGAAAAAAATATAAAAACTTGGGAAGATATCTTCCCAAGTTTTTATAGGATTGCAAAAAATAATATAAAAGAGATTAAAGAACACGGTTTACTTGATGACATAAAAAAGTTATTAACTTATGCAAAAGCACTTGAGAAATTTGATGAAACTAATCGCAACAAAATATTCGATAACTTAAAACAATATATTGTTTCACTAAAAGAAAAGTTTTTAGTTGACGAAATAATTGTTCCCCCTGAAAAAAAGCTTAGTCTATTTACTGATATAAAGTATGTGAAAAATGTTGGGCCAAAAAGAGCAGCCTTGTTAAACAAAATGGGAATTGAATGCCTTAATGATTTTTTTTACTTTCCTCCTCGTGACTACGAAGATAGAAGAAAAGTTACTAAAATTTTTAATGCTAAAGATGGAGAAAAAGTAGTTATTATTGGAAAAATTGTAAATTATGAAGAAGTTAAAATTAATAAAGACTTGACAATCTTAAACTACTCTGTAGAGGATGATACAGGAATTATTAGAATAACTTTTTTCAACCAAATTTATATCAAAAATTACTTATCTAAAGGTACTATAGCAGCTTTCTATGGAAAAATTGAATATACTTATGGCGTAAAACAAATGAAATCTCCTGATTTTCAGGTATTAAACACACAAGATGATTTTCAAAAAGAAATATTGCCTGTTTATCCTCTAACCGCAGGATTAACGCAAAACATTATCAGAAATATTTCAAGAGAGGTAGTCAATCAAACTTTTTTTCTAGAAGAGTTTCTACCAAATGATTTTATAGAAGAATTTAATTTATTAACTTTAAAGAAACGTCTAAAAGGTTTACACTTTCCTTTAAGTTTTTATCATAAGAATAGGGCTCTTTATTCGTTAAAATATGAAGAGGCTATACTCTTTGAATTAGCTATAATTTATGTAAAGCTTAAATTGAAAGAAAATAAAAAAACAGAAGGCAAACAAATTAAGGGTGAATTATCTAACAAATTTATTGATATGCTTAATTTTGAACTAACTGATGCCCAAAAAAGATGCTATGAAGAGATTAAAAATGATTTAACCTCATACTATCCTATGAATAGGCTTCTACAAGGAGATGTAGGTTCTGGTAAAACTGTTGTTTCTGAATTAGCTGTAATTGATGTATGCGAAGCAGGTTATCAATCTGCCATTATGGTACCGACTTCTGTTTTAGCCAAACAACAATTTAACAGAATATCTAAAGACTTTGAACCATTAGGCTTGAAAACTGAGTTATTAATTGGTGAAACCAAAGAAAATGATAAAATAGCGATTAAAGAGAGATTAAAGAATGGAGAAATCGACGTAATCATTGGTACTCACGCAATCATACAAGAAGACGTAGAATTTAAAAAGCTGGGATTTGTTGTTATAGACGAACAACAAAGATTTGGAGTTAATCAAAGACTTCAGTTAATAAAAAAAGGAAATCAACCTGATATTCTAGTTATGACCGCTACACCAATTCCCAGAACTTTAGCAATGACCTTCTATGGAGACATGGATGTCAGTGTTTTAGACGAAATGCCAAAAGGGAGAAAGCCTATTAAAACATTTTTAGTGCCAGATTCAAAAATGAATAGTGTCTATAGATTTGTAAAGCAAGAACTTGATCAAAATAATCAAATTTTCTTTATTTATCCACTAGTTGAAGAATCTGAAACCTTGGACTTAAAGAATGCCACTGAGATGTATGAAAAATTAGCACATGTTTTTAATGATTATAAAGTTGGACTATTACATGGTAAACTTCCTTCGTCAGAAAAAAATGAAATTATGGACAAATTTATGAAAAAAGAATACAATATTCTTGTAGCTACTTCCGTAGTAGAAGTTGGAATCGACGTTCCTGATGCGACAGTTATGGTGATAGAGCATCCTGATAGATTTGGCTTATCACAACTTCATCAATTACGTGGAAGAGTAGGGAGAGGGAAAAAACAATCTTATTGTTTTTTAATAATTGATAAAAAAATAAATAGAGAAACAAGGCAAAAATTATCTGCCTTTTCTAAAACGAATGACGGTTTTAAAGTGGCTGAAATAGATTTACAATGGCGAGGTCCTGGTAAATTCTTTGGAGTAGAACAACATGGTATTCCTGAATTTAAATTTTTAGATCTGATAGAAGACTTTTCAATAATAAGTCAATCAAGGAAAAAAGTTGAACAGTTCTTAGTGAATCCAGATGACCTTAAGAATTTAGAAAGATTAAAAAGTGAGTTGAAAATTCGATACGGTAACTCTATAGAATTAATACATGTTTTATAATAATTAAAATAAGGTGATTTTATGAAAAAAGATAAAACTTTTCTATATGTTCTTTGGATAGCACTAACAGCTTTTTTCGTAATTTCTTTTATAATTTTACCTAAAAGCTTTTCAGGAGAATGGTATTTCGATTCTGTTCTTATTAAAATTGGGTTTATTGAAATAAGATGGTATGGATTACTTATTGCTGTTGGGATTCTTTTAGCAACATTTATAGCCGAGAATGAAGCTAAAAGAGAAAAGGTAAGTGAAGATGATTTTTTCAGTGTTCTTGCATTAGGGATAATATTTGGAATAATTGGAGCAAGAATATACTATGTAATTTTCAACTTTTCATATTTTTCACATAATTTGATAGACATTTTTAAAACATGGGAAGGTGGACTAGCGATACATGGTGCAATTTTAGCAGCTTTTTTGGTTGCCTTTTTATATAGTCATTTCAAAAAAAACTGCACCTTTACATTTCTTCAGGGCTTAGATATTTTCACATTTGTTCTTCCTTTGGCTCAATCTATTGGTAGATGGGGAAATTTTTTTAATCATGAAGCTTATGGACGACCTACAAATCTTCCTTGGAAAATGTACATTGCCCCTGAACATAGAGTACCAGGCTATCAAAATTTTGAATTCTTTCATCCAACATTTTTGTATGAATCATTTTGGGATCTAATTGTTTTTCTGATCCTTTTTTATTTCATCAGAAACAAAAGACAAAATTATGGAGAGGTTACTGCTTTATATCTTATACTTTATTCTGTAGGTCGTATCCCAATAGAACTTTTAAGAACGGACAGTTTATATTTAGGAAAATTTAGAGTCGCAGTTTTAATTAGCATTTTGTTAATTATAGTTGGAGTGTTAATGTTTGTTTTTTTGAGAAAAGGATCAATAAAAAAAGACAAAAATAACTCTATAGCTTAATATTTAGAAAGAGTGAAAAAATAAAGGTGAATACTTTTAAATTCAATAAATTATATTTCTTTTTATGTTTATCAATTGCGATATTCTTCTTGCTATGTCCAATTACTTACACAATAGAAGTTAGTCATGGACAAATTAAGATTTTTTCAACAGGATATACAACTATTTTGTATTTTGATGAAATAACTTCTAATTTTGATTTTGATAGATTCTTTTTCTACAAAAACATTGCTTTCAATGATATAGAAATCTTGAATATTATTAATAGCTCTATAAAAATACAACAAGGCGAAAATTTGATTCAAAAACAAAAAAGTAATTCATCTGCAATGGTGTTTTACAAAGATGCTAATAATTTATTCAACTTTGAAAACTATCATTACAACAAAAAATGGCTTGAGGGTAATATCAAAGATGTTAGTACTTTTTTAAACAACATTGATTCAATGAAAGATGATCAATATATCCTATATCTAGGCAGTAATAGATCATTTCAGATTCTACCAAACGTGTATATTGTTAATTCTATCAAAGATTTAGCTCACGAACTATCACATTATTATTTTGGATATCAAGTTAAAGCTGATACTGATAGCTATTGGCATGAATTATTATGTGAGGTAAATTCAATGCTTTTCCTTAGATCTATTTCTAAATATCGGTATTTAAACGATTTAGAACTTAAAACTATTGGTTTTTATTATGAACCTTATGGTAAAAAAGTAATTGAGTTTCTTGAACATTTTAACTATGACCAAGAAAAGATCTTCCAACTAGAAAGATATATATTAAATAATTATAAGTCACTTGATGATGATGAATTTAAAAATATAATAAAGATGTTCTAATTTAACGGATTCCATATTCATTATCTAAAAAATATAGGAGAGATATCGTTGAAAAAGGGTATAAACATATTTGTTTTTCTTTTGATTGCTGTTTTTTCGTTTTCATATAAATATATTTTTCTTTTTGTTGCTGATGGAATGGGACTTCCTCATTTACAAATTACTCGCATGTATAAGCAAAGCTTAATTAATAGTGATCTGAATGTTTTCAATCTACCATACTTTTCAATTATTGAAACTTCGTCTTTAAACGGGGTTACTGATTCTGCTGCTGCTATTACCGCTATTCTATCGGGTGAAAAAACTTATAACAATAGAATTAATAAGAGCTCTTCTGGAACAACTTTATCACCTATTACCTACGAACTTAAAGAAAGAGGCTACAAGATCGGAGTTATATCAACTAATACGCTTGTTGACGCAACACCAGCAGGCGCTTATGCTTTTGTTGATGAAAGAACTAGTAGAAATGAAATAGTAAAATATCTTTTAGAAAGTAATTTTGATTTGTTTATTGGTGGTGGAAAGGCTTATTTTAATCAACAAGAGGCTGAAAAGCATGGGTATATATACTCTGATACTTTAAAAAAAGGTCCATATACAGAAAAAGAATTAATTGCTTTGTATTATGGGAACTTTCCTTTTTTAACTGATAATGAGAGTAGGGTACCTTTATCAGATACCTTATCCTATGCGATAAACAAGTTTGGAAATGAAAATTTCTTTATTCTTATAGAAGGTGGGCGAATAGATCATGCTGCACATGCTCATGATACTTTTTCACTAATTAAAGAAATAATTGATTTTGATGATTCTATCAAAATAGCTTTAGATTTTTTAAAACAATATCCTGATGATACTTTAATTATTGTAACTTCGGACCATGCAACTGGTGGATTAACATTAGGAGATGGTTTTTTATCTCTCAATAAAATTAGGGATTATGGCTTCTCATATGAAAAATTTGTAGATATTTTGAATAGTACTGATAACTATGAAGTTTTTTCTAATAAGCTAAATTTAAGTATTGATTTGAAAGATTACTTCTATATATCTAAAAATTCTTCAAAAACTCTTACATATCAATCTGATGTTGTAAAATTTTACTACGATCATCTTAATACACAGGCAGGTATCAATTGGAGTAGCTTTGGACATACTATTGACTACGTGCCTCTTTTTTCTAATATAGCTTGTGATGTATATTTCATAAATAATAATGAAATTTTTTCTATTTTTGAGATTTTTTGAGTTAAATTATTCTAATTTACTATAAACATAATTAGATGAAATTATTTGCCCTACAACGGACTTTGAGAAAAATTTTTCATGATGTATAATGTAGTTACAGAACACTTTTGTAGGTTACCCTCCCTCCTGGAGTGTTCTGTCCCCGGAAGAATTCATTTTCAAATTTTGGCCCGTATAGAAAGATTACGGGCCTTTTTTATTTTTAGATATTATTATTCTTCTTGCTTTCTTTGAAGTATTAGTAACTCAGTATCGCTATAATCCCTGATTTCATTTAGAATTAAGTGTTTTAAATCGACGTTATAACGTTCATTTTTGGACTTTTCAATAATTATATATCCGTTTTTTTTTAAAATAGAATAATTTTTATCTAACAACTTTAAAAGTTCATCTATATATCCTAAATCAAAGGGAGGATCCGCAAAAATAAAATCAAATTGTTGAGAGTCTAATTTAGAAAAAACCTTTCTGTAATCACTTTTTATAACTTTTATGGCTTCTAAAACCCCCAATGTTTTAGCGTTTTTTAAAATACAATTTATTGATTTTGAAGATATGTCTACTAGAACACTTTTTATTGCCCCGTTACTTAAAGCTTCAAAAGAAAATACTCCACTTCCAGCAAATAACTCTAAAAGGTTAGCTCCGCTAAAATCAAATATATTCATTACTGCTTGTCTTAGAATGGAGGTTGTATATCGCGTTTTTGGATCATTTACCGCTTCTATGCGTCTATTTTTGAACTTACCTGTTTCTATTTTCAAATTCATATAAACCACCTTTAATATGAAAAAAGGAGCCTCTAACTACGCCCCTTTTTTTTTAGAAAATAATGGAGCGGATGACGGGATTCGAACCCGCGACACTCAGCTTGGGAAGCTGATGCTCTTCCGACTGAGCTACATCCGCAATTATACTTTATATATTATAACAAAATAAAGTTAAAAATCAATATTTTGATTTTTTAACTTTTCATAATTAGTTTCATTGAATAAAAGAGTGAAAAACTCTTCTAAATTTTTATCATCTTGTTTAATTTGACTTTTTTTTAGGTTATCTTTTATACTCGTCACTTCTTGAAAAGTATATTTTTTTAATGGTAACTGCTTTTCTTTTGTATTAATTATCATATTATACTTTCTACTTGTCTCTTGATCAGGCTTAATATATCCTTTAACTGAACGATAATCTTGCTCTATCTTCGGTGCATTCTCTCTCTCCATTTCTATTAATTTTGTATCAACATCTATATTTTTTTCCTTATTCAAATCCAACAAAAGTCCTTCTATATCCTTAACTTCTGACGTTGTTAGTACCCCTTTTAAAGTTTCTTCTATCTCTTTTTGAAGCCTATCAACATCACTTATACCTTTCATTTCTTCTTGCTTAGTTGTAGTAGAATTGTCAATCGGTATCTCAGAATCTAACTTTATGTTTAACAATTCAAGCAAATATTTGGATCCACTTAATATTTTTTGAACGGTTTCTTCTTCAAATTCGTCTAGAGTTTTAATTTTAAGATCAACTGGATGAATTTCTGTTGGTTCTTCAGTCAAATCTACTGTAACAGTTTGTCCCTTTTTATTTGGTACAAATGGTTTATTATATTTTCTTAACCAATAAAAGGTTAAAATTGCTGTCAAACAAGTAACTGAAAAAACAATAATTCCAACAGTTATGAACAGAGAAAAACTTGAGCTTTCTTCGCTTGTATCAACAATTGAATCTACCTGCTCATGATTTATCGGAGTTTTCACAATAGAAACATCGGATTTATCCTTCTCCATATCTATTGTTTCTATAATTTCTAAAATTTGATCAACATAGATATTACCTCTGAAATTATCTAAATATATACGTGCAGTACTATAATCTTTATTTTGAAAAGCAGAAAGACCTAAATACATTTTAACTTCAGGGATTTCACTTTCTAATTCAGGAGAGAGCTCCAAGGCTTTTTGAAAACTAAATTGAGCCATTTCATAATTTCCGTTTCTATAATATTTTAAACCGTTGAAATAGTAATCATAAGCTATTTCATAGTTTTGAGCCTGTGCACAAGTTACTATTAACAAAATTGCACATAAGGTTATAATGTTTTTCATTGCATTCTCCTTATCTTTTAAACTAAATAAATTAAAAATATCTCGTTGTTAGAATATTTTACAGAGTATATTTATATATATCATATCCAAGATTATCATTCTCAAATACTACCCAAACTTCCAGATCATTTTTAATTACAAAATCTTTTATATTTAGGCTTAATCTTTGATAAAACCCTGGAAATATATTATCTTTTAAGTTAAAGTAAGTAATATGATTATTTCCATAAACATACAAATTATCCTGGTATATTTGAACACCTAGTCTTCCAATATCTTCCTTTCCTATTACCTGTACTTCATTAGTTAATGAATCAACAAATAATAGTTTGTAATCAGAAGTAAGAACAAATAAAGTTGAGTTATTTTTATCAAAATCAACTATTTTTCCAAGGCTTACATTTATAGATTTTTGGATTTCGGTTAAACTAAAGAATTCAGTTAATTTATTGTCATTTATTTTATATATTTTGTCCTCAAAAACTGCATATACATCTTTTCCCTTACTTTTTAATTTTATAAAATTTACGTTACTCAAGACTTCTTTTCCATTCAAGTAGATTTTACTACTATCAATGGTATATTCTATATTCAAGAAACCATACTCTGGAATATAATATATTTCGTCTCCAACAGCTGGAATTTCATCTAATAACTTGCTTATTTTATAATCTTTATCAATAGTGTATACACCATTTGATGTTGTTAAATAATAAACATTATCGTATAGTAAACCTCCTAACACACGATCATTTAGAATTTTTTTGAGCTTATTGTTGTAAACCCCTGTAGAAGATTCAAACAGTATATTATCCTCTATTGATACTATTTTAATTCTTTCTTCTTTTAGAGTTCCTATTTTAACGGGACTCTTTAAAATTTGAGTTTCTCTGTATGAAGAAGGTAATTTGAATTTAGTTACGTTTTTTATTTCATTTTTTATCTCTTGAGTCGGAGTTTTTGTTTGTTCAAGTTCATATTGGTATTCTATAAAATCGTCATCTTCAAAAGGCTTTACTGTTAATGTTGTTAAAGACTCATTTAAAAAATCTTTTACCTTATTTAGAACATCTTTGTCAAGATAAATGTCGTAAAAATTTTTGTCAACCGTAAAAAACTCATCTGCACCTTTTAAATATGCACTTTCTAAGCTTACCACTCCATCCGCGGATCCATCAATAAATTCGGGATAAATTTGTGAAATAACTTTATTGGTAATATCTTCTTCAATATTTGAGTTAGTTCCGCCTATTACCAAATATCTAATGTCAGATCTTCTTTCAAAACTATTAGCTGTATTTAAAAAAGATGAACTTGGGGTAATATCATAATAATATGAATTTATCAGATCTAAATAGAATGCATTCTCAGCCATAATAATTGATATTGTAGCTTTCTCTACACCTAATAATTTGCTAAGTAAATTTAAATCTTTACCCCATATTAAGTTAAAAAAAAGTGGATTTGCAAGGTTTGTTCCTTTATTAGGAGTAGAAATAAGCACCAAATTCTTCACATTTTTAATATTCGGATCAGATTCTAATGCATATCTGACAATCAAACCTCCAATCCCGTGAGCTATGATATCGAATTTCCTGTTGGGAAATCTTTTTAACTCTTGTGCAAATTTTTTACTTTCATATTCTATATAACTATTAATTCCTGTTCTATCTACAAAAGAGTCGAAAGAATCTACATAATTTTTACTTCTTGTAGAAGTTAATGGATAATCGTATCTCCATATAGTTCTGGTTGGAAATAATGAAGACCAAATTGAGTAATCATAAATTTTGTCGGATACATTAACTAATTTGCCTAAGAAATTAAGATCACTTCCAGGTACTAAAATTATATCTGGTTCAATTGTTGGAGAAGATTCTTTCATTATTCTCAAACCATAAGAAGCTTCCACAGGACTATCTAGTACTAATCCAACGTATTTAATTTTAGAAAGTTGAAAGGTATCCGCTTCAATGAAATATTGATTTGCTGTTTCAACAATTCTGGCTCCGGTAAAATCCGATATGATAAAAGATTCTTCATTAGTGGCATATACTAAAGAATAATGAACAAAATTATCTCCATAATACATTTCTGATGGAATTTTATATCTAACTGTTACGGGTAAGAGAGAGGATTCTTTTGAATCATCCGAGAATTCTATTCTATAAATTTCTCCATAAAAATTCCTGTAAGATTTTAGTTCTATATATTCTTGAGAATCTTTAGAAAGAGGGGTTATCAATAAACTTTTTTTTGAAGAATATGCAGACTGAGGTATTGTTATTTCAATATTCTTCTTTGTTTTAGTTTTATCGATAGAAAATAGGTATAAGCTTTTATTTAAAAAATAATAAATCGAAAAAGCGGTCAATAAAATCAGTGCCAATAAGAAAAATTTATTCAGTGTTTTCATATTTGTAAGGGATGAAAACGGTTTTTGATTTTTCAAAAGATCTACCTACTTTCTACAATATTTCGTATTTCTATAAGATTTCTAACCATATCTGAATAGTTCAATGTTAAAAGATTTTCGATTACTCTACTATAATAATTATCGGCTACTATTTTTACTTCTTTAGAACTCATCTTATTTAAAAGAGTCTTTTTATTTACATCTTTATGAGTGTCTTTTCCTAACTCTTTCTCTGATTTCAATAGGTCTTTTAAATCATCAAATATTTGAAAAGAAATTCCAAAATCTATACCTATTTCGTGCATTTTTTCACCCAGTTTATATTCTCCAGCCAAAAAAAATGGTAAAGAAAAAGATAACCCGAATATTGCACCCGTTTTATTGGCGTACATATTTATAATCTCACTAGTTTCAACTTCTAAGTTATCCTTTTCATAAATAAGATCTCTCATCTCTCCTTCAAACATCTTTAAAGTATCTTCTATGAAATATCTGAGTGCAACTAACTTATTTTCCAACTCTATGTCTTTTAGATCCATGATTATTTTTAATGGTAACGTAAATCCATAATCTCCCGCAAGTATAGCTTTATACTCACCAAATCTGAGATGATTAGTAAGAACTCCTCTTCTAAAGTTAGCATCATCTAAAGCCGGTAAATCATCGTGTATCAATGAAGAAGAGTGTAATATTTCAACAGCAATTCCGGCATTTATTAAATTTTCTGATGAAATATCTTCACTTTTCCCAAAATTATAAATAAACCACGGTCTTAACCTTTTGCCTCCATTTTTCACACTGTAACTAAGTGCTTCTTTTATATTTTCTTCAATTTGAATCTCTTCAAAAAAACAAATAATATGTTTATCAAATTCATTTTTGAAATCATCTAAACTTATACTATTCATTATTAGAACTCCTCGTATTTTATTATTTTAAATCTATTATGATTTTCTATACGTCATCATCATCATCATTTTCTCTTTCCTCAAATATGCGCCTTAACTCATCAATATCAAAATTTTCTATCTCTTTTCTAAAATCCTTTTTTTCTTCCCCATTTTCTTCTAAGTTAAAATCATAGAATAGCGAAGAATCTATAGCATGATCACGAACAATATTATCATCGATATAAATTGGTATATTTTCTTTTAAGGCTATTATGATACAATCTGAAGGTCTTGCATCAATTTTTATTTCTTTTGAATTAACGTCTTTTAGAACAAGCTTTGCATAAAAAATATCTCTTTTAAACCTATCAATCATTACTTTCAAAGGTTTTGCACCTAACTTTTGGATAACACTTAGAATCAGGTCATGGGTTAAAGGCCTCTCAAACTCTTCTTTTCTTAATATTAACGCCAACACACCTGCTTCACATGGCCCTATCCAAATGGGAACAACCATATTTGTATCTTCTACCCTTAAAAAAACTAGTGGTGAATTGCTAATCTTGTCTATACCCATTGACACATTACTAATTTCCTTCATAATCTACGCCTCCAAATCTTTTCTAACTTTCAGCTGGTTTTCTACAAAAATTCAAAAAATATTATAAGAGATTACTAACTCGCTTTAGTTAAGGAATTTTGAGCTATTTGTCTGCTGATTACATTTTGCACATGAGCTCTCAACTCCGCCTCACTTGAAAAGGTCTTTGGCTCAATGACATTATGAATGTATAATTTTACCTTTCCGGGTTTGATTAAAATACTACCCTTTTTGTTCATTCCAATAGTACCATCTATAGTAACAGGTAAAATTTTAATATTATATCTATAAGGGACTAAAAGAGAACCTTTCTTAAACTCATTAACTTTTCCATCTATACTCCGCGTACCTTCTGGAAATATTGTAATTACATCTCCAGTTTGAGTAATTCTAGCAAAATTTTTTAATGCTATAGCTCCACTTGTTGGGCTATCTCTGTCAATAAGTATTGAACCAAGTTTTTTTATAAATGTTCCAAGAAGTGGGACTTTCAAAAGCTCTTTTTTTGCAATAAATCCACTTGGATAAATGTAGCCTAAAATCAAAGGAATATCGAAAATACTTTGATGATTTGCCACAATTACATATGGCCCTTTGTCAGGGATATTCTCTTTACCGAAAACAGTTACTTCACTCCACAAATAGTGAAATGCCGCTCTTCCAAACCAAGAAACAACTTTTCTTACATATTCCCGTGATGCTTCTTCTCCCTTTCTCTTTTCTAATATTTTAGCCTTTATTAAGACATAACTTCCATATATTATAACCACTCCAACAAAACCAAAAAATAACCATATAGCAAAAAATGTTCCTTTAATTGCAGTCCAAATCTTTTTCATAGAATCCCACCTTTCACCATCTTAAAGACATCAATTTCCTCTATTTTTCCATCTCTTATCTCATATTTTTTAGATTCATTTATAACCTCATCTTCTAACACACTAACTTCAGGTAGGTAAGACTCAATTTGTTTAATCTTTCTCAATTGAGCTTTTGTAGCAGGATTTTGAGGTACAAAAACACTGCATGAATCTTCGTATGGAAGTATGGATGTCTCATACAGACCAAATTTTTTTGATATTTCAATAGTTTCATTTTTTGTTGATCCTATAAGCGGCCTAAAAATAACTTTTTGTGTACTTTCAGAAATTGTTAATATATTTTCAACCGTTTGAGAAGCAACTTGACCTAAGCTTTCTCCTGTAATTAAGACTTTTGTTCCAGTAAGATTCGATATTTTATCAGCAATTCTCATCATAGATCTTCTTTGAAGGACTACTGAAAATTGATTCTCCTCCAAATCTTTGAATAACATTTGAATTTTAGTTAAAGGTACAACATAAAGATGAAAAGGAAACGGTGTATATTCAGATATAATTGAACTAATTTTAATTATTTTATCTAACGATTTTGGACCTGTAAAAGGTGGACTGTAAAAATTAACCCCATTAATAACCATGCCTCTTCTTAACATAAGTAAAGCAGCAACGGGACTGTCTATTCCTCCTGACAGAAGAACTGTTCCTGTAGAAGAAACACCTACTGGTAATCCACTTGGTCCCCTAACTCGTTCTTTAAATAAATATACCCCTTCCGGTCTTATATCTATTTCAATATTGATATCGGGTTGTGTTAAATCAACTGTTAAACTTGGAATATTAGATAATACATATTCCCCAATTCTAGCTGCAATTTCTGGACTTATCATTGGAAAAGATTTATCTGCTCTATTTACAGAAACCCTAAAAGACTTGCAAGAATCAAAATCATTGTTAAGTGCTTCTATAACTAGCTTATAAGCTTCTTCTTTCATTTTTTCAAAATCTTTATCTATTTTCTTGGCAACCGAATAAGAACTAATACCAAATATTTTACCTAAATTATCTAAATCTCTATTATTAAAAGTCTTTTTTGGAAATAAATATATTCTGTTACCTAATATTTTACATGAGAAGAGGTCTTTGAATTTACTTTCTATATTATTCTTTAATTGTTTCATAAAAAGCATTTTATTTCCACTTTTTAACCCAATTTCATCTACTCTAACTATTACAATATTATTCAAAATATTTCCTCCTCAAAATTAACATTTTTACTCATTTTAGAAATTCAAAATTCCATTTGCTGAAAATCTTTATTTTTAATTTGGTACTTGTACCAAGGAATGAGTGAGGGCTCCGCCCTAAAACCCATTAAAATTCAAAATCTATCTTGATAAGAATCTTTATTTCTATTTTCTTTTATCTACAAATAACAAATTACATTCAATTAATTATATCATAAGTAAGTGCGATTGAATATACCTTTGCATCGATTAAATAGAGAGTATTATAGAGATATATAAATTTATTAATTATTTTTTTAATTGAATGTTGCTTATTAGTTAAATTCTGAATAATAATGAACGAAATATAATATTTGAATATATATCTTTTTTTAATTGCTTTAGTAACAGATTTTTACATCCTAAATTTATTGAACGTTATATAAGCCGATAATTTTTATCGTATTTGAAAAATAAATAATAATGGTGTATAATAATAGATGACTGAACGGCCAGTCATAAAATGAGGTGGTAACATGGCTAATTATATGGACTCTGTAGATAAAATTGAAAAGAAAAAATATATATCTGAAAAGACCTTAGAATTAATTAGTAAAAAAGGTTTAGCTAATTTTACTATGGAAGATGTTGCAGTGGCTTGCAATGTTTCAAAAGGATCTTTATACAATTATTTTAAAAACAAAAATGCATTAATAGTTGCAGCTTTTACTGCTCTAATGGAAAAAATGTTACATTTTTTCGAAGAAAAAACATCTGATTCTACTTCTGATTGTTTGGAAAAAAGTGCTGATATTTATACCCAAATTTACTCAGAAATTTTGTCAAGTTTTCCCTCAAGTGATTTATTACGATTGCTAGAAATACTTTTAAATTCAACTCATGATCCATCTATGATGCAATCTTTGACAAAAACTTTTAAAGACTATTATAATAAAATTCTAAGCAACTTTGAAAAAATATTCAAATCTAAATCAAGTGCCTTAATGCTTCAGGCAATGTTTGATGGCTTAGTAATTTATAAGGCCTTTGGTGTAGAGATTTCAGATGAAGAAATACAAGAAAATGTTAGAAAAATTGTTCTTTGCCTTGCTAAATAATTCTTTTTATTTGTTAATTATTATCAATTGGTGTTTTCGGGTGAATAATTAATATTCAAAAAATTCGGAGGTGTGTAAAATGGCGGTTATTGATTCTATGAAAAATATGATGTTAAGACAAAGCTCCAAAATAGTGTCAAATGTTGTCAGAAAAGCAGACATAGATCAGCTTGCTACCCTTTTTTGGACATTATCTAAGTTAGCTAAAGAACCCGCAAAAAGCGGTCTAAGAAAGTTAGCAGAAGGAGCAGAAAATCATGATCCTATGTTGATGAATTGGTCGGAGCTTTTCAAAAAATCCGAACCAAAAGTCGTAGAAAAAATAATAAGCAATTTAATTATTAATGAATTTGCAATAGGTGAAAAAGTCAGACAAGATTTAATGCATGAGCATCAAACGGTCTTACCTAAGCTAGGGGTTATTTCTCCAACTTATGCTTGTAATTTGAGATGTGTTGGCTGTTATGCAGCACTTTACGGTCATAAATACATGCTTTCTAAAGAGGAAATATTTGATGTTATTAAACAATTTAACGATCTTGGAATTTATTTCTTTATAATAACCGGTGGAGAACCGTTTGTTTATCCATATCTTTTCGACGTACTAGAACATTTTAAAGATTCTTACTTCTTAATTTACACAAATGGTACTCTTGTAACAGAAGAAAATGCAAAAAAGATGGCTGAACTCGGTAATTCAACGCTTGCTATTTCAATTGAGGGATTCGAAGAAATGACAGATTGGAGAAGAGGAAAAGGCGTTTTTGATAAAATAAAAAATGCCTGGGAAATACTAACAAAATACAAATTAATTTATGGTGCTTCTGTGACAGCAACTCGCAAAAATCACGATGTTATCATGAGTGATGAGTTTTGGGACTTTTTAAGAGAAAACAACGTTAGTTATACATGGGTATTCCAATTCATGCCTGTCGGTGCTGATGCATCAATGGATTTAGTTCCTACGCCAGAGCAAAGATATGAAAGATTCTATAAAACAGAGGAATTAAGACTAAGCGGTAAATTTGCATTTGTTGCGGATTTTTGGAACCACGGATTTCTAACAAATGGTTGTTTAGCATCTGGGGCAAAATATCTACACGTAAATGCCAAAGGTTATGTAGAACCATGTGTATTCCAACAATTTGCAGTTGATAATATCAGAGAAAAGAGTATTTTAGAAATTCTAAAATCTCCTTTCTTTGAAGCATACAAAAGAACTATTCCATATTCTGACAACCTTTTCAGACCTTGTCCAATAATAGATAATCCAAAAGTATTTAGAGCTATGATTAAGAAATATAATGCTATTCCTCAACATCCTGGTAGCGAGAGAACCATAAATGAACTAGCTCCTGAATTAGATCAACTTGCAGATGAATGGAAAAAATACGCAGACAAATTATGGTATGAGGAAGGATATTCGGAAAGATATCCGTCAAAAAGAGGTGTTTATAACTACGAAACAAGAATGAGGCGTTATGCAGAGAATGAGGAAAAATTGGCTATAGATAAACGAGCATAATATACTAATGTAAAACTACATTAAATATCTTTAAAATAACGGGTTTTCATGACCCGTTATTTTAATTTTTTGGTTAATAATTATTAGTTTTATTATGGTATAATATTAAAAGCAAAATATAATCTTATCTATCTTAGAAACGAATTTCTTTGCTGATATTTATTTTTTATTTTTATTTCCCAAATAATTCATCTATTGCTTTACCAAATGGAGGAATTTATGTAATGAAAGAAAGAATATCTTTGATAACATTCGGCTGCAAAATGAATCAAGCCGAATCTCAATATATATCTGAAAAATTGTCTAAAGAGTTTGACATTATTTTTGAAGAAAAGAATGGTAAATCAGATGCTTATATACTCAACACCTGTTCAGTAACTTCTGAAGCTGAAAGAAAAGTACGTCAAACTATTAGAAGGATAAGAAAATCAAATAAAAATGCAAAAATCATAGCTATAGGTTGTTACGCAAACTCTGATCCTTTAGAATTACGTTCAATTGGAGCAAATTTGGTACTGGGTAACCTAGAAAAAAAAGATATTGAACTATATTTTGATAAAGAAGGCGTTTATTCAGAAAAATTTTTCTGGCTACAAAACGATACTAAAATTTTGGTTCCTGAAGAATCGTATGGAAATAGGACAAGGTTTTTCTTACCTATTGAAGAAGGTTGTATAAATGGATGTGCTTTTTGCAAGATAAGGCTACTTCGTGGAACTAAAATAATTAGTTTATCAAAAAAAGATATCATTAATAAAATACAAAATTTGATCAACAAAGGATATAAGGAAATTGTATTAACAGGAACAAATTTAACTTGTTACGGTCTAGATAACTCTGAGTCTTTCGAAGATTTATTAAAAACGATTGGAGATACTTTCAAGGATGAGAATATCAGGATAAGATTAACATCATTGTATCCAAATGATGTATCTGATAATTTAGCATATATATTAACCAATTATTCTATTTTTGAAAAACATCTACATCTATCTATTCAACATTTTTCAGATCGTATTTTGAATTTGATGGGTAGAAACTATAAGAGAAAAGACATTCTTAATTCTATTGAAAAACTGAGAAAATTAGATTCAAAATTTTCAATCACTTGTGATTTAATAGTTGGTTTTCCTAGTGAAAATGAAGAAGATTTAAAAATTTTGTTTGATTCAGTTAAAGATCTTAAAATCCTAAAAGTTCATGGTTTTAGATTTTCTGCTAGAGAAGGAACTCTTGCTTTTAAAATGGATAACCAAATCTCTGGTAGTGATAAGAAAGATCGGATGATTGAACTTACAAAAAATGCCCAATTTTCAAGAAAAGAGTATTTATCTCAGTTGGTTTCTTCTGAACATACAGTTCTTATAGAAGATGTAAAAAATGGTTATCTGTTGGGATATGACGAGTATTATATCCCTCATAAAATATATCTTAAAAATGGTAATTGTGAATCCGATTTTAGAGGCATTTTTTTAAAATCTAAGATTATTTCTATCTCTGAAGGAAGTGAAGGGGTGATATCAAATGTTTTATAATGGAAACGAATGGGTTGAATATCCTCTTGTTAGCGCAGACGATGAAGGTTTTGTTAGCGGTTACTCTGTTTATGAGGTTATTAGGACATATTATGGTATACCTTATCGTTTAAGAAGTCATTATGATAGACTTAAAAAATCCGCTAATTTTATGGGGTTTGACGTTCCATCACTTGAAAAGATAAAATTGGTTTTGGAACAAGCCGAGAAAATTCATAATTATAATGAATATAGATTTAAAATCTTTGTAACCCCTTTCACTTCGAATTATGACACTTTTTACTGTTTTGTAGAAGAACTGGAAGAAGACATTGATATAATTGAAGAAGGGGTAGTCGTTAATATAGCTAGAGAAAGAAAACCACATTTTTCTATTATTCCATATTATGTAAAAACTCCATTAAACAATTCAGTTAAATATATCCATAAAAAATATGATTATTATTATGAATCAATCATCTTAAATGAATTTGGTTACGTAGCTGAATGTACTTTTTCAAACATTTTTTATGTAAGTAGTGGTGTATTAATTACACCACATTTATCAACTGGTATACTTGCTGGTATAACTAGACACAGTGTGTTAGAGTTAGCAAGAGAATTATCAATGGAAATAGAAGAAAAACCTAATGTTGAGGTGTGGGAGCTACTATCTGCTGATGAAATATTTCTCAGTCATACCTCAAGAGGTATTGTCCCAGTGAGAAGAATTTTCCCTCACTTTACATTTACCGTTCCAGGTGTAGTTACCGAAGCTTTGATTGCTAATTGGAAGGATTTTATAACTAAGACTCTAGATGAATTTGAATAATTTTAAAAATTCTTCGGGAGAAGTAGTCTGAAAATGGAAGAAAAATTTGAAGAGGTTTTAAAAAAATTATCTTTCAAAAACCCTTCACTAAAAAAAATATATGTTATATCAAAATTACGAGACGAATCTTATAATTTTCTACCTGAAAATTTAATTCAGGAAGTTAAAGTTGTTAATTATTCAATAAATGAACGTGCATTATTATTGTCTTGTTCCAATAATTTTGTTAAACAAGAAATAGTATTTAGAGAAAATGAAATCTTAAAAAAAATTAATCAAATTTTTGGTTCAGATGAAATAAAAAAAATAAAACTTGTCTAATCGAAACAATTTGGAGGTGCTTTAATGATCGAAAAAGAAAAAGATTATTCCGCTGAACAGATAAAAGTTTTAAAAGGACTCGAGGCTGTTAGATTAAGACCCGGAATGTACATAGGTTCAACTGGTAAAGCTGGACTAAATCATTTAGTCTACGAAATAATCGATAATTCAATAGACGAACATATAAATGGTTATTGTAACTTAATAAGAGTTACAATAAATGAAGATAATTCTATTGAAGTTGAAGATAATGGTAGAGGAATACCTGTTGGTATGCATCCTATCGAAAAGAAAAATACCTTAGAACTAGTGATGACCTCTCTTCATGCTGGAGGTAAGTTTGATAAAAAGGCTTATAAAGTGAGTGGAGGTCTACATGGTGTTGGCGCATCTGTAGTTAATGCCTTATCTGAATATTTTGAAGTAAAGGTTTATAGAGATGGAAAAATCTATTATCAAAGATATTCAAGAGGTATTCCTCAAACAGAAGTTTTAGAATTAGGAGAAACGGATAGAACTGGAACTTATGTAAAATTTTTGCCTGATAAGGAGATTTTTGATGATGGAGACGTGGTTGTTGAATCAAGACTAATAGAGAATAGGTTAAGAGAAATTGCCTTTCTAAATCCTAATCTAAAAATCATTTTTGAAGATAAAAAAAGAGATTATAAAGAAGAGTTTCATTTTGAGGGTGGATTAGAAGAGTTTATAAATTATGTTCTAAAAAAGAGAAAGAAAGAGCCTGTTGCTCAACCTATTTATTTAGCTGGATCTTATTCTTATAAAAAAGATGAACCTGATATTCAGGTTGAAATAGAGCTTGTTTATACACAATCTGAAGATAGTGAAATAATATCTTTTGTCAATAATATTAAAACTATTGATGGAGGAGAACACGAATCTGGTTTTAAACAAGCTTTAACACGTTTATCAAATGAGTTTGCTAGAAAGTACGGCATTTTAAAAGAAAATGATGAAAATTTTAGTGGTGACGATGTCAGAGAAGGCTTAATAACCATCATGCATGTAAAAATGGCTGAACCAGTATTTGAAGGACAAACCAAAGGAAGACTTGGTTCAAAAGTTGCACGTGAAGCCGTCAATCAAATTACAAGCGAAAAATTATCTCTTTATTACGATGCCAATCCAAAGGAAGCAAAAAAAATCCTCGAACGAATTAACTTTGCATTTAAAAAGAGAATTGCTGCAAAAAAAGCACGAGAAAACATAAAAAGAAAAACTATTTTTGAGAGTACAACACTCCCAGGAAAATTGGCTGACTGTACCTCCAAAAATCTTGAAGAATCCGAGCTTTTTATAGTTGAAGGAGACTCTGCTGGTGGAAACGCAAAACAGGCAAGAGATAGGTATTACCAAGCTATACTACCATTAAGGGGTAAAATTCTTAACGTGGAAAAAGCGGATTTGTTAAAACTTTTAAAGAACGAACAAATTACAAATATTATTACTGCTCTAGGTACGGGTATTGGTGATGAATTTGATATATCAAAGTTAAGATACGGGAAAATAATCATAATGACAGATGCCGATGTTGACGGTGCTCACATTCGCACTTTAATATTAACCTTTTTTTATAGATATATGAGGCCCCTTATTGAAGAAGGTCACGTGTACATAGCTCAACCGCCTTTATATAGATTTGAGGTAGGAAATGAACATTTTTACTTATACAATGAGGCAGAACTTGAAAATCTCAAACAAACGTACGCAAACAAAAAGTGGAAGATCCAAAGATATAAAGGATTAGGAGAAATGAATCCGGATCAACTTAGAGAAACTACAATGGACAAAAATTCAAGAAAACTTGTTAAAATAACTATTCAAGACCTAGAATCATCTAATGAAATTATCGAAATACTTATGGGAGATGATCCAGCCATAAGGAGAGAATTTATCGAAAATAATGCATATAAGGTGAAAGAGTTAGATGTATAATGAAGGCGAAAAAGATAATATTATTAGTCTTTTATTTGTCTTTTTTAGCATTAGTGTATTTTCATTTATTTAATAGATTTTTTGTGTATAATAATAAGGTAATAAGTCAACCACTTAAAATTAACGTTGATAAGAGTGTATATTATATTTCTTTTAATAACAGATATTTCTATTATGACATCTTTGATGACATTACTTTTATTAGCGATATTGAATATCCAAAGTTTATAAAAGCAGAATTTAGTAATGATGAAGAGTTAAGAAAAAAAGAAACTGATTTTATAAAAAAGATTTTTTGGATTCCACAAATTGATAGCATTAATTTTCCTAAAAAAGAAATCTTTTGTTATAATAATATTATATTAAATTACTATAATTTGGAAGATATTACCATTTATTTAAAAGGTTATAATGTTAATTTTTTTCAAGATTTAAATGGTGGTGAATATGTTTTGATGGGGCAATCTATTTTTAATGTACACGATCGGGGGTTTTAATATGGCCAAAAATTATTTAATAGGTATAGATATTGGTAGTTTTTTATTAAAAGGAATGCTTTTTGAAGTTGATGAAGAAGGATATATAAGACCTATTGTCAACGCTGCTTTGCCAGTAGAAGGAATTATAAACGGAGAGATTCAAGATATGGAATCTCTTAGGCGAACTTTAGTTACTCTTATAGAGTATCTTAAACAAAGTTCTGAAAGAAAACTTAAAAATGTTGAAATAATTGTTGGATACTCGACTAATAATTTAAACATTACTCAAGAAAACTTTACCGTTGAATTTAGTAAAAGAACCGAGATAAGGGAGAAAGAATTACAAAATATTAAAAAAAATATCACTAAGAAGTATATCGATGAAGGAAAAATCATCTTAGATTCTTCGTTTGTAAAGTTCATGATAGATAATAAAACAGTAAAAAATCCAGTTTCATTTTATGCTGAAAGTTCTTTGACAACTTCTTTAAATATCGTCTGGGTTGATGAAAATTCTTTCTCTTTACTTATAAACGTTTTGAAGGATGTTGTTCCTTCTTCTCAAATTCCTCTTTATGACTCAACTTTATCTGCTAGTTATGCGACTACAACTCCTAATGATAGAAATGTCGGAATAACAGTAATAGATTTAGGATATAATTCATCAAGAACCATCATTTTCAAGGATGGTATACCTAAATTATTTTATTCTTTTCCCTATGGAATTAAATATATATTAAAAGATATTTCAAATGTCCTAAAAGTTTCTGAAAAAGAAGCTCACAGGTTGTTAACAGAGGAAGGTGCTTGTCTAAGAGATACGAGGACTATTAAAAAAGTGGAATTCCAACCTATAACAGGCACTGGATATTCTTATACATCTCTTGGACTTTTAAATAAAATAATATACGCTCGAGTTAGAGAAATAATTAGTAGATTAAATGGCGAATTATCAAGAATTAGCTACGAAAAAACTTATGAAATAGGTGCTTTGCAAGGAGGTATTGTGTTAACTGGAGGAGGTTCAAAAATCAGAAATATCGATCAAACTATTAGAGAACTTATGGGTGAAAATTACAGAAAAAGCTCTTTAGTATCTCTTGATTACTTTAGGGATGTGCCCGAAGAGATTAAAAAAGATTCTACTTATCTCTCAGTATTTGGCATCGTTGAAAGATATCGTCTTGACTTGATTGAAGAAAGTTTTTATGAAAGATCAAGAGAATCTATTTCTTCCGAATCTTCACAAAAACCCAAAGCATCTACTAAAGGGAATACTTTTAAAACATTTATCAAAAAGATAACTGGGGGTGACGAGGATGCCGTTTGAAATTGAAGAAATTGACAGGCAAAAAAAACTTTTCACAAAAAAAACTACATATAAAATAAAAGTATTTGGCGTAGGTGGAGCAGGTAACAATGCAATTCAAAGAATGGTTAAAAAAGGAATTAGAGATGTAGAGTTGATCTCTGCAAATACGGATGTCCAAGTATTAGAAAATATCGATTCTCCTATCAAAATTCAGTTAGGAAAAGAATTAACTAGAGGATTAGGTGCTGGTGGAGATCCGGAAATTGGGAGGAAAGCTGCTTTGGAAAGTATTGAAGAAATAAGAGACATTCTACAAGATACCGACCTTTTATTTATAACAGCGGGCTTAGGTGGCGGAACGGGAACCGGTGCAGTTCCTGTTATAGCTGAATTAGCTACTCAATTAGGTATTTTAACTGTAGCTATAGTAACTACACCTTTTCATTTTGAAGGCTCAACTAAAGAAAGAATCGCTTTAAAAGGATTTCATGAAACGAAACGTTATGTAGACAGTTTAATTAAAATTTCTAATGATAAACTTATAGACAATGATGAAGACATACCTATTGATAAGGCTTTCGAAAAAGCCGATGAAATATTGCTTCAAGCAATAACAGGTATCTCTGACTTAATTACTAAACCAGGTATGATTAATCTTGATTTTGCCGACGTTGCTTCAGTACTAAAAATAAAAGGTTCTGCAATGTTGGGAATTGGTCTTGGAAAAGGAGAAAAAAGAGCAGAAGAAGCTATAAGAAATGCATTAAATAGTAAAATATTAGAAGATCCAGTAAGAAATGCTACCGCAGCACTTGTAAATATATCCGGTAAAAATCCTACTACTCAAGATGTAAGAATAATTAATGAAATACTTCGCTCATATGCAGTCGATGATGCAAAACTTAAAATGGGAATTACTATAGATGATAAACTACCAGATGATTTAATAAAAGTCACTATTATTGCATCTGGATACGATAAACTTCCTGGAGAAGAGAATTATATTGATTTATATGAACAGCCTGCACTTTATAGACATTTTGGTAGAGGAATTGTAGAGGAAGAGATAGAAAAATTAAATAGATACATAAAAGACCATGCAGAAGAATCAATTGCTGAAAAAACCGAATAATTAAGTCAAGAGATTAATTATGAAAAAAAATGATTTCGATATATACAATCTATACCATAGAAACGAAAATAGTTTTATGGTTGAAGAAGACATTGTAGGCAAATTTTTTCATAACTATAATGATGAAAACATCACTGATTTTCACTTTGAACCTAATAACAACGATGTAGGGGTTAGAACAAGATATTGTGGCAATTTGGTAGATTTAAGCCCTATGAGTCATTATGAGTATGATGTGTTCTTAAATAAATTGTTGATTAATTGCGGATTTGACATAATTAAAGACTTCAAAAATATTGATGGTTCTTTTAATTTTAATAACATTAATTTTAGAGTATCTTTTGTTAAATCCTCTCTTGGTATAAGTTGTGTTTTAAGAAAACTAAAAAATATAAACGATATTAAGGTTGATCTAGAACCATCAATAAAATCCAATATTGAAAAGCTAATAAGTGAAAAATCAAAAGTCCTTATTTTTTCTGGACCGACTGGTTCGGGAAAAACTACTACCATGCATTATGTTGTCAATAAATTCAAAAATAACAGAAAGGTCCATAGTATAGAAAATCCTATAGAATATATTAATCCTGATATCGTACAAATATCTTCTAAAGATGAAAGTGACAAAATTAATATCTTAAAATACATACTAAGACAAGATCCTGACGTTATTGTTGTGGGTGAAATCAGAGAAAATAATTTTGCAAAACTCTTGTTTGACTCTGCAGTTACTGGACACTTAGTTTTTTCAACTATTCATACAAAGAATGTTTTTTTGATTCTTCAGCGATTAAAAATGCTCGGTGTAGAATTAAAAAATCTATCAGAAAGTATAGATCTTTTGCTGAATCAACGTCTAATACCCAAAAAATGTGAGCATTGTAATGGAAAAGGGTGTAATACCTGTTACTTCACTGGTAAAAGGGGATATGTAACCGTATTCGAAGCTCTTATAGTAACAGATAACTTAAAAAGAGATATTTCTATAAATAAAAGTATCTCTTTCATAAAAGAAAAATATAAACAAACTGAAAGTTACATAGATCCTTCAATAAGGCTCAGAGAATTACTAGATAATAGTTTAATCAGTGAAGATCAATACTATACAAATCTACATTCATTTTAAGGATAGACAAAATATTGTCAGGAGAAGATAATTAAGTTGACTTATTTTTCTAGGAGTCCAGAAGAATGGAAAAAATATGACGAAGAAAAAAAAAGAAAGAGAGAAGAAAAAAACAAACCAAAGAAAATGGTTGAAAGATTTTCTTTATTCATTATTATAGCTATATCTGCTATTGCTATTTTTTTTAGTATATTTGGCCCAAAATTTTCTAGATTTATGTTTCCACATAGTATAACCAAAAAAGGAATAAATCTAAGTTTACAGACTCAAGATAATTTCTATTACCCTGAGCCCTTAGACATAAAAATATATGTTCAAAACACTAAAAATAAGAGTGATTATATAAAAATCGAAAATTTTTATTTTCGAATAATTAGAAAGTCGGATTCTAAAGTTATTCATGATTTCTCATCTCCACAGACTATTGAAACTCAAATTCAATCTCTTCAAACCTTGTTACTTTTTGATTTACTAAAAGAAGCTGAAATAAAGCAATTACTTGATGGAGAATATCAAGTGACTGCTTCTTTTTTATTCAATGGGGATAATGTAAGTCTTACTCGTGATTTTTATTATAATCAAAAACTAATATTGAATGTATATACAAATGAGATGTTTTATCTTACAAACGAATTCCCCGTATTCTCAATAGAAGTAGCAAATAGAACTGATACAACAATAACCAGTGAACTTTCTGGCAATATAAAAATCAATGACAAGAAAAAAGAGGTATTTAATCAGAGTTTCTATTTCGGACCGCTAAACTTAAAAACTTTAGAAAGTACAAGTTTTAAACTACCTTTAAACAAAACCTTTGAACAGGGAATATATAACTCAGTGTTCGAATTTGAAAGTATTAATCAAAATTACTATTCTCCTCTTGTCGTAGTTGATAAAATAGAAAATGATACAAAAGATCTTTCTTTAATCTTTTATACACCACTTTTTACTTCTAGAGGAGACTCATTGCATTTTGAGGCGAATCTTAAAAACTCTAAGAAAAAACCTATGCCACTTGAAGTCAATCAGATAAAATTCAGACTTTATTATGAAAATCAATTGATTTTCAATTATGAAAATAATGACAGAACTAGAATATACATATCAGAATTAGGTACAACACAAGTATTCGACTTGTCAGAGGTGAGAAATATAACACTTGATCGAAGTGGTAATTATTTGATTGATTTCAGTATAGTTATTGGAAACGACGTTCTTTCAAAGCAGCAAAATATAAGTGTGTATTAAAAACAGAGAGGCTTAGAATAATAATGTATGGATATCTATCAATCTATTTTCATCCAACAGATGAAGAAAAGAAAACTTATCTTTATTATTATTGTGGACTATGTCATTCATTAAAAGAGCAATTTGGAATAATCTATAGACCACTTATAATAAAAGAAATTGTTTTTTTCATGATGCTTAAAAATCCTATAATTTCTATTGAAGAGTTTAAATGTCCTTTTGTAACTTTTAAAACCAGATATAAACCTGAAGAAATTGATTTTATAGAACCATATTCTTATTTAAATATTTTGATTATTTATGGCAAAATAATAGACTACAAGAGCGAAAATATCCCTGTCCCTCAAAAACTCATTAATACTGTAAGGGGAAAATTGTTGTCTTATTTTGATGAGACTTTTTTAGAAACTTTTGAAAGTTTCATAAATCTTCAACAAGAAGTTGAGAATTTAAATGTTGATTTAGATGATTATGCAAACCCTTCAATAAAAATAATGAAATGCTTATTTCAAAAATTTTTTCCAGCTGGTTATCCGGAATCATTGCCTATTGTTACAGGATATTTAATATATATGTTAGATAGTATCTATGATTTTGATAGAGACATCAAGAGAAATAAATTCAATGCTATAGCACAAGCTTTTAAGGTTAATAATATTATACATCTAGAAGAAAATCAAAAGGCAAGATTACTTTTCACTTATGATTTATGTGCCAAGGAATTGATGGATAAAATTGATGAGCTAGCAAATTATAACAACCATTTATGTACAAAAATGGCATCTTTTTCATTAATTTATCATAGAAATATAATCAATCAAATATTGAACGGGGGAAAGTATAATGAACGAACAACAAATTATTCGAGATTACATAAACCAAGGCGATTTCAAAAACCTGTTTTTAAATTACCAAAATAATCAAGAATTTAAAAATGATATTGATAAATTTAGAGCTGGATATTATAGAAGAAACACCTCCAGTTGTGGTGAATGTCTTCAATGTCTAGGTGCCACAGTGTGTGTAGACACTATGTGCGAATGTTTTGGTGGAGACTTTTGCCGATGGTTTTAAGCAGATTCCTCAAAAATGACTATAAATAAAATAAATCCTGTTGTCAAAACTTCTTTTCTTATCATTATTTTTTATCTTTTGTTCATTATCTCAAGAACTTTCAGAATTGCTCCTAGCATCATCAGTATGCTAATGCCTTTTGGAATACTTTTTTTAAAGAAGGGATACTCAGTAATTTATTCTGTTGTACTTATTATCTTAATCAATATAAGCGGATTTGTAGTTGAAAGTATAGGTATTTTTTTACTTTTTATGGTACCTGTTTTGATATATAATACTTTCCAAAAAAAAGTTGTCAGACATTCACTTATTACTATTTTTTCTGTAACCTCTTTTTTTATAATGTACTATTTCTTTGGATATTTGCTGCATGACTTCTTTTTAAGAAATAATTTAACTTGGCTATTGCTTTTATTGTATATTGTTTTTGCCAATTTATATGGATTTTTGCTTAATAGGTTAAAAAAAGAAATTGAAAATTTTGTAAAAAAGGAAGAATACAAATGAACAATACTATAACTGCTGTTCCTGGTATTAAGGTTGGTCACTATACTGATTTACAAGCTATTACTGGTTGTACAGTCATTTTGGTTGAGGATGGTGCTGTAGCAGGTGTTTGTGTAAGTGGTTCAGCACCCGGAACAAGAGAAACTGATTTGTTAAAAACTGGAAACTTAGTTCAGCAAGTTCATGCTATACTTTTAACTGGAGGAAGCGCCTTTGGTCTTGAGGCAGCAGCGGGAGTAATGCAATTCCTTGAGGAGAAGAATATTGGTTTTCAAACAGATACAATCAACGTACCTATTATTCCTTCAGCTGTTATATATGACTTAGATATAGGGAATCCACATATTCGCCCTAATAAAGAAGCAGGATACATTGCATCAAGCAATGCAACTACTCAAGAAGTTATACAAGGTAGTGTAGGAGCTGGAACTGGTGCTATGGTTGGTAAGGGTGCAGGCAAAAATTATTCTATGAAAAGTGGCGTTGGAAGTTCATTGATAGATTTAGGAAAAGGAATTCTAGTTGGAGCTCTTAGTGTTGTTAATGCCACAGGAGATATATACGAAAATGGAGAAATTATTGCTGGAGCAATTGATGAAAACAACAAATTTCTAGACATATATAATTTTATGAAAAAGAGAATGTTTAGGGCGAACCCAGGAGAAAATACTACTTTATCAGTAGTTGCAACAAATGCACGTTTGACAAAAGAATGGGTTAATAAAATTGCACAAGTTGCCAATGATGGATTTGCTCGAACTATAAAACCTGTCCATTCATTATTTGATGGTGACACAGTATTTTGTATATCAACAGGAAATGTTGAAGTTGACTTTTTTGACATATCATTGATCTCCCAAGTAGCAGCAGAAGCAATCGAAAAATCCATCATTAATGCCGTTAAACACGCCCAAAAAATCGATGGCCATCTTACTTATTCTGACTTATTTTAGTACTTACTTAACTCAACTTTGCGGTATAACCAACTTCTTCCAATAATTCAATAATTTCCTCGGGAGCCCCTTCCGTCTCAACTTCGACTTTCTTACTACTTAAATCTACCTTATAATTGGTTACTATATCAGAAGATTTAAGTTGTTTTTCTATAATTGTTTTGCAATGATTGCACGACATATCTGGAACATCGAATACATATCTCATATTTATCCCTCTTTCACTTTTAATTTTTTTTCAATAGTACTAGAATTTAAAATAACATTAATCGAACTCAGAAACATGGCTATTTCTGATAAAACCGGATGCATAAGGCCCATCATAGCCAGAGGAATCATTATTACATTATAAAAAAAAGCCCAGAAAAGGTTCTGTTTAATCTTTTGAAAAGTAATTTTTGAAATCTCAATTGCATCTATTATCTTAGATATTTCCCCTTGAATAATTATTATATCTGCACTTTCTATGGCTAGATCTGTACCTGTACCAATAGCTATTCCAATTTCTGATGATTTTAATGCTGCAGCATCATTTATTCCATCACCTATCATACAAACCTTTTTTCCTTCAATTTGATATTTTCTAACTATATTAACTTTTTCACTAGGACTAACATTTGCCCAAAACTCGTCTACTCCTACTTTTTCTGCTACAGCTTTTGCAGTAATTTCATTATCTCCAGTTACAATAACAGGCTTAATATTCATATTTTTTAGCTTATTTATAGTATCAATAGCTCCAGATCTTATTTTATCAGCAATTCTTATATAACCCCTTAATTCATCATTGACCAAAACCTCTACTACTGTCTCTCCCCTTTTCATAAAATCAATATACTTTTCAGACTTTTTTGGTTTTCCAATAAAATACAAGTCTTTTTTATATCTTGCATAAATTCCTAGTCCTGCCTTTTCTTCGATTTCATCTAATTTTAGATCAGATATCATGTCAGTTTTTAATTCGTCTTTAACATACTTAATAATTGCATTAGCTAAAGGATGAGTTGAATTTTCTTCAATTTTTGCCACAACTTGTAGGATTTGATTATCCAAATTATGCCAAACAACACTAGGATGACCTTCTGTGATAGTACCTGTTTTATCAAACAACACAACATCAATATTTTTTGCCATTTGTACCGATTCACCGTTTTTTATTATTAATCCTCTTTTTGCAGCGGAACTACTAGCAGACAGAAGTGCCATAGGCGTTGCTAAACCCAAAGCACAAGGACACGCAATTACCAAAGTAGCAACAAAAGTAAATAAAGCCGTAGAAAATGGTCCTGCATCTACAAGAACCCAAGGTAAGATATTTGATACTTTTAGCAAAAAAGGCTGAAATGCTTCATAATTAATAAACCATAATATACTGCTCAATACAGCCATCGAAAAAACTATAGGAATAAAATAAATGGTAATTCTATCTGCAAAGGCTTGAATAGGAACTTTTGAGGATTGTGCTTCTTCTATCAATTTTATCATCTGATTAATAAACAAATCTTCTCCAACCCTTGAAACTTCTACTTTAATAACCCCCGATTCAACTATTGTACCACTAATTACATATTCGCCCACCGTTTTATATACAGGTAAAGGTTCACCAGTTACCATAGATTCATCAATAGTCGCTTTCCCTTCAACTATGATTCCATCAAGCGGAACTTTTTCTCCAGTTCTCATCACTATTATATCTCCTATTTTTATTGTTTCTACGGGCAACTCTATTATTTCACCATCCATCAACACATTAGCCTTTTCTACTCTCAAAGCTAATAAGGCTTGAATATCTTTTGAAGCATTATACTTCATCTTTGATTCAATATACTTTCCAAGAAGATTTAAGGTGATTAACATAGCAGAAATGCTACCAAAGGACTGAACGTTCAAACCAAATATTAATAAAATGGTTGTCATCCATGAAGATAGAGCTCCTATTGTAACCAAAGTATCCATGTTAGTATGCAAATGAGACAAGGCTATCCATGCGCTTTTTAAAGTTTTTCTACCTGGATAAAAGATCACAATTCCACCGCAAAATAGCTCAATAAAAGTCATATAAGGAATATGAATGCCACTCATGTGAATTATCATAATTATCATCAGCGGTATTGTAACAATTAATGATACCATTAAGTCTTTTTTTGCTTCTTTAAATCTTTTTTCTATTAAATTTACGGTAGGCATTTCTCTAGAGACTTTATAACCTATGCTTTCTACCGCTTTTTCTATGTCTTCAATTGTAACCTTATCATTGGCGATTACGATTGCCTTTTCAGTTGCCAGATTCACTGAAACATACTTAACTCCATCTATTTTTTTGATTGCCCTTTCAACATTTCTAACACAAGATGCACACGTCATTCCTTGTACACTAAAGCTAATCTCTTTTTCTTGCGATAAGGATAGAGAATTATTTATGGACGTTTCAGTTGATGACTTCATATTAAGACACCTCTGTATTTAATATGTTTTGTTTAAATATCTAATAACTTCTTCTAATTCTTCTAATTTAATATTAATCTCTTGCTGATTTTGGGAAGTTATTGCTTCTTTTAAACACGTTTCAATATGTTTCTTCAAAATATCTACATGGGCATTTTTTAGCAACGATATCGTTGCTAATAGTTGTTTTGATATATCTATGCAATATCGTTCTTCTTCTACCATCTTAATAGTTGCTTCAAGCTGACCTTTCGCTGTTTTTAATTTATTTAATGCTTTTTCATGTTTCAATTTTTATCCCCCTCTACTGCTATTGTAACTGATACTATAATCAAACCCTTTCGCTATTTTTCTTTGTATTTTCTAGATCTTATTTTTGATTTTTAGATTACTACCCCCCTACCTAGGGGTAGTAATATTATAATCAAGATATTTTTCATTAATATTAAATAATAATTAAAAAAGCCCGCTTTTAGCGGACTTTTTATTAATAGAATTTATTGTATAATTATTTTTTGCTATTACTCTACTCTAGAAATACTTAATTTTACCTGCTTAACTCCATTTTCTTTAGAAGTACCTAATATCTCGTTTATTGCAACTAATAACTTATTTTCTATTTCTTTTTCTATTCCGGTTTTCTTAAACTGATCTACTGAATAAGTAGAAAATATCACTCTGAGAGTATCGAACACTTTTGAAAATGATTTTTCAACTTTCGCTTGCATATCTTGATTTGGTACAACAAGAGAGAACTCTGTAACGTAAACACGATTGTTTAAATTTATGCGAATTGGATATTCTCCTTTAATAATTTCAACATTGATATCCATAGGTTTTTCTACATACACAATTTCTGGTTTTTCTGAGCCATAAAATTTAATGTCCGTATAACCAAGAAATTTTGGATTATTAGGGTTTTCTTTAATAGAATAGACACTTACTTTATCGTCAGTAAACCTTAAATATAAATAACCATTTGCCATTTTTATACCATTTGCACCTTTGAGATCAAGTTTTGACTTTATTACTGGGTTTTCAGGATTAGAAATATCAGCTATGTCTATACCTTCATCTTGCCTTAAAATGTATAGGTATCCATTATTTTGGATAACATCAGTAACATTACCTGTGGTCTGAACATTAGCAATCTCCTTAGGATTGTTAGGATCTCCAACCTCATAAATAGTAACTCCATATCTTCCGCTTGGAGAGTATAGATATACTTTTTCTGTAGCTTTCTCTTTTGTTGTAAACATAATCTGAGAGGTAGATTCTCCTCCCTTACCATCTTTTGCAACTACTCTTAAAGTATAGCTTTTTCCAGGTTCCAATGAATTATATTCATAAAAATAGTTAGAAACATTACTTGCAATTAACTTTTCTTCTTGGCCTTCTTCTTTTAAATATATATCAAAAGTTAGTATATCTCCATCTAAATCCTCAGTCTGCCAAACAAAATAAACCTTTTCACCTTCTATCAGTTGATTCTCAGTTGGAGATAACAGAGTGGGTTGTGTTGGCGGAACATTTTTCTGAAATACATAAGGATTTGAAAATCCAAAAACTTTATTATCTTTTACTACTGCAAATTTAAGATCTAATCCATCTTCAGGAACAGACCCTAACAAAACAACATTTTGAAGGGCAGTTTTAAATGGCTCATATATTCCTGCAGCGTTCTTTTTATAGATTAAGTATTGATCATAACCTGTTGGAAGAGTAATGTATAAATCATTGCCTTCCCATTTGTATTCAATAGTATATTTAATAGGATTTCTACTTAATTTTATATTATCTAATGACATATCATCTTTAATAAAAAATGCGGGGTCTGTATAGTAGTAATAAGCTATATTGTTATCATCTACTGCTAAAACGTTTAATTCATAGGAACCTTCTTCAACTTTTAACTCAATAGGTGTACCAACAGGGAAAACCGATTCATATGTATTTAATCCATTCAACTCCACTTTTATTTTACTGTAAGGTTCTGTTAAATTACTTTCCTTATTTATTGAATAATTAATAGTTAATTTATATTTTCTACCTAAAAGCATTACAGAAATAATTATAATTGCTGCTACGACTATAATTGCAACTATCGTAGAAATTATGATTATCCGTTCTTTATTATTTCTAGGCTTTTGTTCTTTACTTCCTTCTATAAGTTGTTCATATTCCATTTTGCTTTCTTTCTTTTCTTGACCACCTTGGTCAGCCATATCTATCCCTCCAACAGTTTATACATTCTAATATACGTTTCTATTGGAATTTCTTCTGGTCTCACTAACTCATTAAGTCCTAATTCTTTTAATATTGATTCAGGATTATTAATTACATTTTTTAAGTTATTTTTCAATGTTTTTCTTCTACTAGAAAAACATTGATGTATGAATTTCATAAATTTATCTGGATCTATTTCTTCAATATATTTGTATTTCGGGGTCAATTTTAAAACTACAGAATCAACTTTTGGTATAGGAACAAAATTTGCTTTGGATACATTCATTATTTTTTCAATATCACAGTAAATTTGAACAAAAATACTCAACGGACTGTACGATTTTCCAGATTTGGCTACCATTCTCTCACCAAATTCCTTTTGAAACATCATTACAGCATAATGAAATTTAGGAGATTCTTTAAGTATTTTTTCCAGAATAGGTGAAGAAATGTAATATGGAATATTAGCAATATATTTTAAGTTTTTATAATCTTTAAACATAGATAAATCTACTTTCAAAAAATCCATATTAAACATTTCTATATTATCGTAATTTTTCAACCTTTCTGTTAACAGTGGTTTAAATCTTTCGTCAATCTCAAAACTGATAACCCTTTTTGCTCTCTTGGCAATTTCTTCTGTAAGTATCCCTATTCCGCTTCCTATCTCAATAACCGTATCGTCTTCAGTAACCATGCTTTTACATACTATTTCTTCTGCAATTTTTGGAACAGAAAGAAAGTTCTGACCTAAACTTTTCTTTAATTTTATATTATACTTTTTTAACCATTCTGACGTAGTCAACTAAATTATCACCTTCAACCCAAATTGTGTATAAACACAACTCATGTTCTTAAAACAATCCTTTAACATTTTCAAAAACATCTACTCCTGTATCAACAAAACCCATAAAAAATTGAACGGTAGTCATAACTTCAACAATATTTGTTATCGCATTTTTAGGTACATATATTATATCTTTTGGTTTAATTTCTGGATTCATTGATGTTTTTATAGGTGCTGCCTTTATTATACCAGATAAATCAAGCGTAATTGGTGGATTTTCTGGACCATCTTTAAACAAATATACTGTTGATGGTTGAGCTGATTTGGTAGTATTTCCAGCTTTAAGTATGGCATCTAAGACCGTCATACCTGAATTATATGTAACCAAACCTGGCCTTGTTACTTCTCCAAAAACATATACTACTTGTTCTTCTGATGGTGGAACATACACAATCGAACCGGGTTTGACTAATACGTTTCTCAGGTTGTCAATATTGCCTAGATTTACCACAATTTCTTCGTTTTCCTCTGTATAAATTATTGCATTTTCTTGATTTTTCCAATCAATTTTAGAACTTGAAAGAATCTCAACCAAACTGATAGGAATATCCGTTCTAATACTCTTAGGATCAACATTACCTAAAACGGCTATATATGAACCCTCTAAATCTGGTTGAATTATAACATAAGAACCTTTTGGAACTTCTTTTGTTAAATTATTTAATATATCTGTAGAATCAAGGCTTTCTATTAGTTTTCCGTTTTTATATATTTGTATTACTCCTTTATCTACAGGAGTAAATCCATTAACAGAAGAAAATACATCTATTATTCGAACTATATTGTCTGTAATTACTTTCGTTTCCCCGCTTTTGTAGACTATAACCTCATTTGAAGACTTTTTGTAAATTTCTATAAATACCTTGCCTTCTAATGGAATAGATTTTAAAGCATTATAATCAGAGGCATCTACATTTCCTGCCTTATTAGCAATTTGATACCTTATCTCATAAGCATCACTAAGATTGAAAGGTAATAATAGTTCATATAGTGAATCTCCTAATGAATAATCAACACTTCCCGAAATATCTCCGAATATATAAGCAATTCTTTCCATAGAATTAGCTATTATAGTTGATCCCGGTTGAACAAAAATATCTTTTAAGCTGCTTAAGTCTTTAGTATCGACCTTTATAACTTTAGCTGTACCAAGAGTATCTATCATTACTAATTCACCAGAGAAATCATTTGTAAATCCATGTCCTAACCCTAAAACTTTGTCTAGAGTTATATTCTCGTTTGGTAAAAAACTTATTTTACCTGTTTGATTAAATGCACCTGTTAAATATACATAATTTTTCTTTGTCTTGATGCTAATAAAATCTCCATTTTTAATCTGTGCATCTAAATTACTTTTAATATCATTAATTTTTACTTCTTCAACGAATTCTTCATTAATACCTACCTTTAATAACAAAGTTCTTACATTCATGTTTTCATGTTTCTCAAAGTCTACCTGTTTTGATACCTCATCTGAGTTCAGATAAACATAGCTCAAAAATTTATTTATTATAACAGTATCACCAGGAAGTAGTTTAAATTCTTTTCCGTTTGTAATTTCATTTAACGATAAACTAAATACTTGTGAGTCCCTAACAACATTTATTGTATCATTGACCTGATTTAAAGGTATATTTATGTTCGCAGCAGAATTTAATAATGCAATAGCTGATTTTATTCCCATTCCTTCAAAATAGTCCAAAGAGGCAGTTCCAAAATCCGAAAATACAAGTACTTTATTAGCATGATTTAATGGAACAATAATGGTATCCCCAGGTTCTAAAAAGAAGTCCTCTGATTTAAGAATATTTTCAAAATTAACCTCCTTAATTTGAGAATCTCTAATAACAATAATCTTCGATGATATCTTATTAACTGATACGTTCATTGTTGAAATAACTGATTTTAAACTCATCCCGTCATAATAATCTATAGAGGAAGTTCCAAAGTCTGAAAATATGGTAATCTTATTTGTATAATCATATGGAAATAAAACAAAAGAACCTGATTGAATATATGGATCTTCTCCTTTGTTACCACTTTTAAGCCATTCAATATTGACTTTTTGCTCTTTTCCATCTGGTGTTTTTATTATTGCAAATGAAGACTTATTTGTATCTTGAAAACCGCCTACTTGACCAATTAGATCTGACAGTCTTATTTTTTCGCTTTTTATATCAATTACTCCGTTGATTTTCGTGTTTCCTATGACAGTTACAGGAAAAGGTGCGTATTTTACCACTCCAATTGTGACCTTGTTAGCTTTTATATAACTCTGCATCTTGGTTGAAACCTCTTGTTCCAGCTGATCCAAGGTTTTTCCCTCAGCTTTTAACCTTCCTAGAGGAGGAACGGTTATTTCACCTTCTGGACCTACGATTAATTCAGAAATTGAGTATTCTGGATAACCTAAAACCCAAACTCCTAATGTATCTCCTATCCTAACGTTATACGAAAAGGAAATCAACGACAACACAACAAACAACGTGAATAATAAAAATTTCTGTTTACTCATTTTTTCCTCCTCCATAATTAAATTTTAGTCATTTGAGATATCCTAAAACTTAAATTCCATCAAAGCGTAAAATTCCTAACATTTTGGTATATATCTACCTAATTAGAGAAAGCTACGCTATTAATCCTCTCAAAATCAAAAACCTATTTTTTATCTTATTAATCAATTTTTATAATCCAACCATCTTCTCTATCAGATTTATTTCTTGAGAGTCATAACCCATAATTTTTATGCTATCTAAATACTTTTTTGCTAACTGTTTATTGTTTGTTTTCAAAGCGGATTTGCTTTTTAGAAGCAAAACATGATACCTCATTTGTTCTGACTCTGGTTCTTTTATTGTTATCAATTCATCATAGTTGTTGGATTCATACAGACTCTCTGCTAAATAAAGATATGTTTCATCCAAGGATAATCCTTTTTCTATGCCTAATTTGAAATATTTTGATGCATTTTTATAATCACTATTAAGTAATAAACATACCCCTAAATTATGATAAAAAATAGGTTCTTCTGGCATGATTTCAATCGCCCTTAAATAATAATTTAAAGCCTTTTCATACTGACCTGTCTCTATTAGGTCATTTCCACTTTTATTGATATAAAAAGCCTCATTTTTATTCATTATCTATCCCCTCAGTATAATAGAAAAGTGTATCAACCAATAAATTGTCTTCTAGTAATAAAGTAATTGTTGTTGAATTAATACCCGAAACTATAGGTGGAAATAAGGAATATTCAAAATAATCAACTACTTTATATGAGAAATTTAGATATTCATTCAGGTAACTTTCATATTCATCGTTTATTATCGCTCCCCCGCTTAGATATGCAAGATTCTCTATGTCTTTATTTATGCTTTTTTCATCGGTTAAATAATATAGTGAGCTACTTGAAAGTATGAAAGGTATACTTTTTTCAGGAGTCAATTTAAAAGTTATTTCTCCATGGGTTATTATATTGGAATCTGTGTTGATTTGGGGAATATGTATTTCAAATAATTCGTTTATATCATAATAATAAACATCAGGAATTATATAACTCCTGATATATTGAAATGGTACTCTTGCACCCATATCCATTACTAATATATTCTTGGACAAAAACTCCATTTTTTCACCTGATACATCTATGACATTTAACTTAGCTGTAACTTTTCTATCGCTTTCATTGTAATTCAAACCATATAAATTTAGGAGATATAGGTCATACTTTCCTTGTGAATTTAGCCTTTGCATAGTAACTTCGTTGTCTTTATAATCTGTTATGATCATTACTCCACTTTTAATCTTAACTCGTCCTTTAAATTCATCAAACTCGTCATCTTTGGTGTATTCACTTATTTTCATTAATTCTACCTCAGATTCGTGGCTATTATTCAAAATCTCTAACCCATCTTCTATCGAAGATAGCATTAGTTTGTTCCAAGGTAAACACGATATAGATAAGTACGTTTTAGAAGGTAATTTAATTATCTCTACAACTTCATTTTTTAATATATCAAGATGAAAAATAGATGAACTTGAATATTCTAGTAAATACAAGCTATTTCTCCAAAGGACTCCATCAGTAAATATATATGAATCGTCAAACTTTTTTTGCTGAAGTATCTGTCCTTTAAATCCAATAACTTTTATTTCGTTGTTATAAGGATCATACCCTATAATTCTCCCTGCATTATCAATTGCATAAATTATAAATGGAAACCCTTCAATTAAAGCTTTAATCTGATTTTCCTGTTCAGAAGTCGTATAGGTACTTTCTTTTGTTAGAACTTCATCGATCTCCTTTTTTTCTTTTCTTATTATAGGAGAATAACTTTCAAAATAATATATTCCTTTATTTGAACCTAGATACAACCTATTCAAATTTTTATCTGAGTTAATAGAATAATAATTAATCGTTTTATCTAAATTAATCCATTTTTCATTAGTAGTATCTGTTTTGTATATTAAATGATTTTGACAATCTAAGATATAAAGGTTTGAATTTAATATCTCAACATCAACCGGATTATAAAACTTTTCGAACGAATTTTTAACCCCAAAAAATCCATGCAAATTGGAAAAGGTTGGGGTTGCATAATTCGATATAGAAAAATTTCTCATATTTTCTATGAAATTTTTTAAAGTTTTCGCCTCCTCGTTGACTGTAGAAAACAAAAGTGCATTTTCCAAGTCTTGAAGAGCTCTATCAATCATGCCTAATTGTAAATCTAACTTGGCAGCATAATACCATAACCTTGGAATATCAGTTATGTATATTTCTCCAGCCATTGCTTCGTTTAATTTTATTCTAGCTTCATATTTATTTCCTTCAAAAAGCAAATTCAAACTTTCTTTGAAAAGTTTTCTTGATTCTAATTCACTTTTTAATAGTTCCTGAGAAAAACCCATTACTAATGCAGATAAAACTAAAATAATTGTCAATAATCTCTTCACATTAAATCATTCACTTTTCATATGTCCTTTCTTTATCAAGGAAAGAAAATCGGTTTTATTTTCCGTTCCTTCAATTAACCTTTTGATATTAGTTCTATGTTTATATGCACTAAATACAAATAGTATAAGAAAAGTAATGCCAGCTTTTACATCTATGAAAAAACCCATAATAGCTGAAATAAGCATTCCTAGTAGAGAAGCTAAAGATACATATTTGGTGGCTAATTCTACAGGAAACCATACTATCAGAAATATTATACCCAATAAAGGTCTTAAAGCGAAATATCCTCCTAATGTCGAAGAAACACCTTTTCCACCTTTAAATTTTAAAAATATGGAGTAATTGTGCCCTAAAACAGCAAAAATTAAACATAGATAAGGAATCCATGAATTAATTCCAAAAATCATCCTTGCAACGAATACCGGAACAAACGATTTCAAAAAATCCAAAGAAATACAAATAGCTCCATACTTAGGGCCTAAAGCTCTTAATACATTTGTCCCTCCTACATTTCCACTACCAACTTTTCTTATATCAACTCCTTTTAACCAAGGTACTATAAAACTAAAAGGCAAAGATCCACACAAATAACTTATTATCAAAAAAAATATTTTCATGGATTCCCTCCCTCTACCCTTTGTTTAAATGTACTTATCTTCAACATTCTGAAATTTATCATTTTCCTGCAAGAAGACTCCCACTTCTGTAAGTGGGTGATGAATTGCAGTTATAAAACATACTAAATCCTTTCCTAAACATATAGGGCTTAACTAAATCTGTTTTAACTGGCTTAGACATTTCCATTAGCTTAATATATTCACCTTTGTTCTGTACACCTTGAACTGAATATTTTTTGCTCTCATTAGATGAAATTCTGTTATCAAATCTAGGTTTCCTATATCTAAGTCTATTGCGCCTAATTCTACGATACATCCGTCTTTCTTTAAGAAGCTCAGATATATCATTTCTTAGTTTAACTTCACCACATA
>Ga0265293_10001108_pt1 | contig 60553 bp, 60 predicted proteins | sample Munlanlewell138R_FD_192505 | JGI IMG/M metagenome (GOLD analysis project Ga0265293, IMG submission 192505) | Leachate microbial communities from a municipal landfill in Southern Ontario, Canada - Leachate well 138R | ecosystem: Engineered > Solid waste > Landfill > Unclassified | place: Canada...
ATAAAACCATAACTAATCAAAGGCTGGTTAATCATGGTTTTAAAAGTTTATCTTCACAGTATGAGAAATTTAGACTGTCTTAATGAACCGCCAAGTACCGAACGGTATGCTTGGTGGTGTGAGAGGACGGTAATTAAAATAATTAATTACCTCCTACTCGATTAGTAATCTCATGTATGTTTTTTGGTGCTGTTTCTGGTTCAAGCCCTGCAACTGTTGTAGCAATTGGTGGATTAATGCTTCCGGAGCTGCTTAAAGGTGGATATGATGAAAAGTTTTCTTTAGGCTTAATTACATCAAGCCCTGCGGTTGCTGTAATTATCCCTCCAAGCATAGGGATGATAGTTTATGGGACAGTAACTGGAGAATCCGTTGGAGACCTATTCATAGGCGGTATTGGACCGGGAATAGTATGGGGATTAGCTGTAATATTATATAGCTATTATATTGCAAAGATTAAGAAAGTCCCAACACAAAATAGAGCCAGTATCAGGGAAATAATTAATGCACTTAAGGATTCTATTTGGGCATTAGGTGTGCCACTTATTATAATAGGGGGAATTTATGGGGGGTTTTTTACTCCAACAGAATCAGCAGTTGTTGCAGCGATTTATGCTATATTCGTAGCAGTATTTATTTATAAACAATTAGATTTAAAAGAACTTTTAAACGAATCTATAGAAGCAGCTGTAGGAACTGCTCAGGTAATGGTTCTACTGGCATCAGCTTCAATTTTTTCATGGATTTTAACTAGACAACAGATTCCTCAGGCATTAGCTGAAAGCTTAATATTAATTACAAATTCAAAGGTAACAATCCTTCTGATGATGAATCTAATTTTGCTAATTGCGGGGATGTTTATAGACCCTGCGTCATCTACGACAATTTTAGCACCATTATTTTTACCTTTAGCGATTAACTATGGTATAGATCCAATACATCTAGGTATAATTATGGTTGTAAATGGTGCTATAGGAATGTTTACGCCACCCTTTGGTTTAAATTTATTTGTTGCGACCGGGGTCTCTAAAGAACCAATAAGCAAAATTATATCTGGCTCTATGCCCTTTGTGTTTGTTGCATTAGTGACTATGGCCTTGGTTACATTTGTCCCCCAAATAACCCTGTATCTAGTCAATGCAATGAAATAAGTATTTTCAGAATTTGTAGCAAAACTGTATATTGTAGATGGCTTCTACGCAGAACTATACAACAGTCAACTTGCGGCATAGAGAAAGGGCCTCGATTAGGGGCCCTTTAGTATGTAAAAAATAAATAGGTGAAGGGGATAAGCCACGTAAAAGGACCATTGAAGTAGCTTATTCTTAGGACCTAGTTTCCCGTTATATAAGTAGATTAAAGGAAGTGCCAGAAGGGAATAAAGCTGAATACCAAGTGCAAATATTATATTGGTCGCCAGAAGAGTAAGGGTCAATACTGCAAAGCCTCTTTTATTAGGTGACTTTTTCCAGTTATAAAAGGAAACAATATAGATTATGCCAACTAGGCCGTAATCCGTGAAAAAAAGTTCAGAAATGAGGCCAATGAAAACCAACGCCACATATCTAAGGAGATTTTTTCTACATTTATACTTATCTAATATATACAAAGCAACTAACCCTAGGAATAGTGTAAAGAAAATATTTTGATGTACAAAGGAAAGTCCTCCATAGAAAGCGTAGTCAAAGGGGATTTCAGATATTAAAGCGAATATAAATAACCTCAGCCCATATTTCTTTACATTTCTAGTATGAAAATACCCTTCTACCAGCAAAAACGCGTATATGGGAAAAGCAAGTCTTCCAATAATTCTATACAGAATTACATCGCCATGAAATATGGCACCATAATGGTCGATTATCATGGATGTAAGTGCAATTAGTTTTAATATAAATACATTCATTATTCCACCAAGCTGCTACGCCATTCTTTAAGTATTAGCTTCCTCGAATTATTTATTATGGCAGGGTCATTTTCTGCCAGCTCTTTGGCTTCCTCATATGAATTGGCATTGTATATAACCAATCCCCCGCTATGGTCTGTAAAGGGGCCTTTAGCAAATATTTTGCCTTCTTTGATTAGTTCATTTAAATAGGCTATATGTACTTCTAATATTTCCTCATCCTTCTTTGAATCGATAGTTTCTAATATGGCAGCATATAATATCATTTCATCACTCTCCCTAATATATTTATATTTACATTATATATCTAAGAGAAAGGGTAAATCAATAGGTTAATACACACTAATTAGACTAATTATATAAAGACATGAAAACAATTTACAATACAAATAATATATGATGGAACTTAATTATCTAACTAATAGCAAATAGTAAGAGAAAAGTTCATATGCAATTTTAGAATTAAATGATAACTTTTTATTAAATAATCCATAAAATGGGGTATAATATATATAGTATAGTGAAGGATGTGATACATATGGAAAGTAAACTTTTAAGTCCATTAAACGACATAGTATTTAAGGCACTGTTTGGAAGAGAAGAAGAGAAGAGCAAAATAATACTAATGGATTTTCTAAACCAAGTTTTAGAGCTAGAAGGTGGAATGAAGATTAAGGAAATAATACACCTAAATCCTTTTAATCTTCAAGAATTCGACGGAGATAAAGGTTCCATATTAGATATAAAGATAAAGACAGAAAGCGATGAAAGAGTAAATATAGAAGTGCAATTAAACAACGCAGATGACTTTAGAAAAAGGAGCCTTTATTATTGGGCAAAGATGTATGCAGAGACAATAAATGCAGGAGAAAGCTATACAAAGCTAAGAAAAAGCATAGTAATAAATTTATTAGATTTTGATCTAATCCATGAAACAGAAAAGTATCATACTATATTTAAAATAAGAGAAATAAAAGAAGGATTTAACCTAACGGAAGACTTGGAAATACACTATATAGAGTTGAAGAAATTTGAAAAGCTAATAGAAAAAGAATTAAATGACATGGAATTAGGGGGAATAGAACTTTGGCTAACTTTCATAAAGAAAACTGGAAAAGAAGGGACCGATACTCTTCTAGAAAATCTTGTTGGAAGGAGTGAAACAATAAAAATGGCGAAGGAAATGTTAGAAAAGATAAGCGGTGATGAGCTATTAAGACAGAAGTATTATGCGAGAGAGAAAGCAAGATTGGATGAAGTTTCGAGGATTAAGTATGCAGAATCAAAGGGATTTGAATCTGGGCTAGAAAAAGGAATAGAAAAAGGAATAGAACAAGGAATAGAACAAGGAATAGAACAAGGAATAGAACAAGGTAAAAGAGAAATGGCCAAAGAATTATTAAAAGACGGTATGGAAATAGCTTTTGTAGTGAAATACACAAAACTATCTATGGAAGAAGTTAAAGATATACAAAAAGAAATATAGCATAATACAAAATATATCTGCCCTTGGGAGAATATACCCAAGGGTTTATTATACTATTAATTTGATATTCATTAGTCTTCTTGGGTATATATAAGTATAAAGAAATGGAGGTAATGGAATGAAGGTTATTTTGTTTTTGGCCGATGGCTTTGAAGAGGTGGAGGCTTTGACAACAGTTGATTACCTTAGAAGACAGGGTATCGTCGTGGATACGGCATCCATTACAGATGACCTTAAGGTTAGAGGTGCCCACAACATAGTAGTTCTTGCAGATAGAACCCTTGCGGATTTAAGTGAGTCTAGGGAATATGACGGAGTCATAATTCCAGGGGGCATTCCAGGTGCAACAAATCTTAGAGATAACTCCAAGGTCATAGAAGTAGTTAGGGAAGTATACAATAACGGAAAATTGGCAGCTGCCATATGTGCAGGGCCCATAGTTTTGGAAAGGGCAGGGATAATTAGGGACAAAAAGGTAACATCTTATCCAGGATTTAGCGGAGATTTAAAAGATAGTATCTATGACGAAGAGGACGTAGTAGTGGATGGAAATATAATAACAGCAAGGGGACCAGCCTTGGCAGTGGACTTTGCCATTGAAATCATAAGGTATCTGTTAGGGGATAAAGAAGTCCAAAACCTTAAAAGAGATATATTATATAAATAAGAAACTCCTAGTTGGTAACTATTGTTACCAACTTCTTTTTAATATTGTGATATAATTATTGGAGTTAATTTATGCAATCGCGAGGAGGGATAAAATGAATAAATATTTTGATATAAAAGAAAAGGTATACGATATAACGGAAAGATACCCTGAGACCATAGATGTATTTGTAGCCAATGGATTTGAACAGCTAGCCAATAGCAAAATGAGAAAGATAATGGGAAGGACAATCTCCGTGGAGACAGCTTGCAAATCAAAAAAAGTAAACGTAGATATTTTCGTCCAGCAACTAATCGACGCCATCGAGCAAAACAGAAATACTGTAGACTTAGCCCTAGGGAAGTCTTTAGGAACAGAGCCAAAAGACGTAAAGATTGAGGGAGTACTGCCTTGTCCAGTTAGAGTTCCCCTGTTGGAGGGGTTTGATACTTGGGCCAATAAGAATCAAGATAAATTGGGATATAAAATAGGCTATGAGCTTAAATCGGCTCATATAGGAGTTGACTGGATAAGAGAAAAAGTAGAAAAGGGAGAAGAAGACACCCTGGCAGATGTATTTATGTCTGCGGGATTTGATTTATTTTTCGATAAAAAGCTAATGGGCAAATTCATAGAAAAGGGAGTCTTTGAGGATATAACTGGTCTAGAGAGGCTCAACGGGGACTTCGACAATGAAGAATTAAGCCTAAAGGATCCGGAGGGAAGATATTCCATATTAGGAGTTGTCCCAGCAGTATTTATGGTAAATAGGGAGGAGCTAAATGGCAGGGAATTTCCGAAATCTTGGGACGACTTGTTAAAGCCAGAGTTTGAGGGGTCTGTTTCCATACCTACCATGGACTTTGATTTATTCAATGCACTTCTTTTAAACATATACAAGAAGTATGGAGAAGAAGGCATCAAAAAACTTGGCAGGGCTCAGTTCAGGAGCATGCATCCAGCTGAAATGGTAAAGTCACATTTGAAAAAAAGTGACTCCTTTGTACCGACTGTGACTATAATGCCGCTGTTTTTCACTAGAATGGTAAAGCCAGATAGCCCTTTAAAACCTCAATGGCCAGAAGATGGTGCCATAATCAGCCCTGTATTTATACTGACAAAGAAAAGCACCAAGGAATTGACAAAGCCCATAGTCGACTATATATTTTCTAAAGAAGTAGGAGAATTGCTTTCAACCAATGGAAAATTTCCGTCTACAAATCCAGATATAGACAATGACTTGGCACCTGAGGAAAAGTTTATGTGGCTAGGATGGGATTATATTAAAGAACACGACATAGGCGAATTAATTAAAAAATGTGAAAGCCTATTTTACGATTCAAACTAGGAAGGTGAATTCATGAATTTAATCATATTTTCAGGTCCCCCCTCTTCTGGCAAGACATCTATTATTTTAAAGACCATAGATGCCTTGAAGAAGAGAAATATTACTGTAGGGGTAGTAAAATTTGACTGTCTATATACAGATGACGATATATTATACGAAAAGGCAGGAATTCCTGTAAAAAAGGGATTATCGGGTTCTCTTTGTCCAGACCATTTTTTTGCATCAAATATCGAAGAGGTAGTTCAATGGGGATTGAATCAAAATTTGGACATGCTGATTACAGAATCTGCAGGACTTTGCAATAGATGTTCGCCGTACCTAAAAGATATAAAAGGAGTATGTGTCATAGATAATTTATCTGGGATAAATACTCCGAAGAAAATAGGGCCAATGCTAAAATCTGCCGATATAGTAGTGATTACCAAAGGCGATATAGTGTCCCAAGCAGAAAGGGAAGTATTTGCTTCGAAAGTGAACTCTGTAAATCCCAAAGCTTTGACTATGCATATAAATGGACTTACAGGGCAAGGGGCCTATGAACTTAGCACTCTTTTATACGATGAAGAGCAGCAAATTGACTCTGTACAGGGAATGGAGCTGAGATTCCCCATGCCTTCAGCCCTATGTTCATATTGTTTAGGTGAAACTAGAATTGGAGAAGCATATCAAATGGGCAATATCAGAAAAATAGACTTGGGTGATGAACATGAATAATTTAACTATTGAAGAGTTATTGGACAAGTATCCCTTTGTCACTGGGTACTTTGATGAGAACAAAATAGACGTTTCAAAATATATGGATAGAACATTTGAGGAGTATCTAAGGGACATAAGCGATGAAGATGTAGAAAATTGGGCAATAGACAAGGATAAGCTATTAGAGGACCTTGAAATATATATTGAACAAATGGTAGAATTTTTAGGAATAGAAGAAGAAGTTGGGGTAAATTCATTAACCATATTAAGTGGGTACGATAAATCTGGAATAAAAGAAGGATTTGACGAAATAACCATAAATAAATCCGAGATTATTTCCATCGTCGGCCCCACAGGCTCGGGGAAATCCAGATTGCTAGCAGATATAGAGTGGACAGCCATGGGAGATACGCCTACGGGCAGAAGTATACTAATAAACGGGCAGCAGCCAGATAAAAAGTGGAGGTTTTCATCCAACAATAAACTTGTAGCCCAACTTTCTCAAAACATGAATTTCGTCATGGATTTAACCGTTGAGGAATTTTTAGAACTGCATGCTGCTAGCAGGTTAGTGGAAGACGTGGAAGATACCATAGACAGGATAATAGAAGGGGCCAACAACTTGGCAGGGGAAAAATTCGATTTAAATACTCCCATCACAGCTTTAAGTGGAGGTCAGTCTAGGGCATTAATGATAGCCGATACTGCAATTCTCAGTTCATCTCCCATAGTACTAATAGATGAGATTGAGAATGCAGGTATAGACAGGAAAAAGGCCCTGGAGCTTTTAATATCTAGGGATAAGATAGTCTTAATGGCAACCCACGACCCTATATTGGCACTGATGGCAAATAAAAGGATAGTAATCAAAAATGGTGGAATAGAAAAGATAATCGATACATCGGATGAAGAAAAGAAATTATTAAAAGAATTGGAAAAGATAGATAAGACCATCCAGGAAAAAAGAAACTTATTAAGGGATGGAAAAAAATTGAGCATTATATAGTAAAATATTAGGAGGAATATTTATGCATGATGGATGTACAGGTACATTTGAAAGCGGAAAGGCTGTAGTGGATAAAATAAGAACTATGGGGTTTAATACTCGTCCGATGCCGCCAGGTGTTATGATTGAATGTATAGAATGTGGAAATGAATTTCTCATGGCTCACTTGGAGGCAAAATGCCCCCACTGCAATATGGTATATGGGGTCACGCCATGTTCAGTTTCTAGGCCGGGAGCTATAATGGCTGCAGGGAAAAACTACTAAAACAAAAAGTCCTACTTTTATAGTAGGACTTTTGTAATATTATTTACTTTTCTCTTTAGAAGTTTCAGGGGCATGTTTTTTAGTCATCTTACATGAGCCATCAAATTTGGCATTTTCGTGAATGACAAAACTATCTACTTCCACATCCCCTACTAGAATGCCAGTAGGTAAAAGTTCTAGTTTGGCCCGAGAAAATATATTTCCATTAATAGTTCCAGAAAGGGATATTTCTCCGCATTTGACATTTCCCTTTACAGTACCAGTTTCGCCTATGGTGACATTTCCCTCGTAATCTATATCGCCTTCTACCATACCGTCAATTCTCAAATTACCCTTTCCCTCAATTTTTCCGATAATCTTTATATTTTCGCCGATTAAAGAATCCACAGTTTCCGCATAGGAATCTTTTTTCTTTAACATAAATATCACTCCTATCTAATTAGGTATTAGTTCCAATGGATTTGTAACCACATTGTCTATATGAATTTCAAAATGCAAATGGGAACCAGTAGATCTTCCTGAGCTTCCCATTTTAGAAATCTCTTGCCCCTTTTCCACTTTATCTCCAACCTTTACCAAGATTTTGCTATTGTGAGCATATAAAGTTTTATACCCATATCCATGATCTAAAATGACAGTCCTACCGTAAGCGCCGTTTACACCAGCAAACACTACAGTTCCTTTGGCGGCAGCTTTAACACTAGTACCTGTTGAATTGGCCAAGTCAACACCTTGGTGAAACTGTATCCTCTTAGTAAATGGATCCCTTCGATTGCCAAATCTAGATGTAACTCTCCCCACCGTAGGCCTTAAATCTGGGACAGAATCCAAATAATCAAATTGAGCTTCTAAGTCCTCAATGAAAATTTCCAACTCCAACTTTTTATCCTCTAAGACCTCTGCAATTACATTCATCTCTTCAGCGTGATTTGTAAGGTCCATCTCCACATCTCTATTTATGCCTCCGCCCCTTGAGGGGCTGTCGATACCTGCCATTTTTTCAAGTCTTCTTTGTAACTTATCGATTTCAGTTAGTTTGTCTTCTACCTCTTCAGTTTTCTCATAGAGGTGATTATTTTCTGATTTTAAGCTATTTAACTTTTTGTCTTTATCCCTATTCTCTTCTTCCAACGAGTTAATAATCGATAACTTTTCATTTGCATCTTGCAATAGGCTTGATTGATAGTTCAATGACATCTTAAAATATACAGTAAGAGATATAAGTGAAAGAGCTAGAAAGCCGACAGTTGCCTTTGGTAGCCAATGGGGAATAGACAGTCGTCTTACTTTTTGTGTCCCCGGAATTATCAAAATACTAATCTTTGAAATATCCTTTTCCTTCATAACAATCTCCTTTTTTAAATTATGTAATGGGATATAAGTGGTATTTATATCCTATTTTTGAATTATATCACAAAAGGACAAGATATGGAATACGATTAGGGAGATTTATGAGATATTAAAAAATGAATTTTGTAACATAGGTTACTGATTATAATAAAACAGATGATTATAATATAAAATGCTGAATAAAGTTAAACTAATTTAAAATAGGAGGTAATACAGCAATGAGTATGTTTTGTTATCAATGCCAAGAAGCAGCTGGGGGCAAGGGATGTACAAAGGTAGGCGTTTGTGGCAAGACTGCAGATTTAGCAGCCTTACAGGATTTAATGATATATGGACTAAAGGGAATATCGGCTTTAGGGATAAAAGCAGATGAACTAGACATAGATATTCCAGAAGTGGACAAACTGTTAATCGAAGGTTTATTCATGACCATAACCAACGCAAACTTCGACAAAGATAGATTTTTTGCCAAGATAAAAGAGGTCCTTAAAGCTAGAGACCAATTAAAAGGCAAACTTACGGAAAAGGGAATAGAATTGGGAACCATGGGAGATGCTTCCACATTCTCAGTTAATTCCAATGACGAAATTGAATACAAAGCCAGTAGAGAGGAAGTTGGCATACTGGCTACAAAAGATGAAGATATACGTTCTCTTAGAGAGCTTATAATTTATGGGTTAAAGGGAATGGCAGCCTATGCAGAACACGCCATGAACCTGGGCTTTGAAGACAAGGAAATTCCTAAATTTATAAGAAGGGCTATGGCTGCCACATTAGACGATAGTCTGTCTTTAGATCACTTAATAGCTCTCACTATGGAAACAGGTAAATATGGGGTAGATGTTATGGCACTACTGGATAAAGCCAATACTTCAGCCTATGGAAACCCTGAAATTACAGAAGTAAACATAGGGGTGAGAAATAATCCAGCCATCTTAATATCAGGCCACGACCTGAAGGATATGGAGGAGCTACTAGAGCAAACCGAGGGCACAGGAGTAGACGTATACACTCACGGCGAGATGTTGCCGGCGAACTATTACCCAGCATTTAAAAAATACCAGCACTTTGTGGGAAACTATGGAAATGCCTGGTGGAAACAAAAAGAGGAATTTGAGAAGTTTAATGGAGTAGTATTATTTACCACAAACTGTATAGTTCCACCAAATGCTTCCTATGCAGACAGGGTATATACAACTGGCACATCGGGTTTTCCAGGATTTAAGCATATCCCTGATAGAAAGAATGGCGAACCCAAGGATTTCTCAGAATTAATAGAACACGCCAAAAAGCTACCAGCTCCAACGGAAATAGAAAAAGGAAAGATAATTGGAGGATTTGCACACGCTCAGGTGTTTGCATTGGCAGATAAGATAGTGGAGGCAATTAAAACCGGTGCAATAAAGAAATTCTTTGTAATGGCAGGCTGTGACGGTAGACAATCAAAGCGAAATTACTATACTGACTTTGCAGAGGCCCTTCCAAAGGATACTGTCATTCTAACTGCAGGATGTGCAAAATACAAATACAATAAACTAAACTTAGGGGATATAAATGGTATACCACGAGTACTAGACGCAGGACAATGCAACGACTCTTATTCCCTTGTGGTAATAGCCATGAAATTAAAGGAGATATTTGAACTCAACGATATCAATGAACTGCCTATAGCGTACAATATTGCATGGTATGAACAAAAAGCAGTAATAGTACTTCTAGCACTTTTATATCTGGGAGTGAAAAATATTCATTTAGGACCTACACTTCCAGCATTTATATCTCCAAATGTACTAAAGGTATTGGTAGAAAACTTTGACATGGGAACAATATCAAATGTACAAGACGATATAAAGATGTTTATGGATATTTAAGATTAAGGCCCCAATTTGCAAGTAAATTGGGGCCATATATAAATGGGATTGTCAGTAAATAGTTTGACTAAGATAGGGATAAAATTATATAATATAGAAAAGGTTTAGCAAATTAAATCAGTGAGGTGGCATATGGATAAGGACAGGGAAAGAATAGAGAATCTTAAAGATTACGTTCAGGGAGTCTTCAATAGGGAAGAGGGCAGAAACTTATATTTTTCATACAAGGACGATTTGGACAATGTGACGCCCCAAGATGCCTTTGAAGTGTTTAACGCAAAGTTACAAGAGGGTTATATGCCAAAGGAAATATTTGAGTTTTTAGATAGGGTAATAAACGTATTTCACAGTTCCCTTAGCGAGTATCACTGGGAAAAGCCAAATGAGAATAGTTTTATCGATATTTTAATGAGGGAAAATAGGGCGTTGGAAAAGAAATTAGATAAAATTAGGCCTGTACTCCTAGATAGTGAAGTGAGACAGAAAAAGAGTTTGTTATTGAAATTGCTAAATGAATTAGAAGAGTTCGATGCCCATTATTTGAAGAAGGAAAACATACTCTTTCCATATATGGAAAAGAAAAAGGAAATCTTTCACGGCTTGACAATAATGTGGTCCCTTCACGACGAGGCCAGATCTGATATAGCAAATATGAAGAAAATCGTCGAAAGGGAGGAGTTTGACGACAACGAATTCAACATACAAATTGGTAGATTGTTCTTTACCTTACTTGGCATCGTTCACAAGGAAGAACATATATTATTCCCTGCGGCCATGGAAATAATAGAAGAGGAAGAATGGGAGGAGATGAATTTACAAAGCCTTGAATATGGATTTCCATTTATAGACACCCCGGAAATAGCCACAAAAGGGAAGGAAAAATTAGAGGTAAAAGAGTTTGACGGCATGACATTTAAAACCGATACTGGCGAACTTACCATGGAACAAATACTTCTTATTTTCAACGCATTGCCAGTAGATTTTACATTCGTTGACGAAAACAACAAGGTTAGATATTTCTCTAATCCCAAGGATAGATTATTCCCACGATCTCCAGCGGTAATAGGCAGAGACGTAAACATGTGCCATCCTGCAGAGTCAGTCCATGTAGTGGAAGAAATAGTTGAGGCCTTTAGGACTGGTAAGGAAGATTCTGCTTCATTCTGGATTAACCTCAGGGGAAGAATGATACTGATACAGTATTTTGCCTTAAGGGATTCCTCTGGAAGCTACAAGGGCGTACTGGAAGCAAGTCAGGATATAACAGATGTTAGAGCATTGGAAGGGGAAAGAAGGCTTCTGCAATGGTAAGATATTGAAATATAAAGTACTAAAAGCCTATCCTCCTAAAATATATATAGATAAAGTATATATTTTAGGAGGATATTATTGTGCCAATTTTAACTTTTGGACTTTTTTTCATCGGCCTTACAATGATAGTGAAAGGAGGAGATTGGTTTTTAGATTCCATTATCTGGATTGCAGAGAAAACAGGAATTTCCTATGGGATAATAGGAGCTACCGTAGTGAGTATGGCAACTACTTTGCCAGAACTTTTTGTGTCCTCAGTAGCAAGTAACGAAGGTTTCACAGATATGGCAGTAGGAAACGCATTGGGCTCCTACATATGCAATATTGCATTTATCATTGGAATTTGTGCCATTATAAAACCTATAAAGGTAAGAGATGACTACTTTGGAGTAAAAGGAGCTTTGATGTTCGGACACTTAAGCATTTTTTACTTTTTTGCTTCTGACGGGATAATCGGATATTGGGAAGGAAAGATATTGATTGGCCTCATAGTGTTATTTTTTATAGTCAACTTATTTGAATACAGTAAGGAGATTGAAGAAACAAAAAAAATCAAGACGAAACCTAGGAACAACAAGGAGGTATTGTTAAATGGAAGCAAATTTGCCATAGGCAGTACCTTTATAATAATAGGTGCTCACATCTTAGTGAGTACAGGTGTAGATATAGCTAATATATTTAGGATACCAAAACAAGTAGTAAGTCTTACTTTACTGGCCATAGGCACGTCTTTACCTGAATTGGTGACGGCCCTTGCAGCTACGGTCAAAGATAAGCAAAATATTTCTTTGGGAAATATCTTAGGAGCCAACATCTTAAATATGACAGCAGTAATGGGGATTTCCACCATGGTAAGTGACAGTGGGCTCATAATATCTAGCCAAACCCTGAGGCTGGATGTACCTATAGCCACCATTGTAGCGTTGATTTTTATATTATCGGGCATACTTTTCAAGAAGATAGGCAGAATAACAGGGTTAATTCTTTTGTTTATATATGGAATATATATGCAAATATTATTTTAAGACGGCATAGCCGTCTTAAAATAACTTACTATTTAATTTTCTGTGCTAAGATTTTCTCCACTTCCCATTGGTTAGGGTAGCGATTTAACTCTTTTTTAGAAAATACGACTTCATCACCTAAGCGAATTTCAAAAACTCCGCCAGATGAAGGGATCATCTCTAAACCTTCTAGTTTATTTTTAAATAGGTTCAATAAGTTTTGTGCAAGAGCAACTGCCCTATCTAGGTATCCTCAAGAAGTACAATATTCAATGGTAACCTTTTTGCTCATACTTAAACCCTCCTTGTGAAAATATTATTTGTGATTGATTTCCATATATTATCATATATAATTTTTGCAGATATTACAATAATTCTTTTCTTAAATCCCCCATAGATTTTGGAGACAATAGCCCCAGAGGAACGTCAAATAGGGTAATGGCTCCAGTATCTCCACGAGAAGCCATTTTATAAACTGCCCTAGCAAAAGCAACTAAAACAGAAGAAGTAAATTCTGGGTTACTTTCTAATTCCAAATTAAACTCAAGTTTTTGTCTGTGACCGTCACCAGTATAACCAGTTCTAATTACAAAACCGCCATGGGCCATTTTACCATGATTAGCCTTTAACTCCTCCTCTGTAATGAAATTTACAGTAGTATGATAATCTGCAAAGTAATTGGGCATGGACTTAATCTCTTCTTCAATCCTACTTTGGTCTTCACCTTCTTCACAAACTACATAGCATATTCTTTCATGTCTCTCGTTTACAGGTATATCCACATCATCAAAGGCCCTGACCGTATTTATGGCATCTTCCATGGGTATTGTATACTGCACGCCGTATTTTACGCCTTTAACCCTTCGTATGGCATCGGAATGACCTTGGCTGATTCCCTTTCCCCAAAATGTATAGTCCTTTCCATTGGGTAAGATGGACTGACCTATGAGCCGATTTAGGGAAAAAAGTCCTGGATCCCAGCCTACTGAAATTAGACTGAGTTTATGGGCACTTGCGGCAACTTGATTTACCTTATCAAAATATTCGGGGATTCTACCGTGATTATCAAAGCTGTCTACAGTATTGAAATGGGCAGCCACCATTGGGCCTTGTTGATCCAAGTCTTTCAATGAGCCACCGCAAAGAATCATAACATCAATTTTATCTTTATAATCCATTATATTGTCAATATGTACAGCTTTTGATTTTGTACCTAATGAACTAGGGTCCCTTTTGGTAAATATGGCCACCAGATCCATATCTTCGTTGTAGCTAATAGCCAGCTCAGCGCCTCTCCCCAAATTACCATATCCAACTATGCCTACTTTAATCCTTTCCATTTAAAGCCCTCCTTATTTATTAATAGATTATATCACATTGAACTAGATATGATAAAAATTATATTGAAAAGATGTAGAAAAATGTGACCTATTTTCCACTATCAATTTTCCCAAGTTAATGCTATATTATATAAGATGGGTTTGGTCTTAAACCACTACAAAGGAGTGATTGCAATGGATAGAAGCGGTAACGCACTAAAGGATAAAACCTTACTTAAAAAGGCTATAAGCATTGAGGGAATAGTGACCTTTGGAATTTTTGTTTTCTTTTTTGGGGTAATTGGCGTAAGGATGGGATTGATTAACTCAGTAAACACACTTCTTAACACGGCTTATGACTTGCTTATGAGTACAGTATTTTACATAATGGCCATAGCTGTAGTGGCAGGTGCCATTGCCGGTATCTTAACAGAATTTGGAGTTATTGCCCTAGCAAATAAAGGGTTATCCCCTTTGATGAAACCAATATTTGGGCTACCAGGAGCTAGTGCAATATCAGTTTTTACCACCTATTTATCCGACAACCCTGCGGTACTGACATTGGCAGATGACAAAAGATTTCGTAGATATTTTAAAAAATATCAATTACCTGCTTTGACAAACCTTGGGACGGCCTTTGGTATGGGGCTAATAGTTACCGTGTTTATGATGGGATTGCCAAATCCCAGAGGGGAGAATTTTATATTAGCTGCCATTATAGGAAACATAGGAGCCGTAATAGGTAGCATTGTGTCAGTTCGCATTATGCTCAGCAAAACCAAAAAAATTTATGGCATTACAGAAGAAGCGGAGGACAATGGGGAAATAGGATATGATATATTAGAATATAGAGAAATTAGAGAAGGAAGCCTGGGCGAGAGATTTATGAATTCCATGCTGGAGGGAGGTACGTCAGGGGTAAAAGTTGGATTTGATATAATTCCTGGAGTGCTTATTATATGCAGCTTAGTTATGATTCTTACAAATACCATACCTGATACTGGGGTATATACTGGGGCAGCATATGAAGGTATAGGACTTTTTCCCTGGATTGGTGAAAAGATAAGTTTTGTGACAAAACCACTGTTTGGATTCACTTCCCCAATGGGAATATCCGTGCCCATAACTGCCCTCGGTGCGGCAGGTGCTGCCATAGGGCTAGTACCTACCATGGTAAACCAGGGACTAGCTGGTGCCAATGATGTAGCCGTATTCACGGCTATGTGCATGTGTTGGAGTGGATATTTAAGCACTCATGTCGCCATGATGGATGGATTAAAGTTTAGGAAACTGACAGGTTCGGCTATCTTTGCCCATACCATAGGAGGTATTGCAGCAGGTATTGCAGCAAACTGGTTATTTAAATTGATTTCTATAATTGTATAATAGATTTTAGGGCTCCATATTTTAGGAGGGTTTATGGTATAGTAAATCTGGAGGGATTAAAATGAAAAATATGACCAAGGAAAAACTAAGAAGTGGAAAAGCTGTTTTTGGCACTTTTATGACCATAAACAGTTTTGAGTTAAGTCAAGTATTTGGGAATGCAGGCTATGATTTTATAATTATTGACTATGAACACGGGGCTATGGATATGGAAACAGTTGGCAGACAAGTGGCAGCCATAAAAGGAATAGGAGATACCTCTCCCCTTGTAAGGGTCCCAATAAACAAAGCTGAATATGTAAAAAAAGGATTGGACTCTGGTGCCTATGGGTTAATGTATCCAATGATAAGGACAAAAGAAGATGTAGAAGAAGCAGTCAAACACTTTTATTATCCCCCTAAGGGCACCAGAGGTATAGGTGCCACTAGGGCAAACTTGTTTTTTACAGAAACAGAAAAGTATTTAAAGTTTACTGAAAAAGACCTGTTATGTATGATACAAATAGAGACAAAAGAGTCGGTGGAAAATCTAGATGAAATATTGTCTGTAAAAGGTATAGATGTCGCATTTGTAGGCCCCTATGATCTATCGTACTCCCTTGGCGTTGGGGGGCAAATCGGGCACCAAAAAGTAGAAGAAGCAATAGAATACATTGGAGAAAAGTGTATGGAGCATAATGTAATTCCGGGGATTATGACAAATAAGGATAAGATGGAAAGACACATGGATTTAGGCTACAGATTTATAGTAGAAGGAGTAGATGGGCTAATAATATCAAATGCAATAAAAAATGATATAGAATACTTTAAGGCAATAAATAAAAAATCCTAGGGAATACTCCCTAGGGATTTTTATTTATTTAAGCATTGATTTTACAAACCAGATATTCTTGCTGTAGTTTGCAACATAGTCTTCAAACATGGCTACTGCTTCAAAGTCTCCTTCTTCGTCAGCAGTGTTTCTTATTTCAGTTGCCAAAGCTTTCATTAATTCTAAATCTTCCTTTACCAATTCAAGAGATTCTTTTACCCCAAAATCCTTTGCATTGATTTCTTTGATTTCTGATTTTTCTAGGTATTCAGCCATTGTAGATAGTGGATATACCTCTTTCATTTTTAATAATTCTGCTACCTCGTCAAATTCTTCAAATAATTTGTCGTATAGTTCCTCAGTAAAAGTGTGAACCCTTACAAATTGGTTACCAACGACGTTCCAATGAACATTGTGGAACTTTACATTCAACACAGCTAAATTTGATAAATACTTTTGCAATAAATCAAAATGTTTCATTAAACACCCTCCTTAAATTATTAAATAAATTTTATATTCCATTTCCTATTGTTTACATTATATGATAAAATATATATAACAAAAAGGCACAAATATGTTCGTAGAGGTGATATGATGAAAGATAAGATTTTTAATGGATTCGAAATAGTCCAAGATTTAATAAAACTCAGATGGGTACCTGAAATACTTAAATCTATTGATCAGGGACACGAAAGATATAGCGATATATTAAACAGTATACCATATATGAGCCATACTGAGTTAAATAGAAAATTGGCCATATTGACTGATAAAAGAGTAATAAACCGGGTAGTAGAGGATAGCAATATTTCCTATACCTTGTTAAATTTTGGAGAAGATTTAGTTCATATATTTAACCATTTGGAAAATTTAGAGGAAAGATATTTTCAATCATCTTAGTATTGCAAATGGCGGATGAATTTGGTAAATTAAATAGATAATATAAAAAAGGAGATAAAGATGTTGAATAAATTAGATTCAATGGAATTAATAGAGCAATTAGTAAAGGAAAATGATATGGCATTATTGTATTTCAGCGGTGAAAATTGCGGTGTATGCAAAAGCATAAGGCCGAAGGTGGAGGAAATATTGGCAACATATCCAAAAATTAAAGGAGCTTATATAGACGTTGAAAACCATCCCCATTTAGGTGTATCATATAGTATATTCACTATACCGAGTATAGTATTTTTTATAGAAGGAAAAGAAACCTTAAGGGAATCAAGGCATTTAAGCATTCAAGAACTAGACAATAAAATTAATAGGTATTATAGCTTATTATTTGAATAGGCATGTCCCCTAAACTAAAGTTTAGGGGTATTATTCTAGAAAAATTAGAGGTGGAGACATGAAAGTGATTATAGTAGGCGCTGGAAAACTTGGATACAAGTTGGCAGAGTCTATGGTAATGGAAAATTTGGATGTAACAGTAATCGATATCAACCCAAAAGTATTAAATTCAGTAAACGAGCAACTAGACGTGTTGACAGTACTTGCCAATGGAATAGATATAGGTGTTTTAAAAGAGCTGGGCATAGGACACTATAATTTGTTGGTGGCATCTACAGACAGGGACGAAACAAATACCCTTATTTGCTCCTTGGCAAAGAAACTAGGCTGTGAAAAGACCATAGCTAGAATTAGAAATCCCGAATACATGAAGCAGCTTGACTTTATAAAGACAGAAATGGGGATTGACTATATAATCAATCCAGATTTAGCAACTGCTCAGTCAATAGAAAAGTATTTGTTGAAAAATTACAACTTTTATTCAGGGGATTTTGCAGGGGGCAAAGTCCAAATGGTTGATTTTAATATAGAACATATGGAGGAATTTGCAGGCAAAAAAATTAAGGACCTGAAAGGATTTAAAGGATTATTAATCACTGCCATTTCTAGAGAAGGTACTATCATAGTTCCCAATGGTTTCACAGAGCTACTGGCAAATGACACAATTTACGTCATAGGGAAGACTACGGATATTGAGAAATTAAACCAAAGAGTAAGTCCAGATATTACAAAAAAAGAAATAGAAAGAGTAATGATTCTTGGAGGCAGCAACATAGGATATTATTTAGCAGAAAAATTAGCTAAAGCCAATATATCTGTTACTTTAGTAGAGAAAGATAAGGCAAAATGTCAGGAACTGTCAGAGGTCCTAGGCGATGTCCTCATAATCCATGGAGATGGTACAGATATACATTTACTAGAAGAGGAAAGAATTTCATCCATGGATGCCTTCATAGGAGCCACAGGCTTTGACGAGGAAAACCTTTTGATGGCACTAATGGCAAAGCAACTTGGCGTTCCTAAAGCAGTATCAAAGATTAGCAGAGAAAATTATACTAAGATAATAGATAGGCTTGATATAGATGCAGCATTAAACCCTATTTATATTACTGTAAGTCATATACTGAAATTCATACGCGGCGGCAAAATCGTGGCAGTTTCCTTATTAATTGGGGGCGATGGAGAAGTCACAGAAATAATATTAGATAAGAGTTTGCCCATAATAGGTAAAACTTTAGAGGAACTAAAATTGCCCCAAGGCATAATAATAGGAGTAATAGTCAGGGATGGAAAGGTAACAATACCCAATGGAAAATCTGTATTACAGGCAAATGATAGAATAGTGGTATTTTCCCTAACAGACCATATGCCAACCCTAAAGCAGTTTTTTAAGTACCAAAAGGGAGGGGTATTAAGTGAACTATGGAATCGTGCTAAAGGTCTTAGGTAGTATATTGATGGTAGAATCCATATTTATGTTGCCTTCCCTAGTTATATCCATATATACAAAACAGGGAGATTTATATGGGTTTTTAACAACCATAGTTGTCACTTTGGCATTGGGTTTAATTCTTGCATTGAAAAAGAATAAAGGTAAGTCAATAAATGCAAAAGAAGGCTTGGCCATAGTATCCATAGGGTGGCTGCTAGTATCTCTATTTGGAGCATTGCCTCTATATATTTCAGGCAGCACTAGGACCTATATAGATGCAGTATTTGAAATAGTCTCCGGATTTACCACCACAGGTGCCACAGTAATACCAAATGTGGAAGGATTGCCTATGGGCATATTATTTTGGCGTTCCATAACCCACTGGATAGGTGGCATGGGAATACTAGTGTTTACATTGGCACTATTGCCCGCCTTAGGTATAGGCGGGTTTCAAATATTTAAGGCAGAAAGTCCAGGCCCCATAGCAGGGAAAATAGCTCCTAGAATAAAGGATACTGCGAAAATACTGTATGGGACCTATTTGACCATCACCATAATGCAAGTAGTACTTCTAAAGATAGGAGGTATGAGCATTTTTGAATCATTGGTGTATACATTTGGTTCCGTAGGTACAGGTGGATTTGCCACCAAAAATGCATCTGTAGGTGCTTATACTAGTACGTATATTCACATGGTTATAGGTATATTTATGGTGCTATCTGGGGTAAACTTCTCCATATACTACTCCTTATTTAAGGGTAGGATTAAAGAGATGCTTCAAGATGAAGAATTAAGGCTTTACCTCATAATTATTTTATTAGCTGTGGTATCAATTGGCATAAACCTTTATAGGACTACTTATTCTAATGGAAGCTTAGCCTTTAGGGATTCATTCTTTCAAGTTGGCTCCATTATGACTACAACGGGGTACTCTACTGCTAACTTTGATTTATGGCCCACATTCAGCAAAGGTATTCTACTACTATTGATGTTTATAGGAGGCAGTGCTGGCTCTACTGCAGGGGGAATGAAGGTAGTTAGGATTTTAATTACATTGAAATTAATTAAAAGGGAAGTATTGAAAATATTTCATCCAAGGGCAATGAGGCCAGTAAAACTAAATGGAAGAATATTGCCAAATGAAACAATAGCAGGGATTTATAGCTTTACAGGCCTATATATAATTATATTTGCAATATCCACTATTTTAGTAACCGTGGAGGGGGTGGATTTAGTAAGTGCGATGAGTTCAGTAGCAGCTACTTTGGGAAATATCGGGCCGGGACTTGGCTTTGTGGGACCTACTAGCACATTTAACGGATATAGCCAAATCACAAAAGTATTCTTCTCTTTGCTAATGCTTTTGGGCAGACTTGAGTTATTTACCATAATAGCTTTACTAGCTCCAAAAAACTGGAGAAGAGAAGTATAAAAAATATATAAAAAGTAGATTAGAGCAAAAAATAGTGGGTATATAAAAATACAGATACCCTACAGGGGTATGTTTCGACCATAAGGAGGGAAGAGGATGTCAGTAATTGTGTATTCAACACCATCATGTCCATGGTGCAACAAAGCAAAAGAATACCTTGCTTCAAACAATGTTTCCTTTACCGATTACGATGTGGCCAAAGACTATGACAAGGCCATGGAAATGGTAAGGAAATCTGGTCAACAGGGAGTACCTGTACTAGATATTAATGGAAATATCATTGTAGGATTTGACAAGGTAAATATTGATAAACTATTGGGATTATAAGATAGTAAGAAATAGCAATATAAAATAATGCCGCGGCGAAAGTCGCGGCATTATTTTATATTATTTGTTGATTCCAGTAGATAGCTAGCATATACGGGAATTAAAGATGGCGGGACCCTAGGAAAGTGATTAAGTCGAACTTATTGAAAAAAAACCATTTCTATAGATACGTAAGATTTTTCTTTCATTTTACGACAAAAGAATATATACTAAGTATTAGGCCATGGCCTAATACTTTTTTATAGGAGGATAAAATGGAATTACCCAAATTAAAGATTGGTAACTTAACTTCCAAGTTCCCCATAATACAGGGAGGCATGGGAGTTGGCATATCTCTATCAAATTTAGCTGGAAATGTGGCCCTAAATGGGGGCATTGGCATATTGTCAGGAGTAGAGATTGGCTTTGCAGAGCCTGATTTTTACAGAAACAAAAAGGAAGCTAATACTAGAGCTTTGAAACGCCATGTAGAAAGGGCAAGGGAAATAGCTAAGGGAGGTATAATAGGCATCAATATAATGGCAGTATTGACAGACTTTGAGGAAATAGTAAAAGACGCAGTCAGAGAAAAAATAGATATAATCTTTTCAGGAGCAGGTTTACCCCTTAGTTTGCCTGAATTCACCAAAGGAACAGATACGAAGGTTGTACCTATTGTTTCATCTGACAGAGCTGCCAAAATAATATGTAAGACATGGGATAGGAGATACGATACAATCCCAGATGCCATAGTAGTTGAAGGCCCTGAGGCAGCAGGACATCTAGGATTTTCTAGGGAAGAACTGGAAGATCCAAAGGTCAGTTTAGAAAGCATAATAGGCAAAGTACTCGATGCAGTAAAGCCATTTGAGGAAAAGTATAGAAAAAAAATACCTATCATAGCAGCAGGTGGCATAATGAATGGGAAGGATATAGCCAAGTTTTTAAAACTAGGAGCATCTGGGGTGCAAATGGGAAGTAGATTTGCAGCAACAGAGGAATGTGACGCTGCAGATGAATTTAAGGAATCCTATATAAAGGCGAGAGAAGAGGATATAGTTCTGATAAATAGCCCTGTGGGGCTTATTGGTAGAGCAATAAACAACAAGTTCATCGAAGACACAAAGATGGGACTAAAGAAGCCTATTAAATGCCTAGTAAACTGTCTAAAGCCATGCGAACCCACAGAGGTACCATATTGTATAGCAAATGCCCTTATAAATGCACAAAAGGGGAATTTAAATTCAGGCTTTGTATTTGCAGGCTCTAATTCATATAAAATCGATGGATTGATGAAAGTAAAGGATTTAATAGAGCAGTTGGTACGGGAAGCAGAATCAGCCTTATAGAGCAAATAATAGGATTGCCATGTGGTTTTGTACGAGGTATAGAATATTTTACATTAAAAATCTTAAGTATAATACTTAAGATTTTTTGCATTTTGGGGTAAGATATGTATAGAATTGGAGGGATTGATTTGAAAAAGATATTCAAAAACGATTGGCAGGAAATGTTGGAGGGTGAATTACAAAAAGAATACTATCAAAAGCTCAGGGAATTTCTCATTGGAGAGTATAAAAACAAAATAGTGTATCCAGATATGAATGATATATATAATGCCCTACATTTTACTGCATATAAGGACGTAAAGGCAGTGATTTTAGGTCAAGATCCATACCACGGCCCAAATCAGGCTTATGGCTTGGCATTTTCAGTAAAACCAGGGGTTAGAATTCCCCCTTCATTGGTAAATATATACAAAGAGCTAAGGGACGATTTAGGCTGCTATATACCCAACAATGGAACCCTTACCAAATGGGCAAATGAAGGGGTGCTGCTTTTAAATGCCTCCTTAACAGTCAGGGCAGGAGAGGCAAATTCCCATAGCAAAATAGGATGGGAAATCCTTACTGATTATATAATCAAACTACTGAACGAGAGAGAGGACCCAATAGTATTTATACTTTGGGGTAATAATGCCATAAAGAAAAAGGTATTTCTTACAAACCCAATACACCATATAATCACTTCTGTTCACCCTAGTCCCCTGTCGGCAAGCAGAGGGTTCTTTGGTTCAAAACCATTTTCCAGAACCAACAAATTTTTGGAATTGGTGGGTAAAAAACCCATAGATTGGCAAATAGAAAATATATAATTAGTAATAATACCCAAAGATTGTAATTGTAATCGTTTATATTGACATTAAATACGAAATAATGTAAAATTAAATCATTATTGAGTATTTTTAAAAGTTTATTTTGACCATTATGTCAAAGGCCATATAATTGTTACAACCAACCATAGACAGCAACCAAAAATGCTGTCTATTTTCAAATAATATAAAAGGAGGTAAACCATGGAATTTAAATTTGATATGGAAAAGAATAAAGATAAAGTCGAGGAATTTAGGGTCTTTATCGATGAAAATCGGGACAGGCCTGGAGTACTGATGCCTGTGCTGCAAGAGGCACAAGGAAAGTTTGGTTTTTTGCCAGAACCAGTACTGGAACTAATATCCCAGGATCTTAGAATACCTTTGGCAGATATTTACGGCGTTGCCACATTTTATTCCCAATTCACATTTATACCAAAAGGAGAACACAACATATCAGTATGCCTTGGAACAGCATGTTATGTAAAAGGTGCAGAAAAGGTATTGGCAGAGATTGAAAAGGTTTTGGGCATTAAAAGTGGAGGTACAACTCCTGATTTGAAATTCTCCATAACCCCAACTAGATGTATAGGAGCCTGTGGGCTGGCACCAGTTGTAAATATAGACGACGATATACATGGGAAGTTAAAGGTTGAGGATATAAAAGGAATAATCGATAAATATAGATAAAATGGAGGTGTTGAATTATGATGAGCCAAGAAAAGTTAAGGGAGATTAAAGAAAATGCAAGGCCCTTACTAGACGAAAGGTTAAAAGTAGAAGATAAGACAGAAGTCAGGGATGGAAACATTGTCCTTAAAGGAGATTATTATAAAAAGCAAGTGCGTATAGCCCTTAGAAATTGTGAAATTATACTTCCTGAGAGCATAGAGGAATACATAGCCCTTGACGGGTATTCAGCCTTGGGAAAAATGCTATTTGAAATGACACCAGAAGACGTCGTAAATACCATGATAGAATCAAATTTAAGGGGAAGAGGGGGAGCAGGTTTTCCCGCGGGTAGAAAGTGGCTTGAGGCATTTAAATACGATGCAGATCAGAAATACATAATTTGCAATGCCGACGAAGGAGACCCAGGTGCATATATGGATAGATCCATATTGGAGGGAGATCCCCATTCAGTCCTAGAGGGCATGGCCATTGCAGGATACGCCATAGGAGCAAACCAAGGCTTTATTTATGTGAGGGCTGAGTATCCTTTGGCAGTAAAGAGACTTCAAGCGGCCATAAAGCAGGCCAAAGAGTATGGAGTATTAGGAAATAATATATTTGGAACAGACTTTTCCTTTGATATAGAATTGAGACTAGGTGCTGGAGCTTTTGTATGTGGTGAAGGTACAGCCCTTATGGAATCCATAGAGGGAAAAAGAGGCATGCCAAGGGTGAAAATCCACAGAACAGCCCATAGGGGACTTTGGCAAAAGCCCACAGTCATAAACAATGTGGAAACACTAGCAAATATCCCAGTAATATTCCAAAGGGGTGCAAAGTGGTTTAGAGGTATAGGTACAGAGAAGTCACCTGGAACTAAGGTATTTGCCTTAGTTGGAAAAGTGAAGGAATCTGGCTTAGTAGAGGTGCCTATGGGGACAAGCCTTAGGGAGATTGTCTTTGACATTGGAGGCGGTGTAGCAGACGGGAAAGCTGCTAAGGCTGTACAGACAGGAGGCCCTTCTGGAGGGTGTATCCCGGTGGAATTATTTGATACCCCTGTCGACTTTGAATCCCTTGCAAAGATTGGATCCATAATGGGTTCAGGCGGTATGGTAGTCATGGACGAAACTGACTGTATGGTAGATATAGCTAGGTTTTTCTTAGAATTTTCGGTAGACGAGTCCTGCGGCAAATGCGTGCCATGTAGAGAGGGAACAAAGAGGATGTTGGAACTTTTAGAAAAAATAACAGGTGGCAATGGAGAAGAAGAAGATATAGCAAGGATGGAATCCCTAGCTGTAACCATCAGCACAGGGTCGCTTTGCGGTTTAGGTCAAACAGCTCCAAATCCAGTAACCAGTACCCTACATTATTTTAGAGACGAATACGAGGCTCATATAAGGGATAAGACTTGTCCAGCAGGTCATTGTCAGGCCCTGCTTGAATACTATATAACTGAAGATTGCATTGGGTGTACAAAATGTGCCAGATCTTGTCCTGTTTCTTGTATTAGTGGCAAGGTCAAGGAAAGGCATGTTATCGATACAGATGCATGTATCAAATGCGGAAACTGTATGGAAGTATGTCCTGTGGGTGCAGTAATTTTGAGATAGAGATGTGTAAATCTAGGAGGTGACTACTGTGGTAAAGTTAACGATTAATGGTATTGATTATGAAGTGGAAAGAGATAAAACCGTTCTTCAAGTCTGTAACGATATAGGAATAGATATACCTACACTATGCCACGATGAAAGGCTAGAGCCCTATGCAGCTTGTAGAATGTGTTTAGTTGAAATAGAAGGAGCTAAAAACTTACAAACATCATGCAGCACAAAGGTTCGGGAAGGCATGGTAGTACATACCCATAATGACAAGGTAATGGATGCCAGAAGGGATGTACTAGACTTATTGCTATCAAATCATCCAATAGACTGTTTGACATGTGAAAAATCAGGGCAATGTAAATTGCAGGACTATGCCTATGAATACGGCGTTAGGGAAGGGACATATGTGGGAGAGATGAGGAACAAACCCATAGACGATTCCAATCACTTCTATACATATGATCCGGATAAGTGTATATTGTGCGGTCTATGCGTCAGAGTTTGCGATGAATTGCAAAACACCAACGCCATAGGATTTGAAGATAGAGGATTTGGGACCATAGTTGCTACACCCTTTGATCAAGGGTTGGGAAACTCCGCATGTGTTTCCTGTGGGAACTGCGTATCGGTATGTCCAGTTGGTGCATTGATGCCAAAATACGATACTAAATTTAGGCTATGGGAGACTAAAAAGGTGAGGACAACTTGCTCATACTGTGGCGTAGGTTGTCAAATGGACCTATTGGTAAAAGGCGATAAGGTAGTTGGCGTAGAGCCAGCATTTGACACATTCAACAATGGACTTCTATGTGTAAAAGGTAAATTCGGATATAAATTTATAAACCACGGGGACAGGTTAAAGACCCCATTAATAAAAAAAGATGGAGAATTCGTGGAAGCCTCTTGGGATGAGGCATATAAACTGATAATATCCAAAATCGAAGATACAAAGGCAAAATACGGTGCAGATGCGTTGGCAGGCCTTTCATCGGCCCGCTGTACCAATGAGGAAAATTATATGTTCCAGAAATTTATGAGGGCAGCCATAGGGACCAACAACGTTGATCACTGTGCACGCCTCTGACATTCCCCAACGGTTGCAGGTCTTGCAATCACTTTAGGTTCTGGGGCAATGACAAATACAATTGAAGAAATACTACACACAGATGCCATATTTATAATAGGCTCAAATACTACTGAGAATCACCCAGTCATTGGGGCCACAATGAAACAAGCCTTGAGAAACAATGGCACAAAATTAGTAGTAGCGGACCCTAGGAGAATTGAATTGGCAGATTATGCTGACGTATATTTGCAAATTAAGCCAGGAACAAATATTGCACTATTAAACGGCATAATGAATGTAATCATTGAAAAGGGCTTACAAGATAGGGAATTTATAGAGAAGAATACTGAGAACTATGAAGAATTAGAGGAAATAGTTAAGGACTATACCCCTGAGAAAGTAGCAGAAATATGCGACGTAAAAGCAGAAGATATAATAAAGGCTGCAACCATATACGGCGAAGCCGACAAGGCAGGAATATTCTACGCCATGGGTATAACACAGCATACAACGGGAACAGATGGAGTAATGAGCATATCTAACCTTGCCCTATTGACGGGTAATTTAGGTAAGGAATCTGCGGGAGTAAACCCACTTAGGGGACAAAATAACGTACAAGGCTCCAGCGACATGGCTGCTCTTCCATCGGATTATCCAGGATATCAAAAAGTATTTAAAGAAGAAGTAGCAGAGAAGTTTGAAAAGGCTTGGGAAGTAAATCTTTCAAGAAAGGTAGGTCTTACTGTAGCTGAAATGTTAGATGCTGCCGAAAAAGGAGATATCCGAACCATGTATATAATGGGAGAAAACCCAATGGTATCGGATCCCGATATAAACCACGTAAAAAAGGCTTTGGAGAGCTTAGATTTCTTAGTAGTTCAAGATATATTCTTCTCAGAGACCTGTGAGTTAGCAGATGTAATTCTTCCAGCAGCTTCCTTTGCTGAAAAGGACGGTACCTTTACAAATACAGAAAGAAGGGTCCAAAGGGTTAGAAAAGCCATAGAACCCGTGGGTAAATCGAAGCCGGATTGGCAGATAATAATGGAGGTCATGAATTTACTAGGCTATGACAAGAAATATTCCCATCCATCGGAAATAATGGATGAAATAGCCTCGTTGACACCTCAATACGGCGGAATAGATTACGTAAGATTAGAGGACAAGGACGGGTTGCAATGGCCATGTCCTACAAAGGACCATCCAGGGACAAAGTACCTCCACGGTACTGCCATAGCAAGGGGCAAGGGCTTATTTGTACCGGCGAAGTACAAGGAAAGTGCAGAACTACCCGATAGGGAATACCCATATATATTTACAACGGGTAGAATTCTATATCACTACCACACTAGGACCATGACGGGAAGGGTTGAAGGATTAAATAAGCAAGTTCCGGAGGCCTATGTAGAAATCGACGAGGTAACGGCAAATAAATTGGATATAAAAGACGGAGATAAGGTAAGACTAACTTCTAGGAGAGGATCCATTGAAGTAGGTGCAAAGATAACTGATATAATCTCAGAGGGAGTATTATTTATGCCATTCCACTTTGCAGAGGCAGCTGCCAACTATTTAACTAATCCAGCTTTGGACCCCATAGCCAAGATACCAGAGTTTAAAGTTGCAGCAGTAAAACTAGAGAAAATAGATTAGAGATAAAAACATGGGGAGCATGGCTCCCCAAAGATTGAGGTGACTTAGTGATGAACTATACAATGATTTTAAAGTATGCAATGCAGATGGAATTAGATGGGTACAATTTCTTTAAAGAGAATGCAAGTAAAATGAGCAACCCAACATCAGAGGCAATGTTCTTGGAATTGGCAGAGGCAGAGAAACAGCATTATGAGTATCTTGAAAATCAGCTGAATTATTATTTAGAAAACAACGCCTTTGACACCAGCCCAGAAGCCATGGACAGGGAAGAAGATGTATTTGCAAACAGGGCGGAGTCTGAGCATATAGAAGAAACCTTAGAGGAGTCAATGATTCCAGATCTTACCATATTGAGGATGGCCTACTTAATAGAAAGGGATTTTAAGGAGTTCTATACAGAGGCCAGTGAGAATGCAGAAGATGAAAATATAAAAGCCATATTTAAGAAACTAGCCAACTGGGAAGAAGGCCATGAAAGGCTATTTAAAAATGAATACAGTAAAAGGATGAAGGAGTATATGAACCTTCCATGGGGTGGTTAATATGTTTAAAGTGGGTATTATCACAGCCAGCGACAAAGGATTTGTGGGAGAGAGGGAAGATAAATCAGGAGAAATAATAGTTGATATAGTGACATCCAAGGGCTATGACGTGGCAAGAAAAGTCATAGTTCCCGACGAAGAAGAGCAAATAATAAAAGAAATAAAATATATGGCAGATGAATTGAATGTGGACCTAATACTTACCACGGGAGGTACGGGATTTGGACCAAGGGACGTGACTCCAGAGGCAACTATCAAGGTCTGCGACAGAATGGCAAATGGTATAGCCGAGGCCATTAGGTATTATAGCCTCAGCATTACGCCAAGGGCCATGCTTTCTAGGGCCGTATCCGGCATCAGAGGTGAAACTCTTATTATCAACTTACCCGGTGGACCTAAAGCTGTTAAAGAGGCATTAGATTATATTTTAGACAGCGTACACCACGGCCTTGAAATATTGACGGACAAGGCACATAATTGTGCAAGATAAAGGGTGATTTCATGAAAAGATTTGGTACAGCCATAATATTGGCAGGGGGAAAAAGTACTAGAATGGGTTTTGACAAGCAATTCTTGAAGATTGACGAGAGAAGGCTAATGGACTCTATTGTTCACAAATTGAAGGAAGAATTTCAGGAAATAATCATAGTCACTAATAAGCCAGAGTACTATATTGGCCTAAGCCATATCATTACCTATGACATTATAAAGGACATTGGCCCCTTGGCAGGTATACATGTGGGACTGAAACTTTCCTCTTCAAAATATGCCTTTGTTGTAGCATGCGATATGCCAAATATAAATATGGATTATGTAAGATATATGAAATCTTCCATTGAAGATAAAGATGTCGATGGATGTGTGACTGAGTTTGGCGACTGGATAGAACCTTTTAGCAGTTTTTTCTCCAAGGAGATAGTATGGGCTATCGAGGGACATATAAAGACAAAGCACAGGTCCATTAATTCCCTATTGAAAAATTTAAACATCCACTATATAAAAGAAAATAAAGCAAGGGAATTTAGTCCAAATTGGGATATGTTTCTAAATCTTAACACTAGGGAAGACCTAAACAATTATCTAGTAGATTTAGAGAATACAAGGTGATATGATGGAACTTATTAAAAACACCGCTATATTGAGAATAAAGGGTCAAGATATCAACGAAGAGGAAGATATTGTAGTGGTGGAATATCCCTTTACAATATTTATAAACGACAAAGAGCTCATAACCCTTCTTTGCAGTCCAGGTTCTTTAAAGGAGCTTACAATAGGTTTTCTTTACTCCGAGGGACTCATAGATGAAAGTACAAATGTTGAGTCCATAGATATTGATGAAGAGAAGGGGATTGCCTATGTGAACATAGGAAATAGAAAGATATTGGCGGAGAAACTTCAAGGAAAGAGGACCATAACGTCGGGCTGTGGCAAAGGAACGCTTTTTTACAATGTCCTAGATTCCTTTAAATCTAAAAAGATAGAAAGGCCCCTGGACATAGAAGTAGGGCAAATAAAGGATTTAATGAGGCAATTTAATCGAAAATCTGAATTATTTTTAAATACCGGTGGAGTACACAGTTGTGCTTTATGCAATAAATCTGATATACTAATATTCGAAGATGATATTGGAAGGCACAATGCCCTAGACAAGGTTTTAGGAAGGGCGTTCTTGGATCGCATGGACTTATCAGATAAATTGGTACTCACATCGGGGAGGATTTCCTCAGAGATGCTGATTAAGGCAGCTAAGAGGGGAATACCAGCCATTATTTCCAGATCAGCCCCCACTAGCCTATCGGTGGAATTGGCTAGGGAGTTGAATATATTAGTAGCAGGATTTGCAAGAGGAGAAAAAATGAATATTTATTCGAGTTTTCCGAGCTTTGACTTCTAAAGCCTTTACAGGCCATGGAGTATTAGCCTATAGGTAAGGAGAGAAATTTCTTTGCCTCCCGTGTTTGGAAAGGAAGATATGGCAACCTTTCCTTAAGGTTGCCTTTTTTCATTTAAATTACAAAGGAGAGTGGTATTTATGAAAAAAATTGCTGTATTATTACTTAGCCTCTTGCTAATCATTTCCATGGTGGCTTGTACACCAAAGACAGAGGAACCAGTAGAACCAGATGTATCTAAGGACGTGGAAGAGACCCTAGATACACCAGAAGTTGGAGAGCCAACAGAGCCTAAAAAACCTATTATTTTATCGACGACTACATCGACACAAGACTCAGGTCTATTGGATTATTTACTTCCAATATTTACTGAAGAAACAGGTATAGAAGTAAAAGTTATCGCAGTAGGAACAGGAAAGGCACTTCAAATGGGAATAGATGGAGAAGCAGACGTTTTGCTAGTTCATGCCAAACCAGATGAGTTGCAATTCGTCGAAGATGGCCATGGAACCAAGAGAAACGACGTAATGTATAATGACTTTATTTTAGTAGGTCCAATGGACGACCCACTAAATCTAAAGGAAAATTACCCTGGAGATATCCTAGAAGGTTTAAAGCTTATGAAGGAAAATGAATTTACCTTTGTATCTAGGGGAGACGATTCTGGTACACATAAAAAAGAACTTGGAATTTGGAAAGAAGCGGGAATAGAGCCAGCAGGTGCTTGGTATATGGACGCAGGAGCAGGCATGGGCGATGTGCTCAAGATTGCCAATGAAAAGCAAGGATATACCATAACAGATAGAGCTACTTACCTTAGTATGAGAGATGTCCTAGACTTGGATATAGTCACTGAGGGAGACGAAAACCTATTAAACCAATACGGCGTAATCCCAGTAGACCCAGAGAAAAACGACAATATCAATGGAGAAGGAGCATTGGAGTTCTATAACTGGATGATATCAGACCACGGACAGGATCTAATCGGTGGATTTGGTCTTGAAGAATATGGACAGCCCCTATTTTTCCCGAATGCTAATTAAAGTGAATTTTATGTACGATTACAAATAGATTTTAAATAAAAACGACCTTGAAAAGTTTGGATAGAAGCATCCCTAGGCTTGCTTCTCCAAACTTTGAACTGGTCGAACTGGTTTAAATTGAAAATTGAATAGAGGTGTTATAATGGATTACATAACCCAAGGATTTAAAGAAGCCATAAAACTTTTAATTTCATTGGACAAAGAAGTATTTAAAATAGTTTCTTTGTCCATTTTAGTATCTACATCTGCCACCGTATTTGCCTCCCTTATCTCTATTCCCCTAGGGGTGTATTTTGGCATAAAAAGGTTTAAGGGGAAAAGGATGTTCAGCAGAATTACATATACAATGATGAGCGTGCCATCTGTGGTCGTAGGTCTAGTCGTAGCCATAATATTGTCTAGAAGAGGGCCTTTTGGACAATTTGACCTATTGTATACAAAGAAAGCAATGATAATAGCTCAGACCCTTCTAGTCATGCCCTTGGTCTTTGGACTTACCTACGGGTTAGCAAAGAGTAGGGGAGATATTATCGAAAGGGTTGCCTTTACTTTGGGAGCGAATAAATTTCATACCGTTACCTTGATTATTAGGGAATTAAAAATAGATATATTGGTGAATATTGCCACAGCATTTTCAAGGGCAATTTCGGAAGTAGGGGCAGTTATGATAGTCGGCGGAAATATAAAGGGATATACAAGGGTCATCACCACAACCATATCCATGATGAATTCCATGGGAGATTATCCCATGGCCATAGCCTTGGGACTAGTCCTCATATTGATATCCTTTGTTATCCATAGCATTATTTATTCCTATAGTCAGGAGGATTGATATGGAAATAACGATAGAAAACTTAGAAAGATATTATGGAGATAGGCGAGTCCTCTATATTGAAAAAATGGAAATTGAAAAGGGAAAGATTACCGCTATTACAGGTCCCAATGGATGCGGCAAGACCACATTGCTGAATATAATTGCGGGACTTGACAGGGAATTTTCCGGTGTCATTAAATACGATGGAAAGTATCTAAACAGAGAAACTGTAGATAAGATGACCATAGTATTTCAAAAGCCCTATCTATTTAGAAGGACAGTTTTTGAAAATATTGAGTATCCTTTAAGGATTAGGGGAATAAATAAAGTAAATAGAAAACCCTTAGTGGTAGATTTGGCTAAAGGATTGGAAATTGAAAACTTAATGGGGAAAAAGGCCCACCTGCTTTCAGGGGGGGAATCTCAAAAAGTGGCCCTAGCTAGGGCATTAGTATTTAAACCTGAACTTTTGTTACTTGACGAGCCTACATCAAATATAGATCCAGATGCTATAAATACTCTTGAGAGAGAGATATTAAAATTCAACAAAGAAACTGAATGCACAGTCCTCATAGTGACCCACAATATGGAGCAGGCCAAAAGGCTTGGAAATCGAATAATTGAATTGAGCTATAATTAGAGCATCAATATACTAGCAGCTGACTATGTCAGCCATTATCTTCGCTAGTATTTTTGAGAATGCAGTCAGTTTCATAGTTACAGAATTTTGTATTTTAATAAACTGTAGAACTTTATATATAAGCCTATGAATTATTTTTTTGTAAAGTGAATAGATATAAACATGGCATATATATGGAGGAATAAGATGGTACAGTTAATATTTGGAATAATCGGTGGAACTACCCTTTTATTGTATGGCATCGACATGATGAGCAGCTGTTTGGAAAAGGCTTTTGGCAAATATTTAAAAAAACTTCTGAAAGTATTTACAGGTAACGTGTACTCTGCATTTTTAGTAGGGTTATTAGTCACATCTGTGGTTCAAAGTAGTACTGCAGTTACTGTCCTTACAGTGAGCCTTGTAAATACGGGAATTATGGAGTTGAAACAGGCCCTAGGGGTTATTTACGGGGCAAATATAGGTACCACCATGACAGCACAGTTAATGGCACTAGGCTTTAGATTTAAATTAACGGATATATCTCTGCCGATTTTAGGTTTAGGTTTTTTTATAAGTTCCATAGGTAAGAACAAAAAATCAAAATATTTAGGCCAATCTTTAATGGGTTTTGGCCTGTTGTTTTTAGGCCTTAGAATACTAAATGAGGGAATTCCCTATGTACAAAGGTCACCACTACTTAGGTCCTTTTTTACAGACCATGGCTCAAATCCCATAATAGGCATACTTTTAGGGGCGTTTACCACGGCTTTAGTCCACAGTAGTAGTGCAACTGTGGGCATATTAATCGTCTTGGGGCAGAGTCAATTAATTAGTCTGCAAACTGCCATTTATATAATACTTGGGGACAACATCGGTACATCTATAACTGCTCATTTGTCCAGTATAAATGGAAATATAAACGGTAGGAGAACTGCTTGGGCCCATTCATTTTACAATATATTTGGTGCAATCATAGTTTTATTTTTTATGCCCCAGTTTTCTAGAATAGTAATTAAAATAACGGAATATCTTCAGGGAAAAGGCGATATATCGTCATACATAGCCAACTCCCACACCATATTTAATCTGACAAACGCTTTGATTTTTTTGCCCATAACAAAACACTACGAAAGATTTTTAAAATGGCTTATATAGTACATAAAAAGAAAGGTGGTAGACATATGGAGTTTTTTAAGGTGGTATCCGTAGAGGAGGGGAAAAGACTTCTCTTGGAAAACTTTAAGGATTATGAATTTCAATTGGAAGATGTAAATATATTAGAATCCCATGGCAGGGTTCTAGGTGAAGACATACTTTCAGATGTGGATGTGCCTGAGTTTAATAGGTCCTCCGTCGATGGCTACGCCATTAAGGCATCTGATAGCTATGGCGCCAGCGATGGCATTCCATCTATTTTAAATATCATAGGGGAAGTAAAGATGGGCGAGGAGACTAATCTAAAAATCAGCTCAGGACAGGCCGTTTACGTACCTACAGGTGGCATGATACCAGAAGGTGCCGATGGTATGGTAATGATAGAGCATACTGAAAAGATGGATGAAAATACATTGTTAATAAACAGACCTATTTCCCAAGGGGAAGAGATGATATTCAAAGGAGATGACATAAAAAAAGATACAATAGTATTAGAAAATGGCAGAAAAATCACCCCAGAAGTCATGGGGGTTTTGTCAGCACTAGGCATAGGACATGTAAAAGTGTATCAAAAGCCCAGGTTCTATATAATATCCACAGGGGATGAAATAATAGATATAGACGAAAAATTGACCATGGGAAAAATAAGAGACATCAACGCCTATAGTTTATATGGCCTAATCGAAAACTTGGGCGGGGAGGTTGTAGGAAAGTCCATAGTCAGAGACGATTATAATTTGCTTAGGGATGAGGTGGACAAGGCCCTTAACTCAGCAGATATTGTCCTTCTTTCCGGGGGCAGCTCTGTAGGTACCAGGGATTATACCTACAAGGTAATAGATTCATTTAAGGGCAAAGGAGTATTTGTCCATGGAGTGTCTATCAAGCCGGGAAAACCTACCATAATGGGGGAGGGCAAAGGCAAGCTCATATTTGGACTTCCAGGTCATCCCGTATCTTCCATAGTGGTGTTTAAGGCTTTTCTAGAATATTTTATTGCCAAGAAGTTAAATATAGATACTGTTACCCCAAAGATAGATGCCATAATGGACTTTAATTTTCCTTCATCTCCCGGGAAGGTCACATATCAAACTGTAGACTTAGTTGAGAGGGATGGAGAATTTTATGCTGTCCCTACCTTTGGAAAATCGGGAATGATTACGTTGTTGTCGGACTCACAGGGATATATTGTCATTCAGGCCCATGAGGAGGGCATATACAAAGGGGAGAAAAGGGAAGTATACTTACTGTAAAATTAGGAAAAGAGGAGATAAAATGGATAGAAGCATTTATATAGATAATATAGATATCGACTTGGCAAAGAAAAGATACTTGGAAGAGCTAAATATAACACCTCAATACGAGGAAATTAGTGTCAGAGATTCACTGGATAGAATAACATTTGAGGCCATTATGGCTAGGACTTCCTCGCCAAATTACAACGCTGCCGCCATGGATGGCATATGTGTCAAGGCCTCCGATACCTATGGAGCTACGGAAACAAATCCCAAGATATTGGAGATAGATAAAGACTTTAGATATATTAACACAGGAAACCAAATCATGGATCCCTTTGACGCTGTAATTATGATAGAAGAAGTGATAAATCTAGAGGAAGGAAAGGTTAAAATACTTCAAGCAGCATACCCTTGGCAGGACGTGAGGCAAATTGGGGAAGACATAGTCGCCACGGAGATGATAATACCTTCGAGGCATAAAATTAGGCCCATGGATATCGGTGCTCTAATATCTGGAGGAATAGAGACATTAAAGGTGTATAAAAGGCCTAAAATAGGAATATTGCCTACGGGCTCTGAGATAATAGAGGAGTTTAAAGATTTAGAAGATGGAAAAATCATAGATTCAAACTCTCGGGTCTTTGAAGCTGCAGTAATTAAAAATGGAGGAATACCCAATAGGTATCCGCCTCACAAAGACGACCGTGAAGTTTTAAAGGCAGCCATACTAAAGGGAGTAGAAGAAAACGACATGCTCCTAATAAATGCAGGTTCCTCCGCTGGGACGGCAGACTATACCGTGAAGCTAATTAGGGAATTGGGGGAAGTTGTCATCCATGGAGTTGCCATGAAGCCTGGGAAACCGACGATTTTGGGAATGATTGATCACAAACCAGTTATCGGAATACCTGGATTTCCCGTTTCTGCATTTTTAGTTTTCGATATATTCGTTGTTCCCCTTATTAATCAATTTACTGGACTAAAAGACAATGAACCTGAAATAGTACAGGCTACCATATCTAAGAGGGTAGTATCTTCGCTAAAAAACAGGGAATTTATAAGGGTAAACTTAGGATATGTAAACAATAAATTAGTTGCAACCCCGTTATCCAGTGGTGCAGGTGTCACCATGAGCCTCGTAAAGGCCGACGGCATAGGTATAATACCTCAGAATGTAGAAGGCATAGATGCTGGAGATACCTTAGATGTGGAGCTGATGAAGCCCTTATCCAATATAAAAAGGACTTTAGTGTCCATTGGCAGCCATGATTTAATAATGGATATCTTAGGAGATATGATGGAATTAAGTTCAGGTCATGTAGGGAGCATGGGAGGCATATTGGCCATGAAAAGAGGAGAATGTCATATGGCACCGATACATCTTTTGGACGAAGATTCTGGACAGTACAATATATCCTATGGGAAAAGGTACTTTATTGACAAAAAAATGGCACTTATTAAGGGCGTAAAGAGACAGCAAGGATTTATAGTACAAAAAGGAAATCCTAAGGGTATAAAGGATTTTAAGGATTTAATAGGTCAGGATATAGTCTATGTCAATAGACAAAGAGGTGCCGGTACCAGAATATTACTGGATTACCATCTTAAAGTCGACGGCATCAATTCGGAAGATATTCAAGGGTATAGCAGGGAATTGTCGACCCATATGGCCGTGGCTACGGCAGTAAAGACTGGTACAGCTACTACTGGTCTTGGGATTTACTCTGCTGCCAAAGCCCTGGATTTGGACTTTGTGGACATTACCTTTGAAGACTACGACTTTTTAGTGCCTTTTGTATCTTTAGAAGACGACAAGATACAGGAATTCATTAGAATTTTAAAATCCCAGGAATTTCAAAAAAGGGTGGAAGCCCTTGGAGGATATAGATTTGAAAATACTGGAGAAATTGTTGTCATCGAATAAAAAATATTTTATATGACTGAATTAGGGTGTAAAAAATTTAACTATTATGGTAATATATAAGAAGAGAGTAAAATTTTATAAGGAGGAGTAAAAATGATTATAGGAGTACCAAAGGAGATTAAAGAACAAGAAAACCGAGTAGCTTTAACGCCAGCAGGTGTTGACGCTTTCGTAAGAGCAGGACATAAGGTACTAGTAGAAGCAGGTGCTGGTGCAGGCGCAAGCTTTACAGATGATGAGTACAAGGAATTGGGAGCAGAGATTTTACAAGAGGCATCTAAGGTTTGGGAACAAGCCGATATGATTTTAAAGGTAAAGGAACCCCTTACATCTGAGTACAAATACTTTAGAGAAGATTTAATAATATTTACCTACCTACATCTTGCAGCAGAAGAAGAATTGACAAAGGCCTTAATAGATACTAAGACAGTTGCCATAGCATATGAAACAGTTCAAAATCCAGATAGATCCTTACCGCTGTTGACACCAATGAGTGAAGTAGCAGGCCGTATGGCAGTACAACAAGGATCCATTTATTTGGAAAAAACTAGAGGCGGCAAAGGTTTGCTAGTGGATGGTGTACCAGGAGTCAGCCCAGCTCATATCGTAGTAGTAGGTGCTGGTATCGTAGGTACAGGTGCAATTAGAAGAGCTGTTGGCCTAGGTGCTAGGGTCACAGTACTAGACGTAAATGTAGACAGATTAAGGTATCTTGGAGAAGTATTTATGGGTAAACTAGAAACACTTTACTCCAACAACTACAACTTAACTCAAGCAGTAAAATCAGCAGACTTAGTAGTAGGTGCTGTATTGATACCAGGATCCAAAGCTCCAAAGCTAGTTACAGAAGAAATGGTAGCACAAATGGAGCCAGGTAGTGTTATAGTTGACGTTGCCATCGACCAAGGCGGTTGTGTACAAACTATGAAACCAACTACTCATACAGATCCAATATTTAGATTACACGACGTAATCCACTATGGCGTTACAAATATTCCAGGAGCAGTACCAAGGACATCAACATTAGCATTGACTAATGTAACATTGGGATACGCTTTAAGAATAGCTAACAAGGGCTGGAAAAAGGCATTGGCAGATGAAGAACCACTAAGGAAGGGCGCCAACGTATTAGAAGGCAAAGTGGTTTACAAGGCTGTAGCAGATACATTTGGATTACCATATACACCAGTAGAAGAAGCTCTAGGTCTATAGACTAAACTAAGAAATATAATATAAAATGCAATAAATAAATTGTAGAATGGCACAATAGCTTCCATATATGGGAGTATTGATTGTGCCATTTCTATATAATCAGGAGGGTGGTTTAATGAGGGTTTTTAAGGAATTAGCCATTATAGTGGGCATATTATTATTTTCCTATGTCATACAGCAGTTGACGAAAATGCCAGTACCAGCCCCAGTATTGGGCATGATTATATTGCTATTGTCTCTATTATTGGGCGTAGTAAAGCTTGAAGATATAGAATTAGTATCTAGGTTCTTTTTAGACCATTTGACATTTTTATTTGTCCCTAGTGGAGTGGGACTTATGGTGGTTTGGGGGATTATAAAGGATCAATGGATTATTATTTTTCTAATATCCCTCCTTACTACCATATTAGCCATGGGAATTACAGGCATAACTGTGCAATTGATAAAGGGGAATAAGGGGGGAGACAAATGACAAATTATTTGGATACGCCCTTATTTGGGATATTTTTATCTTTAATTGCCTTTCAAATAGGTATGTATGTAAATAAAAGAACTAAGATGGCTATATTTAGCCCTTTAGTAATTGCCCTGATTATAGTTATTTCTACCCTCAATTTTTTCCACATCGATTATGAAATATTTAATAAAGGTGGAAGTATAATTACATTTTTCCTAGGGCCAGCTACGGTAATTCTGGCAGTTCCCCTTTATAAGCAGATAAATAGATTAAAAGATAGTGCAGTTCCAATTTTAATCGGCATAATTGTAGGGAGTTCATTCTCCATAATTAGTGTAATAGTTCTAGGGAAAATGTTTGGATTGACAGAAGTAGTCATCAAATCTCTGGTACCAAAGGCCACAACTACGGCCATATCCCAGGAATTATCGGCCCAAATAGGCGGTATACCTGCCATTACCATAGCAGGAACCATGGTCAACGGAATTTTTGGAAACTTAATGGGAGTATATATTATGAAATTCTTCAAGATAAAAGACAAAGAGGCAGTAGGAGTGGCTCTAGGAACCACATCCCATGCCGTAGGTACGGCCAAGGCAATGGAATTAGGCGAAGTACAAGGTGGGATGAGCTCTTTATCCATTAGTATAGCTGGCATTGTAACTGTATTTTTAGCACCAATATTGATTAAGCTTTTGATGGGGTAAATAATATGGCCTTAAAATTAAAAGAGAGATAAATTTTATTTTTTATTATCTCTCTTTTATAGATATAATCATATTGTATTCATATGTTTTTAAATCTTTCCACGAAGCATACATTTAAACGCCTATTATTAAAGATGTTTTTTACACTTGTTTCAGTTCTATATTTGGAACTCTTCAACATGGATATTTAGTTCATATGCAATCTTTCCTAGAGCTTCGCTTAATGAGGCTATTTCCTCTAGTGCAGCAGTTTGTTCTTCAACTGAAGCCGAGGCTTCTTCTGTTCCTGCAGCATTTTCCTCAGAAATAGCAGATAGGTTTTCCATTACTTTGATAACTTCTTCTTTTTTCTCTACCATTTTTAAACTAGATTTGTTTACTTCATTTATTATTCCCTTCATTTGTTCTATAGATTCTGCAATTCCATCAAATTTAATACTTGTCATATCTACGCTACTGGATTGGGATTTATTAATACCCTCTAACCTGTTCATAGTTTCTACTGCAGTAGAAGTCTTTTTACTTAATTCACTAACCACTTCACTTATTTCAGTGGTAAATGCATTTGATTGTTCTGCCAACTTTCTAATTTCATCAGCCACTACAGCAAAACCTCTTCCAGATTCCCCAGCTCTTGCGGCCTCAATAGCAGCATTAAGTGCCAACAGATTTGTCTGATCTGCAATACTTTTTATCATTTCACTAGCATTTGTGATTTTAATGGAACTTTCATTGGTATCCATAATAACTAATTGGACTTCTTTGGTAAACTTACTGTTTTCGCTAGTTCTTTCTACAAGCTCTTTTAATATATCTAATCCCTCATCTTTTAATAATTGAACTTTTTCAGCAGATTGATTTAGAATATTTACATGGTTTTCATTTTCTAAGGCAATGGTTCCTAAATCTGAAACTGATACTACGCCATTTTCAGTATCTTTTGCCTGCTCTGTAGCACCGCCCGCAATTTCTTCTACTGCTCTAGCAATTTCATCAGCAGTAGCAGCTGATTGATTAGTTATGGCAGTTAGTTCATCTGATGATGAAGCCAATTGAGTAGAGGTGGAGATTAGGTTTTTAAGTATATTTCTTACTGAAACCTGCATACTGTATATAGACTCAGATATTTCCCCAAATTCATCATTTTTGTTTTTAAGTCCTTCTGGGATATCTTTGGAAAAATCCCCTTTTGCCATATAACCTACTCTTTCTTTCAGCTCTCTGATAATTTTAACTGCATAATTTGATATAATATATAAATATGAGCATCAAATTAGGATTAAATTATATATTACTTCTTTTCGCTTTCCTATTTGTTATATTTATTGCGTAGTGCAAATAAATCCTTGACTTCTGACCTTTTGTATTATTTCATTATACTTCAATCTTTAATAACTCTTCCTTTTCGGTTATGTCGAATGTTCTTTCTAAATCTAAAATTAGAATTAGCTCATCTTCTAATTTACCAACGCCTACGATAAAGTCTTTTATTACTTTTGATATAATAGCAGGCGGTTTATCCACTTGATTTTCACTTAAGGTGATGACACTGGATGCATCATCTATTATAAACCCAACTTGCTTGTCTCTTATATTTATAATAATGATTCTCTTTTCTTTTTTGTCCTCGAGTTTACTATCACCGTCTAGATTGAATCGTTTTTTAAGGTCTATAATGGGGGTTACTGTACCTCTGATATTAATCAGCCCTGCTATGAAATCCAATGTATTGGGGATTTCAGTAAACTCTGTAAAGTTTGTTATCTCCCTAACATTTTTTATATCTATACCGTATTCTTTGTTATTTAGCTTAAAGGTAACATATTGCTTATCCACAAAACTCCTCCTCTGTTTTTTATGTTATTATACTTTGAATTGACTGATTAGTTTTATTAATTCTTCTGACATGTTCTTAAGGTTGTTAGAGGAATTATTTATATCATTTATTGAATTTGTTGTCGATTCTGTTCCCTTAGCAACTTCTCCAACTCCCTCTGCACTCTGCTGAATTGTAATGGCTACTTCGTTAATAGATGTTGTTACTTCATTTACCACCTTTAATACCTCATTTCCCATCTTTTCTGACTCATCTGTTAAAGTATAAAAAGTACTTGCATCTTTCCTGTATTCTTTAGCTGTATCGAGGAATGTATTGTAATCATTATTAATATCTATAGAGATAAATTCAAGAATTCTATTAATATCCGAGACCAGTTCTTTTATACTATCCTGAACTTGGATTGTTTGTTCTTGGATTTTATCTACTTTTTAATAATATCATATACTTATATGGGATAAAACAAAAAGTATGGGAAAAACAGTTTATCAGGGGACTTTTTTTCGACATTTTTAAAATAATTAATCATAATGTAAAAAAGCGTGTTACATACTGTAAATTTAGCACAGTTATATCATTTTTGTATTGAATATGATATTCTATTTTTAAAGAAATGTTTTCATTTGCTATGCAATGAATACCTTGAGCGAGGTAATTGTAATTGGTATGGAAACAGCTAAATTACAACTGGATTATGGATAAACTAGGAAGAAAAGGTGGTCTTATGGCAAATAAAAAAGCATTATATGCGGATATAGCCTTGTTTATAGTGGCTATTATCTGGGGATCGGGATTTGTGGTTACAAAAAATGCTTTAGATTATATGAGTCCACTTTACATACTGGGATTTAGGTTTCTTGTAGCTGCTTTGCCTATGGCAGCAATATCCCTAAAGCGGTTTAAGAACGCGACAAAAACTGATATAAAGGCAGGACTTATAGTAGGTTTTTTCATGACCTTGGGATTTGTATTTCACGTCATTGGCATACAATACACCACCGCGGGAGTGAATGGGTTTATTGCCGCCACAAATGTGGTCATGGTGCCCTTTATGTTTTGGTTTGCAAGCAAAAAGAAGCCCGACAATTTTGAGATATTTGCCGCCATTTTAAGTCTAATAGGCATTGGAATAATTAGTATTGATGCAAAGCTAGGTATAGGACGTGGAGAGTTTATCACATTTCTATGTGCTATTTCCTTTGCAATGCAAATAGTTGCAGTGGGTATATACGCTAGAAAAGTAGACCTCTATATATTTACCACGATACAGCTTGCAGTGGTTTCCCTATTGTCGTTTATTTTGGCAATTATATTTGAGCCACCTGTAGCTTCCATAAGCACCCCTGCAATACTTTCCATTGTGTATCTTGGAATAATGGTGACGATGGTAGGTTTTTTTGTACAAAATATCGCCCAAAGCCTTACTTCCACCACCCATGTAGCCATAATACTTAGTTTAGAGGCAGTATTTGGCAGTATAATATCCATAATATTTTTAAATGAAATCTTAACCACAAGATTTGCCATAGGTTTTACTGCCATATTTATTTCCGTAATAACCAGCGAGACAAAATGGGAATTTTTAAGAAGAAAAAGTAAGATATGAAACAATACATTTTTTTACCAGGGTACTGTATCCTTGTCCTATGAATTCAAATGCATTATAATATTTATTATACTACAAAAGAAAAGGTGATAAAAATGATGATAGATTCCTTTGGGAGAAAGATTAATTATTTAAGAATCTCCCTTACAGATAGATGTAACCTTAGGTGTAAATATTGTATGCCGGGAACGGGGGTATCTAAATTCTCCCACGATGACATGCTGACCCTAGAAGAGCTATATACCATAACCAAGGCTTTTGTAGAGCTGGGAATAGATAAACTAAGGTTTACAGGTGGTGAGCCTCTGGTTAGAAAAGGTATAGTAGAGTTCATAGAGAGAGTATCGAAGCTTGACGGCATAAGAGAGCTAACCATGACCACCAATGGAATACTATTAAAAAAGTACGCCAAGGACTTAAAAGAAGCGGGGTTAAATAGAGTAAATATAAGCCTGGACACCCTAGATGGAGATAAATACAGAGAGATAACAAGGCTGGGAAATATAGAAGATGTGCTAGAAGGCATAGAGGAGGCAAAGAGAGTAGGGCTTACACCTATTAAAATAAATACTGTATTAATAGGAGGATTTAACGACGACGAAATCGAGGATTTGGCAAATTTAACTGTAAATGAAAAGATGGACGTAAGGTTTATAGAGTTAATGCCCATAGGAGAAGCGGCCACATGGGCAGAAGAAAACTTCCTGTCCAATGATATCGTCCTTGAAAGATTAGAGGGACTAGTAGCTGTGCCCAGTGAGGACAAGTCGTCGCCTGCAGTATACTATAAGTTGCCCAATGCAAAGGGAAGGATAGGCATCATAAATCCCATAACATGTAAGTTTTGTGCCGATTGCAATAGGGTAAGGTTGACGTCAAAGGGAAAGTTAAAGCTATGTCTTCATTCAGACAGGGAAATAGATATTAGAAAAATTTTGCTGGAAGGCGGAGATTTAAAGAAATTGATTCTTAAATCCATAGGAGAAAAAGAAGAATCCCATCACTTGGAGGCTAAATTATATATCAAAAGAAATATGAATGAGATTGGAGGATAAATCGTGGAATTTACCCATTTTAACGAAGAAGGAAGGGCCCATATGGTGGAAGTAGGCGAAAAAGATGATACAAAGAGAATTGCCGTAGCCAAGGGCAGGATTACAATGAAAAAAGAAACTGTAAAGAAAATAAGAGACGGATTAATAGATAAAGGCGATGTACTATCTGTGGCCCAAGTTGGAGGTATAATGGGAGCTAAAAAAACCAGCGATCTAATACCTATGTGCCACAATATTAACCTTACAGGGGCAGATATTAGATTTAATATAGGAGAAGATTTTGTCGAAGTAGAAGCGGAGACCAAAACCGTAGGCAAAACAGGTGTGGAAATGGAAGCCCTAATGGCAGTATCCATTACATGTCTTACCATATACGATATGTGTAAAGCCATAGACAGAGAAATGACGATAGGAGATGTAAAGCTTATGAAAAAAACTGGAGGAAAGTCGGGAACATTTCAAAGAAAAAAAGCGGCAGGGAAGGTCCTGTCGGTAAATATTTCCGATAGAAAGGGAATAGTAAAAGAACCCTTAGAAGAAGGCCTATTTATCGAGGAATTTGGACTGGATAAGGATGCCCACTCAGGAAAATGGCATAGGCAAGTGAGCTTATTAGGCATTGAGAGTTTTGAAAAAATGTATTATGAAGGAATTGAAAATTTACATCCCGGTTCCTTTGCAGAGAATATCACCACAGAGGGCCTTGTACTATATGAACTGCCAGTAGGCACAAAGTTAGTCATAGGAGATACAATCCAAGAAGTGACACAAATAGGCAAGGAATGTCACGTAGGCTGTGCCATTTCCCAAAAGGTGGGAAAATGTGTCATGCCTAAGGAAGGCATATTTACTAAAGTCATCAAAGGCGGCATTATAAGGAAGGGAGATTTAATCGAGATAATATGATGTACATCACATCTATAAATATCAAGGAGGAAAAAAAGGGCAAAGTAAGGGCCGTAGAAGAAGCATACCTACAAGAGGGCAAAGGTCTAGTAAATGATATAAATTCCCGGGGAGGAGAGAAAGAAGTTTCAATCCTTACCTTTGAAGGCAGAGAGCAAATAGGAGATAGTAAAGAGGGCATCTGCATGAAAAGGTTTTATGGCAATGTAGAGATAAAGGGATTGGATGTAGAGAGCCTTGCAATTGGGCAAAGATTTAAAATAGATAATACAATCCTAGAGATAACTGTAATAGGAAAGGAGTGCTTCCCGGAGTGCAACCTACTAAAAAGAGGTGAGATTTGCCCTTTGCCCACTTCTGTAGCATTTGCCAGGGTAGTTGAAGGAGGAATTATACAAATAGGAAATAAAGTTGATATTGAAGAGGAGGCCCAAAAATGAAGATAGTAGTATTAGAGGGATACACCTTAAATCCTGGGGATTTAAGTTGGAAACAAATGGAGGACATGGGGGAGTTGACAGTTTATCCTAGGACCTCGCCTGAGGATATATCTGAGAGAATTGGAGATGCAGAAATCGTATTTGTAAATAAACTTCCCATTACTAGGGAAGTTTTAAATAAATGCCCCAACATCAGATTTTTAGGCGTATTGGCAACGGGTTACAACAATGTGGATATAGCAGCTGCCAGAGAAAGGGGTATTGTAGTTTCCAACATTCCCACCTATGGCACCGATGCCGTAGCCCAATTTACCATTGCTTTGCTGCTAGAGCTAAGTCACCACATAGGAGCCCATTCAGAGGCAGTTAAGGGTGGTGAATGGACAAATAGCCCAGATTGGACTTTTTGGAAATATCCACTCATTGAGCTGCAGGGAAAGACATTGGGCATCATAGGATTTGGAAGAATAGGCCAGAAAACAGCAAAGATTGCAGAGGCGTTGGGTATGGATATCTTGGTTTACACCAATACCCTAAGGCCAGAATTGGAGACTGAAAGCTGTAAGTTCTCAAACCTGGAGGAACTACTGGAGAAATCCGATGTAATATCCCTTCACTGCCCATTGGTGCCAGAGACAGAGGGCATCATAAATAGGGAAACCATAGAAAAGATGAAAGATGGAGTCATGGTTATCAACACGTCGAGGGGGCAGCTAATAGTAGAAGAGGATTTGAGAGATGCCTTAAATAGTGGGAAAGTAGCAGGTGCAGCCTGTGACGTAGTATCTGTAGAGCCTATTAAAGAAGACAACCCTTTACTTAGTGCAAAGAATATTATCATCACACCCCATATCGCATGGGCACCTAAAGAAAGCAGAATAAGGCTATTAAATATTGCGGTTGATAATCTAAAGGCATTTTTATCGGGAAAACCAGAAAATGTAGTAAATTAAAATTGGAGGTAGAATATGAAGAAGGGATATGTAATTCTATTGGCTCCAGATTCATTTAAAGAGAGTATGACGGCAAAAGAGGCATGCCAAGTCATGGAAAGGGGAATAAAGAAGGCAAACAAGGACATTAGCTGTATCCATGTACCTATGGCTGACGGTGGAGAGGGGACAATGGAGTCCTTGGTAGATGCCACAAATGGAAAGATATATAGGGAAAAGGTCATAGGGCCATTGGGAAGGGAAGTAGAGGCTACATACGGTATATTGGGAGATGGAGAGACTGGAATAGTAGAAATGGCCAGTGCCAGCGGTATACATCTAGTTCCAGCTAACGAAAAAAACCCCATGATAACCACCACATACGGCACAGGACAGCTCATAAAGGCATGTTTGGACCGAGGAATAAAAAGACTCCTCATAGGAATAGGCGGCAGTGCCACAAATGACGGAGGGGTAGGAGCCATACAAGCCCTAGGAGGTAAATTTCTTGACATCCATGGTGATGAATTAGGGTATGGCGGTGGGGAACTGATAAAGCTCCATACAATAGACCTAAAGGATTTAGATAATAGGTTGAAGGGCATAGAAGTTGAAGTAGCCTGCGATGTAGACAACCCCCTATGGGGGAATACAGGAGCATCTTACGTATTTGGTCCTCAAAAAGGGGCCGATGCTCAAATGGTAAAGATATTAGACGACAATTTAAGGCACTATGGAAATATAATAAAAGAGCAATTGGGCATAGACGTGTTAGACGTCCCTGGAGCAGGAGCTGCAGGGGGTCTAGGTGCAGGGCTACTGGCATTTTTGAGGGGCAACTTAAGTAAGGGTATCGACATGGTAATCAGGTATTCAGGCATAGAGGATAAACTGCCAAAGGCAGATATGGTTTGGACAGGAGAAGGGTCCCTAGATTTCCAGACACAATATGGGAAAACTCCAATGGGTGTGGCACAGATTGCAAAGAAGTACAATAAGCCTGTAATAGGGTTGGCGGGAAAAATAGGCGACAATATTGAAATACTATATGAATTGGGAATCGATGCAGTATTTAGTATAACAAAAGACATAACTACACTAGAGGAAGCATTGAAAAAAGGACCAGAAAACTTAGAGAAGGCATCCGAAAACATAATAAGGCTAATGAATATTATTTAGAAAATAGGGGGTTAAACCATGTTAAAGGGATATGCTGGAAAACTTTTATTTGTAAACTTAAGTACAGGTGAAATAAAAAGAGAAGATCTTTCAGAGGAATTGGCAAGAAACTTTATTGGCGGTTATGGCATAGGTGCAAAGATATTATATGAGATGATGCCAAAGGGGGCAGACCCTCTGGGACCAGAAAGTGTTTTGGGTTTTTTGACAGGTCCTGCATCAGCCACTAAGGCCTTATTTGGCGGAAGATATACTATGGTTCACAAATCCCCTGTAACGGGAGGGTGGAACGATTCCAACTCAGGAGGATACTTTGGACCAGAACTAAAAAGAGCTGGCTACGATGGATTGTTTATATGGGGGATTGCTGAAAAGCCTGTATATTTATACATAAATGACGAAAATGTGGAGATTAGGGACGCATCACATCTATGGGGAATGGATACTACTAAGGTATGGGATGCCCTAAAAAAGGAAACTGAGGAGCCAAAACTTAGGGTGACAGCCATAGGAAAATCAGGTGAAAACATGGCACTACTATCCTGTCCCATAAACGACGGCCATAGGGCACCAGGCAGAGGTGGCGGAGGGGCCGTCATGGGTTCAAAGAAATTAAAGGCCATAGCTGTTCGAGGTACTAGGGAAATCCAAGTGGCAAATCCCAAGAGATTAGCAGAAATAAATAGAAATATAAGGGAAAAGATGAAGAATAGTCCGTCTGCAGACTCATTTGGCACCTATGGAACTGGGGGAGGTACTGCTGCTTCAGCTTTAAGCGGGGACTCTCCTGTGAAAAACTGGGCTGGCGTAGGAATAACAGATTATGGAGAGGAAAATGCTCATAAGGTCAGTTCTCAGTCCATGGATAGGTACAAGACGAGAAAATATGCCTGCTCTTATTGTCCCCTGGGATGCGGTGCAGTATATTCAGTTGACGATGGAAGATGGCCCATTGAAGAAACGGACAGGCCAGAATATGAGACAGCATCGGCTTTCGGCTCCACACTATTGTGTAATGAAGAGGACGCCATAATAAAATGCAACGATATATGCAATCTATACGGTATAGATACAATATCTACTGGCATGACCATAGCTTGGGCAATGGAATGTTATAACAAGGGGATATTGAGTAAAGATGAATTAGATGGCATAGATTTGACTTGGGGCAATGGGGATGCCATAGTGGAGTTGACTCAAAAAATTGCAGATGGAGAAGGATGTGGCAAGGTTTTAAGCAATGGATCCGCATATGCGGCAAAAAAATGGGGCAAGGGTGAGGAATATCTGGTGACAGCATCAGGCATAGAACTTCCCATGCACGACCCTAGATTTGCACCTGGATTGGCTCGAACATACCAATACGATCCGACCCCAGGAAGGCATGTTAAAGGTGGAGTAGGTTCACTTCAAATGGGTGGTTCCGAGCCTGTAGATAAATATATTTATGAAGATACAGGAGAGCTGGATGTAAAACTTACATCCACTAGGGAAATAGTCAATGTGGCTAGCTTATGTATTTTTGGTAGGGTAGGCATGAGTTCTACGACACAAAATGAGTTTATCGAAGCCATTACGGGGATGGAATTTGGACCTGAAGAAAGTTTCAAAACAGGTCTTAGGATTTTTACCATGAGACATGCCTTTAACTTAAGGGAAGGCTTCAAACCATCTGACTTTACCCTATCCAATAGGTCAGTAGGAAAACCGCCATTGGAATCTGGTCCTTTAGCTGAAGTGACTGTAGACAATGAACTTTTAGCTAGAAACTTTTTCGACTCCATGGGTTGGGATTTTGAAACAGGGAACCCTAAACTGGGAGTATTAAAGGACTTAGGACATTTGGAAGATGTAATTGAGGATTTATATGGATAATAAGTAGTAGGGTGATATAATTGAAGGTAAAATACAAATATATAGGAATACCTATTCCCTCTTTAGGCAGGGAAACGAAGGAAGTGGCATTGGAAGCCAATGCCACTGTAAATGATTTATTAATTTTGCTGGAGAGAGACATCAATGGCCAGCATAAGGACATATTTAAAACTGCTAACTTCTTAGTCAATAATTCACGAGCAAGCCTTGACACTCCATTATCTAAAGGAGATATGATATGGATATTTACTGTTCTTGGTGGAGGGTAGAGGGGTTCTCCCCTTCTGATGCGGTCTCCATCTGAGGGCTTTCAATATTTTCCTTTCCAAGTTGGACTTGAATGGGAGAATCATCGTCATCTTCAAATAAAGATTTATGCTTATCTTTACCTTTGTTCTTGGCAGTAATAGCAGCTAATTTTGCCATTTGATAAAGACTGGGATTGAATTCCATCAATTTTTTCTCGTCTTTTGGTGGGACCTTATCTCCCCTCGCAATTCTACGGGCAATCTCATAATATTTCCAAGTATCGTCACTTTTTCTATCGCTTTTGGAATCTTCCAATTGTTTAATCATTTCACTGATGGGACTTTTTATATCCTTAAATATTTCCGCCATAACCTTCGACTCCTCTGAAATTGCAAGTATATCCTTTACAGAAGGAGAATAATCCAGATTATTTTCTTTTGTGGACTCTTTGGGGAATGGTGCATTATGCTGAACCATTCTGTTTTGATTGTACATATGAATTTTACTATTGAAATTTAACATAATAATACCCCTTTCCATATCTATATTAAATATCGGCAATATTTAGATAATGGTAAAGGGGTATTTAATATTCTTTACTTGTTTGCCAGCTCAATAAACCTTTCTATATCTTTTTCGATAAGCCTTAGGGAACTTCTAAAAAATTCTGGATTGCGAACATCGATATCCATTCTTCTAGCTACGTCAGCTATATTGTTTTTCCCTGTTGCATTTAGGAGGTCGTCATACTCTCCTACAAATTCCTCTCCCCTCTTAAGATACTCGGCATACAGTCCCTTAGAGAACAGAAGTCCAAAGGCATATGGGAAGTTGTAGAAGTTTCTCCCTGCAGAGTAATAGTGGCCCTTATTTACCCACATAAATGGATGGAGAACATCGTGGTCCAGTCCGTCTCCATATGCCTTTTTCTGAGCCTCTACCATCATTTCCTTAAGTTCATTGACTGAAGGAGAGTGATTTTTTCTCCTTTCAAAAAGTTCAGTTTCGAATAAATACCTGCTGTATATATCTACAATAACTTGGCCTGCATCTGAAATTGAAGATTCCAATATGCTAAAAGCCTCTTGGTCGTCTGCTTCCTTTAAGGCAGCATTGACTACGATTGTCTCGCAGAATATAGAGGCTGTTTCCGCAATAGGCATTGGGTATCCGCTGTTTAATATGGATTCATCCTTGAGACATGAACCATGATAACCGTGGCCTAATTCATGGGCCAATGTAGTCATATTGGAGAAGCTGCCGCTAAAATTGGACATTATTCTGCTTTCACCGATGGAATGGAGGTTTGAACAGAAGGCCCCGCCTCTTTTACCTTCCCTAGGCTCTACGTCTAGCCAATCGTTTTCAAATGCGTTTTTGGCAAAGTCCGCCAACTTGTCAGAGAAAGTTCTAAAATTGTCCACTATATAATTCTTTGCCTCATCGTAGGTAAAAGTTCTGTTGACTTGACCCATTGGGGCAAACATGTCGTAAAATGGAAGCCCATTTTTATGTCCTAAGAGTTCTGCCTTTTTTCTGTAATACTTATGAAATACAGGTAAAAATTCTTCCATGGCCGTAAGCATGGCGTTCAGAGTCTCCTCGTCCATTCTAGATTGGATTATCGTCTCCTCCAAAGGAGACTTATGCCCACGTAAATCAGCAACGGTAATGACTTCCCCCTTAATGCCATTTAAAGCAGCCGCAGAGGATTCATCGATTTTTTCATAGGCCTTAAGCTCCGCCTCATAGGCAGTTTTTCTGACGATTTGGTCACCATCATATGCCATATTTCTTATGGCAGGTAAAGGTAAGGACTTCAGCTCTCCATCTATTTCAATATCCACCATTAAAGTAGAGGTAATCATATTGTGAAGGTTTGTCCAAGCCTTAGAACCTGTATTTGCCATTTTCGCTATGAGAACCTCTTCCTTTTCACTTAACATGTACTTTGAATATTCCTTTATTTGCCTTAAATAAAAAGCGTGTTCCTTTAATAAGTCCGAAGAATCTATTAATTCGTCTAAGTTGTCAGTTTCCTTAATAAATTTTTGAAATTGTACCTGTGGCTTCGTCAAATCAGTATATTTTACCATCAATTTATCTATATACTGCAAAGCGACTTCATTTTTTGCGTCGACAGAAGTCGTCAAAGATGCAAATGAATACATCCTGGAAAATCTAGTTGAAATCTCCTTAGAATATTCTATATATTTCTCTATCTTTTCCGTTCCGTCATTTACGTCGTTAAAGTTCTCGTCTGCCCACTGATTGAACTCCACAATCAAGCCGTTAAATTTTTCCACATCCTCTAAAAACCCCTCATCTTCAAAAGAAGGGTATAATTCCTTAAGACTCCAACGCATAATACCACACCTTTCACAGTTTTTGTATATTCTTTATTTTATTATACCATAGACAAAGGAATTTTAAAGAAGTATTTTGAGTCCCTAAATAACTTTTCCTTGATTTTCTAATATTTTCCTTGCAAATAGTGAATATTATGTATATACTTGATTAGTTAAAGATTAAGGAGGAAGATTTATTTTAATGGAAAAGCTAAAATTTGATGATATTAGTTTATCGGAAGAAATACAAAGAGGTATATTAGATATGGGGTTTGAGGAGATGTCGCCTATACAGTCTCAGGCAATACCCTTGTTACTGGAAGGAAAAGATATAATCGGGCAGGCCCAGACGGGAACGGGAAAGACTGCAGCCTTTGGCATCCCAATTATAGAGAAATGCAATCCCAATGAAAGACATGTTCAGGCTTTGGTACTTTGCCCTACTAGGGAGTTATCTATTCAAGTTGCAGAGGAAATTGCAAGGCTGGGCAAATACAAAAAGGGAGTATCTGTTCTTCCCATTTACGGGGGTCAGCCCATAGACAGGCAAATTAGAGCCTTGAAGAAAGGTGTAAATATTGTCATTGGAACACCTGGAAGGGTATTGGACCACATGAGGAGAAAAACCTTAAAAATCGGAAATGTAACCATGATGGTACTGGATGAAGCAGATGAAATGTTTGACATGGGATTTAGGGACGATATTGCTCTTGTAATGAATGAGCTGCAAGAAAATAGGCAGACTACGTTTTTTTCTGCCACTATGGCAACGGAGATAATGAGGTTTGCAGCTAGGTACCAAAATAATCCTCAAATAGTGAAGGTAGTACACAAAGAATTGACTGTGCCAAAGGTCGAACAGTCGTATTTTGAATTAAAAGAGCATATGAAGACAGAAATACTATCTAGATTAATAGATATGTACAATCCCAAGCTTACTGTAGTATTTTGCAATACAAAAAAGAAGGTTGACGAATTGACAGAAGAATTGCAAAGCAGGGGATATTTTGCCGATGGTCTCCACGGGGACTTAAAACAATCCCAAAGAGATACAGTAATGGGCAAGTTTCGAAAGGGAACCATAGATATTTTAGTGGCAACAGATGTGGCAGCCAGGGGAATAGACGTGGACGATGTGGATCTGGTCATGAACTACGATATGCCTCAAGATGAGGAGTACTATGTACACCGCATCGGCAGAACTGCAAGGGCAGGGCGTGAAGGCAGGGCATTTAGCTTTGTATCTGGCAGGGATATATATAAGCTTAGGGACATACAAAGGTATACAAAAACCAAGATTAAAAGACAAGATTTACCCACTTTAAAGGATATAGAGAGGAATTACACTACCACTATGTTGGAGAAAATAAAGAGGGAAATCGACAACGAGGATTTAAGTAAGTATGAAAAGATACTAGAATCGCTATTACAGGAGGATTATACTTCCTTTGATATAGGGGCGGCACTTTTAAAGTTCTATATGGAGGACAATAGGCTAGATGGTCACAAGGAATTGGATATGGTAGATAACCAAGGCAAATATAGGACTACTACCTCCCTTAGAAGAATTCATATAAATATAGGCAAGCGTAAGGGAATCAGCCCTAGGCACATTTTGGCAGCCATAGTGGAGAGTGGCAGCATTCCTAAAAAACTGGTGGGCAATATAGATTTATATGATAAATTCACCTTCGTAGAGATACCAGGGGAATATGTAGAAGACATTATAGCCAGCTTAAATGGCACGAGAATAAAAGGGGCAAGGGTCAACGTAGAGATAGCAAAGCCAAAAAGAAAATAAGTAAAAAACATATGGTTCTTTTTTAAAGGACCATATGTTTTTTTATATGGTTATGAATATTACAACCGGCCTTTATATACATAGATAAACTTTATTAATTTATTTATATCATCCAAAGGCATTGTGTCGACTTCGTAAAATAGGCTTTCCAACACCGCATTTTTACACTCATAAACTCTTTTATCGACATTTTTATTATTTGGGAATTGCACGATATTGTTGTTTATAGCAGGGGAGCGGATGTTTGAAATGCCAACTAAATAGTCTACTGAAACTGAGAAAATTTGAGAAAATTTGATTAGAATCTGTACATCATTGGGAAATCTAGTGCCGCTTTCGTAATTGCTAATTGACTGCCTACTTATATTTAGCATCTTAGCCAAATCGTTTTGCGTCAGAAATTTTTCCTCCCTTAAAAGCCTTAAACGGTCTGAAAAAGTCATATTATCACCTCACAAATATCCTAGCAAAAAAATCAGTAGAATAGTTATTATGACACAAAAAGAGGAATATCAAACATGAATGTAAATAAGTGTTTATATATTAAGCAGAATGGTAAATATATGGTAAATCCTAAAATCGATGTATTTCAATTTTATAATACTTACATACTTAGATTGAGAGTTCCCTGTAATTAGCCTATAACTAGGATTATGTGTAGTACAATAATGAAAGGTATTTAATAGAAAACATATGATGCAAACAAGATGTAAATTATAATGTCAAATTAACGACAAAAATCTTACAATGTCATTATGGGGGTAAAATTTAATTTGAGAACAAAATAATAATAGCTTAATTACCAGCTAAGTTTGTAAATTAATTGACAAAGTGGAATAGGTATAAAGTACTATTGCGATGACACAATATGTGGAATATGCCTGATAAATGTAAATGTATGTTTACCTTCAGAATATTGTGGTATGTATAGAGTAAATGTTTAGGGAAACCCATGTGGGTTCATGCAATAATTTTAGAAGCTAAGGCCTAGCTTAATAATATAGTAAATAAAATAATAAGGGGGTAACAGAGGAATGAAATTGAAAATTGGTGCAAAATTGACACTTGGATTTGCCATTGCTTTGATACTGATGATAGCCATAGGGATCTACTCCATAATTGGGCTTAGCCAAATAGACGAGATTAATGGCCTGATATTAGACGCTAGGGTTCCGGCCATCAGCGAGGCTAAAAATATGCAAATAGCCAGTATGCAAATGGCAAAGGAATTAAGGGAGTATCTAATTATTGGAAATGAAAGGAATATTACAGAGTTTAACTTCCATAAAAATAATGAGAAGGAGTATTTTGACAATGGATATGCCCTAGTACTTTCAGGGGTTGCAGGGGATTACTTTGAAAACCTGGGTGATATAATAGAGGATTACAATGATATTGCCAACGAAATATTTATACTTCAAAGGGCGGGTAGAGGCGAAGAGGCAGTTGCTAAATTGACAAATGAGTTGCAGTCAAGGGCACAGGCAAAACTAGATATTGCCAATGAAATCATAAGCCTTAGGGAGGGTCAACTACAGGAATATAAGGCAGATTTAACTGCAATTCAGAATAGGGTAAAGATGACCACAATTGCCCTTGCAGCCTTAGCAGTAGTATTTAGTATTGTCATAGCCATAATAATCACCCGAAGTATAACAGGGCCCATAAACCAATTTATAGAAGTAGCCAATGACGTGGCAGAGGGAGATCTAACCAGGGAGGTAAGGGTAAATACCAGGGATGAAATCAGCCAGTTGGCAGAGGCTTTTAATGCCATGATGGTGAAATTAAAAGAATTGATAGGAGAAATCAATGAGGTGTCCCAAAGTGTTGCTTCCACATCACAGGAATTGTCTGCAGCCTCTGAGGAGTCGGCAGCGGCATCAGAGGAAATATCATCTACCATTGCGGAGGTAGCGAAGGCGACAAACGACGAGGCAACAGCCATAGCGGAGTCTGACACATTGATACACGAGGTAAAACAGGGAACAGAGGATATGTCCTCTAAGATTACCCATGTCAGCGAATCTGCAAGGCTATCACTAAATTCGGCAAGTGACGGGTTACAGTCCTCTAAGGAGGCTGTAGTCAAAATCGACAACATAAGAAAGACAACAGAAGAGGCCTCCAGAACTATACTGGAGCTCAATGAAAGCTCGAAAGAAATCGAGACCATAGTGGATGCCATCAATGCCATATCGGAGCAAACCAATCTACTTGCCTTAAATGCGGCAATTGAAGCAGCAAGGGCAGGAGAAGCAGGAAGGGGATTTGCTGTAGTAGCAGAGGAAGTGCGAAAATTAGCAGAGGAATCCTCAGACTCAACTCAGAAGATTGCCAGTTTAATATCGGATATTCAGGGACAAATACAAATGGCAGTAAACTCCATGAATGAAAATAGCAAAGAGGTCGTTCAAGGTGTGGAAATAATAAATAAGTCCAGCGATGAATTTTCCAGTATATTTGATGAGGTAAATGGAGTTTCCGATGAAATCAGTGAAATCCTTGAAATTGTAAAAGAAATAACGGAGAGGACAAATGTAGTTTCGGAAAACTTTGAACAGATGTCAGCCATATCAGAAGAAACAGCAGCATCTACAGAGGAAGTAGCTGCCAGTTCTGAGGAACAAACGGCATCTATGGAAGAGGTGGCTTCAGCAGCAAATAACCTTGCTTCAATGGCTGATGCTTTGATAAATGCCGTAGCAGTATTTAGATATTAATCCCAATGGGAGGAGAATAAAAATGGAAAGACAGTACGTTACATTTACCTTAAACGAAGAGGAATATGGGGTAGAGATAAAAAATGTACAGGAGATAACAGATTTTGACGAGTACACAAAGATTCCCGATGGCCCAAAGTTTTTATTGGGAATGGTAAATATAAGGGGTACCATAACTCCAATTATAGATCTTAAGAAAAGGTTTAACATTTCAAGGGTAAACGGCAACAAAGAGAAGAGAGTAATCATAATAAATATAAAAGATAAACAGATAGGGTTTTTAATTGACGATGCATCTAGGGTATTAAGGCTAAATGACAATCAAATAGATAATCCACCAGATATAATTTCCAGAAACATAAGGAACTACGTCATAGGCATAGGCAAGGTCGACGAAAAGCTAATACTTATTTTAGATTTAGAAAAGATATTGACAGCAGAAGAAAAGGAAGAAGCACTAAAAGCGGTAGAATAGCAAACTATTACAGAGGGCCTTCAAGGGCCCTTTTTCCCCAAATTTCAACATTTACAACTGAAAAATAATAGAAATATGCCATTGTCCTATTTCATAGTTCCCCAAAATGTGGTAAAATTATTAAACTAAGGATAAGTATTAAGAAGACTTAACAATTAAAAGCATGGAATAAAGCAAAATAAGGGTATTAGTTGGCTAATATCTGGTACGGAAGCAAATTTATATCTATGGGGGGTAATAAAATGTTTATGAGTGACAACAACTCTGGGGTCCATCCAAAGGTAATGGAGGCCATAGTAGAGGCAAACAAAGGTCATGATTTTGCATATGGAAGCGACAATACGACAAAATTGGCTGTGGAAAGGATCTCAAAGCTATTTGACAAGGATGTAGATGTGTATTTTGTAACCACTGGAACGGCCGCCAATGTAATAGGCATGAGCGGACTATTGAGGCCCTATGAGGCTGTAGTATGTGCAGATACGGCACACATAAATGTAGATGAATGTGGTGCCCTTGAAAGATTTACCAGCTCAAAGATACTTACAATACCAAATAGAAATGGGAAAATTGGCATAGACGGCATAAGGAAATTTTTTCATTCCTTGGGAGATGAACACCAATCTCAGCCAAAGATTATTTCCATTTCCCAAACTACGGAGACAGGGACATTGTACACCGTCGACGAAATCAGAAGACTGGCAGATTTTGTCCACGATAACGACATGTACCTACATATAGATGGTGCTAGAATTGCCAATGCGATTGTGGCCCTAAATTCCAGCTTTAAAGAGATGATAGGAGATACAGGTGTTGATCTGTTGTCATTTGGGGGTACAAAAAACGGTATGATGATAGGCGAGGCCATTGTTTCATTAAACGGAGAATTAGGCCAGAGCCTTAAGTTTTACAGAAAGCAGGGTATGCAGCTTTTATCTAAAATGAGATTTATATCTGCCCAATTTATCGCCTATTTAGATGGAGAATTATGGAGAGAAAATGCGGCAAACGCCAATGAAATGGGCAGATATTTTGCCCGCAGGCTGTCTGAATTTGAGGAGATAACGTTGAAAGACGGATTGGAAACTAATATGCTCTTTGCAAATATGGACAAAGACTTAATAAAGGCATTGCTGGAGAAGTTTGACTTTTACGTATTAGACGAGGATACAGGCCTAGTGAGATTAGTTACATCCTATGACACAGACAAAAAAGACGTAGATGAATTCGTAAACTATATTAAAACATACTTAAATTAGAAAATTAGGGTTATGAGGGACTAGGAACAACAAAGGGGATGTATTTATGAAAAAAATGATAAGAAATACAATCTTTTTTATACTAATTGGAATTCTTTTTCTAAACTCTTTTATTGTTGCACAAGACCTAGTTCAAGAGGATAAAAAGATCTACAAATTCGCAGGGGATTTAAATTATCCCCCCTACGAATATGTGGATAAAAATGGAGTATTTACTGGCTTTAACGTGGATATAATGAACGCCATCGGCGAGGCAACTGGACTGGAGTTTGAATTGACACCCATGGAGTGGAAAGATGCCGTTGAAGCTTTGGACAACGGAGAGGTGGACGGACTCATAGGCATGGCACAAAATGAGGAAAGGGTAAGCAAATACGATTTCCCGAAACCTAGTATCGTCCACGAACAAGTAATATTTGTAAGAAGTGACACAGTTCATATCAATGGCGTCCAGGATTTGGAAGGTGAAAAAGTAGCTTACCAAAAAAGCGACTATAACGAATCCATAATCGTCAATATCCCCAATGTAATGATTTATCCCATGAACAATCAGGAAGAGACCTTGAAAGCCCTAAAATACAAGCAAGTAGATGCAGTACTGGGAAATAAATTAGTCGGCATATATCTCCTGCAAAAAAATAGGATGGCAGATGATATTAAAATAGTAGGGGGCCCCATTGTAGCTACAGACTACGGGCCTGTGGTCGCCAAGGGCAACGAGGAGCTTTTAGATATTTTAAACAAGGGTTTAGATGAGGTGCTTAAAAAAGATAACTATAAAACCATATATAATAAATGGGTCGGAGAAGATATTCATAGCTTTAACTTTCTCTTTGAAATATACAAAGAAGTGATTTTTGCAGTAATTGCAATGATATTGTCCATATTTTTCTTTTTATATATGTACAATAAAAGCCTGCAAAAACAGGTGAATACAAGGACGGCAGAGCTGGAAATGGCAAATAGCAATTTAATAAAACATCAGGAGGAAATATATAATCTGGCTTATTACGACTCAATTACATCCCTTCCCAACAGGACATATTTTGTAGAGGAACTGAGGAATGCCATTGAAGAGAGGGAAGACAATAATAGTAAATTGGCAATCTTGTTTTTAGATATAGATAAATTCAAGCATATCAACGATACCTTAGGCCACGAAATAGGCGATTATATCCTTAAACTTTTAGGCAACAGACTTACAAAGTTGGCGAAGAGGGGAAATTTAGTAGCTAGAGTTGGGGGAGATGAGTACTATATTCTTATAAATAGATACGAAACCATAGAAGATATAACCGACTTAGCTAATACTATAATTGACGATTTTAAAGAGCCATATTATATAAAGGAGTACACTTTGTACTTAACCACCAGCATCGGAATAGCCACATACCCTGATGGGGGAATGGATGCCAATAATTTAATTAAAAATGCAGACCTTGCCCTGTATAAGTCAAAGGATTTGGGAGGCAACACTTACTATATTTACGGTGAGGAGATTAAATCTAAGGGACTAGAAAAGATGATGCTATTAAACCAGCTTCGACACGCCATGGAATACGATGAATTGGTGTTATATTATCAACCACAGATAGAAATATCCACAGGTAAGATTAGAGGGGTGGAGGCTTTAGTCAGATGGCAGCATCCTGAAAAAGGTCTATTGTACCCTGACGAATTTATACCCCTTGCAGAGGAAAGTGGAATAATAATTCCCATGGGAGAGTGGATACTAAAAAAGGCATGTATGGACGCTAAAAAATGGGAGGATCAAGGCCACGAAATTGTCATAGCAGTAAATATATCTTCAAAGCAATTCCAATACAGGGACTTTTTAAATGAGGTAATAAACGCAATTTACGTGTCGGGGATAAACCCAAGATATTTAACATTGGAAATAACCGAATCCATAGCCATATCAGATATGGAGCATACCCTAAAAATATTGAAAAGCCTAAGGAGTATAGGAGTTTCTGTAGCCATAGACGATTTTGGTACGGGGTATTCAAGTCTTAGCTATTTAAACGATATGAATGTAAACGAATTAAAAATAGACAAATCCTTTATATGGGACATAGAAAAGAATGAAAAGAATAAAATGATATCCAATACCATAATACTGCTGTCAAAACAGATGGGATTACAGGTAATTGCCGAAGGAATAGAAAACTCAGAGCAACTATCCATATTGAAGGAAATGGAATGCGATATAGCTCAGGGATATTATTTTAGCAGGCCCGTTCCCAT
>Ga0265293_10001109_pt1 | contig 60500 bp, 52 predicted proteins | sample Munlanlewell138R_FD_192505 | JGI IMG/M metagenome (GOLD analysis project Ga0265293, IMG submission 192505) | Leachate microbial communities from a municipal landfill in Southern Ontario, Canada - Leachate well 138R | ecosystem: Engineered > Solid waste > Landfill > Unclassified | place: Canada...
AATTACGTTTTGGTCTTGTTTTCATACTGTCACCTAATTGCTTCCTGGTGCATAGTAGCACCTCTAATTAGGTGGCCAAATTCACTATGCCACTACAAAGTGCTAAAAAAAGTTATGCTGTCAATATACTAATCGCTTTATTAAAGTGATCCATAAACAATGCAAACACAATTGAGAGCGTGCTTATGAACAAGCAAATTTTAAAATCAACCTTAATCGCTGCTGCTGGACTGCTGTTTGCAAATTCAGCGCTGGCAGCGACAGCTACAGCCACATTCCAAGTCACTGCTACGGTTACTGATAGTTGTCTAGTTAGCGCAACGAACTTAAACTTCGGAGCCTACGATCCGGCTGCAGTCAAAGATGGCACTAGTACAATTACCGTGACCTGCACTGCCGAGACTCCATATACTATTGGTTTGGATGCTGGCCTACAGTCTACTGGTGCAACTGGAACGACACGAGCTATGATTGGTAATGACACAGCTACCACATTACTAAATTATGAGCTTTACACCGAGTCAGGCCGCACTACCGCTTGGGGTGATATAGGTGGTACGACTGTTGCGCAATCAGCTCTCACTGGCGGCCCGCTCGACTATACTGTGTACGGTCAAATTCCTGCTTCACAGTATGTGCCGGCAGCGAACTATGCAGATACTATTAACGTAACCGTTGACTACTAACTTATGCAGGTTATGCATTCTTTATACCGCGGGGGCCGGCTGTTTGCCGGCTTGATGCTGTGGTTGTTCGTTAGCTTGGTGCAGGCGGCCAGTCTCTCAGTTAACCCAGTCATTATCACACTGAGCAGCAGTGATACCATCGCCGCCATGACCCTAACCAACAATGGTAGCGATGATGTGGTGATGCAAGCCTCGGTCAATGCTTGGTCAATTCGCGATAATGAAGAGCATTATGCGGCAACCACTGCGCTGATTGTCAGTCCGCCGGTGTTCCAAGTAGCGCCGGGCAAAAGCCAAATCGTACGCATTGGTCTCAGTGACACTGCGCCTCAGGGGGTAGAGCAGAGCTTTCGCGTGTTCCTTGAACAAGCACCTGCGACACCCGGTGATGACAGCGCCGCTGATGCAGCAGCCAGAGGGCCACGCGGTGTGCAAATGATGTTGCGTTTGGGCATTCCGGTCTTTGTCAAAGCGGCTGGGGTCAGCACCAGCAAGTTAGTCTGGCAGGCGAAACGCTTAGCTGATGGTCGATTGCAAATTACAGCCGAGAATCAGGGCAATGCGCATACTAAAATTTCGCGCCTGATGCTTATGGATAAAGACAAAGTTATAGCTACTGCCGAGCAGCTCAGTTACCTCTTACCAGGCAGCCGTCGTCACTGGGTACTGGATGTTCCCGCAGGAACGGCCGCACCTTATCGCATCAAGGCCGAGGCGAAAGACGGTGTACTCGAAACCACGATTACCCACTCCGCGCCATAGGCGTGTCGCCGTCTGTGCGCTACTAGCACTGCTAGGCATTGCAGCAGTGCACACTAAGACGGCGTGCGCTGCTGCACCCATGAGCGCCGAAAGCGTTACGCCACAGCTCCTCGTCGCCGAGGTGAATGGTCAGCGTTTTACCCAAGCGATACTGATATTGGCTAGTCCTGAGTTGGGTGTGCTGGTGCCGCGTGATGAATTTAACCGCTGGCAGTTGTCGCCGCCAGCAAGCATTCAGGCAGTAGAGTATCAGGGCCAGGAGTATTACCCGCTGCGCCAGTTGCCTGATGTGCACTACTCAATCGATAGCGCCAGTCAGACCTTGATGGTGCAGGTCGGCGCAGGTCAGCTGGCAGGCTCGCATATTGATCTGAATAACAAAGCATTTAGCACAGCGCAGACCGACTCGCGTGGCGGCTTTATCAACTATGATCTTCTGCATGAAATGCGCGAAGGTTTCAGCGACTCAAGCAGTGGTAGCTTTGAATTGGCTGGATTCAACTCTTGGGGCTTGCTGAGCACAACACTGCTTGCGCGTGATCAACAGCAAAGTCAGCAGCAAAGTAATCTTGTTCGTCTCAATACCTCTCTGCGTCATGATGACCCCAGCAGGTTACGCACATTAACCCTCGGTGATAGCTACTCGCGTGCAGACGCTTGGGGTCGCGGTGTGCTTTACGGCGGGATCCAGTGGGGGACTAATTTTGGCACCCGTCCTGACTTCACCACCTTTCCGTTGCCAGATGTGCAGGGTGAGGCGATTATGCCATCGTCGGTGGAAATCTATGCCAATGACCAACGCCAGACAGTCAATCAGCTCGATGCGGGCCCGTTCTCTATCAATAATATTCCGGTGGTCACCGGCGCCAATGATTTGCGCTTAGTGGTGCGCGATGTGCTGGGCCGCGAGCAGGTGATTGAACAACCTTTCTATGCCAGTCAGCAACTGCTGCGTGCAGGGCTGCATGACTACACTTATGAAATGGGTGCAATCCGTAAGGACTACTCGCAACAAAGTAATGAGTACGGCCGCAGCTTCGCCGTCGCCAGTCACCAATTGGGGATTAATAATCGCTTAACGGGCGGGGTGCGCTTGGAGGCGTTGAAAGATCAGCAAACGGCGGGGCTCAGTGGTGCTTGGTTGGCTGGTCAGCGTTTCGGTGTGCTCACTGCTTCGCTGGCCGGCAGCACAGCTAAGACTGATGAGGGTGGTCTCGCCAGCATTGGTGTTGAGCATCGTGGGCGGCGCTTTAGTATGGGAGCACAGACCACGGCCACCACCACCGGTTTTCGGCAGTTGGGGGTGCGTGAAGACGATCTGCCAGCGCGCCGTATCAGCCGTGCCAATATAGGTGCCAGCTTGCCCGGCAGAGGTTCGCTGGGGCTAAATTATGTTGAGATTGATCGTCGAGCAGACGCTGATAGTCGTATCTTAAGCGCCAACTACAGCATCAGCGTGCTGCGTGGTGTCTCGCTGGGTCTGTATGCCTCACAGGAGCTCGTAGAGCATGATACTTTTGTTGGCTTAACCCTAAGCGCTTCGCTAGGCGAGCGCACCAGTGCCAGTCTCAGCCATAATCGCGACAAAGATAGCTTCAGTAATCGTCTGCAGATCCAGCGCAGCTTACCGCGTGGCAATGGTTTCGGTTACAATATTTCGACTGAGGCGGCCCAGGGGGAGTCAAGTCGTGACTATGCGCAAGTTATGGCGCAAAGTGATTACGGCACCTATCGCGCCGAGGCTGCGCGCTTTGGCGGCGATACCGCCTATCGCCTTAACGCGGCGGGTGGTATTGTTTTACTCGGCGGCAATGCCTTTGCCACACGACGAATTAATGATAGTTTTGGCGTGGTGCAGGTTGGCAATTATCCGCACATTACCGTTTACAATGAAAATCAGCAGGTAGCAACCACCAATAGCAGTGGTGCAGCGCTGATTCCGGATCTGCGCTCATTTGAGAAAAACCGTATCAGCTTTGAGCAGGGCGATCTGCCGCTGGACGCACGTCTTGAGCGGCGCGATGCGACGATCGTACCGGGGTTCCGTCGTGGTGTACTGGTTGAGTTTGCTGTCAGTTCCGCGCATGGTGCATTACTTACGGTTCACCGAGCCAATGGCGAACCCTTGCCAGCCGGTACAACCATCCGCAGCGTGAGCACTGGCCAGCGTTTCCCTGTGGCGCGGCGCGGTGAGGCGTGGGTCACCAATCTAAAGGTCAACAACCAATTTATTGCGCAATGGGGCGAGCATAGCTGTTATTTTGAGGCCAGTATGCCGATTAATCCCGGTCCAATGCCAAGAATAGGCCCATTAATCTGCCAGGAGAAACCCTAATGAAACGAATGTTGTTGGCTGTTCTACTACTTGGCGGCGTTGGGCTCTGGTCTGCGCCTGCCTTGGCTCTACTGAATTTAGGATCATGCACAGTTAATGCCGGTTCGGGTGTTGATTTCGGCCAATACGATCCGAACCCGTTTCCTAACAACAATGACTTAGAAGCGACTGCTGAAATTCATGTTAGATGCAGCAGTCTTCTTAACGTAGGTGCTAGTGGGTCTTTCAACGTGTATCTCAACGCTGGCAACGGATCCTTTGCTCAGAGGAAGATGTATAACGGAAGTAATGTGCTGAATTACAATCTATATACCAGCTCTGGAAATAGTAGCCCAGTTTGGGGCGATGGAACAGGTGGAACCGAGTTTAAAAGTGGTTACTTTCAGTTTCCTTTGATAGGACTAATCACATATCGAGAAGCTTTTTTTACTATTTTCGGTCGGATTCCGAGAGGCCAGTTTGTACCCTCAGGTTCCTATAGCGATACAATCAAAATCACAGTCACATTGTGAATTTTGAAATATTGAACTTTTTTGTGCGCAGTAAGAAGTCAGGCCGTAACTGTTAATTTTTTATTACACTAAATACAGGCTTCACATCGTGTAAGGACTGAGTATCTGTCTGCCATATATCTAAATATCGATAATGAAAATACGACTTTATCTTTGAGATTGCAGTGTTTACAGACTAACGTGCAAATGTGTGCTTTTATTGTAGAACCCTATTCGAAGTGCTAGGCTGATTCTATACTTTTTGATATAGGATTTTGACCATGGACAAACTGACCGCTGCTGAACTCAATGCTTTACACGAGGCGTTGGAAGATGAATACCAAGCGTGGTCAATCTACGATCAAGTGATTGCTGACTTTGGCGAAGTGCGCCCCTTTATCAATATTCGTGAGGCAGAAGCACGGCATATTGAAGCGCTGCGTACGCTGTATATACGCTATGGAGTGCCGATCCCTGAGAATAACTGGCCTGGCAAAGTCGAGCGCTACACTAGTGTGCAGGCCGCTTGTGAGGCCAGTGTTGCGGCCGAGGTTGCCAATGGTGAGTTGTATGACCAGCTGTTTAAGACCGAGTTGCGTCCGGATATTCTTAGGGTGTTGCGTAATCTGCAACAAGCATCACTCGAGCGCCATTTACCGGCTTTTCAACGCTGTGGGGGAGGCGGTGGTGGGCGCAGCCAAGGTATGGGGCAGCGTGGAGGTGACCGCTGCTAAAGCACAATACATCAGCGCCTGCTGAGCATGCCGCCAATCAACCAGCCGCTGCGTTTAAGCGGCTTTTTGTTGCGCGTTTGTGCGTTTTACAATACTTAACAAAACAACGCAGGATAATGATTGCGGGTGTACGCTTGATTTCATACGATTGAAACCTATACGCGTTGCCAGTAACGGCATGCAATTATAAAAATAATGGGGAATATCTATGCGTGAACCCTTATCGCAAGCAGTCGATAGCCAAATATGTGTGACTGGCTTAGCTCATCCATGGCGCAACTGTGTCAGGCTGCTGAAACTCTTGCCACTCTGTGCCGCACTGCTGATCCCAAGTCTGTATTCAATGTCGGCCGCCGCACAAAGTAAAGGCGTCGCAGCACCGGCCTATTCGATTGAGTCAGCCGCAGCGCCAGCCGGTTTGTTATTGGATGTCGTACGGGCCGGTCAGCGTTTGATTGCGGTGGGTGATCGTGGGCATATTCTATATTCCGATGACGAAGGCCAGCAGTGGTTGCAAGCGCGCGTGCCGACGCAACAATTGCTTACGGCGCTGTATTTTGTCGATGATCGCTACGGTTGGGCTGTGGGTCACGATGCGCTGATTCTCGCCACCCGTGATGGCGGTGCCACTTGGACACGTCAGTACGATGATCTTGAGCAAGAATCCCCCTTATTAGATATCTGGTTCAAAGACCGCGAGCACGGCTACGCTGTGGGTGCCTACGGTATGTTACTGGTGACCCGCAATGGCGGTCAGGATTGGGAGCCAATTAACCAGCAGTTGGGCAATGACGATGGCTACCACCTCAACGCCATCAGTGCGATTGGTGATTCGGGCATTTTTATCGTTGGCGAGATGGGTATGATGTTCCGCTCGGCGGATTGGGGACAATCTTGGGAAACCCTTGAGGGACCTTATCAAGGTTCGTTGTTTGGCATCATTGCTGGACAACAGCCTGATCACCTTTTGGTCTACGGTTTACGTGGGCATATTTTCCGTTCGACAGACTTTGGTGAAAGCTGGACACACATCGAAGTGCCAACCGACAACGGCAGTCTACAGTTTGGCTTAGCCGGTGGTAGTTTGTTGGATAATGGTGATGTGGTGATTGTAGGGCATGGCGGCACGGTATTGCGGAGCAGTAATGATGGCGAGAGTTTTAGCCTGTCAAACCGTGCAGATCGCGCGTCATTAGCAAGTGTTACCTCAAGTGTTGATGGTGGATTGATTTTAGTTGGGCAAAACGGTATTCATAAAACCGATGCGCACGGCAACGATTTGCTCGATAAATAATAAGACTGGAGAACGTCGCCATGACAGCTAAAGCAAGAAACAATCCAGCCGCAGTGCTCGAGCGTTTGATTTTTAATAACCGCCCAGCGGTTATCGCTATTTGTATATTTATTAGTATTTTTCTCTTTTGGAATGCGGCTCAAGTACGCCCTGAAACCAGCTTTGAGAAAATGATTCCGCTGAAGCACCCTTATATTGAGAAAATGCTGGAGCACCGCAACGACTTAGCCAACCTTGGCAATAGCGTGCGTATTTCTGTCGAAAACCTTGACGGTGATATTTTCGACAAAGCTTATATGGAAACCTTGCGCCAAATCAGCGATGAGGCGTTTTATATCCCCGGCGTGGATCGCTCTGGGGTGCGTTCTTTATGGAGTCCAAACGTCCGTTGGACCGAAGTGACCGAAGAGGGCTTTGCTGGTGGTGAAGTGATCCCGCAAACCTATGATGGCTCTGCAGACAGCTTAGAAGAACTGCGCAGCAATATTCTGAAATCAGGCCAAGTGGGGCGCTTAGTTGGCAATAATTTTAAATCCAGTATTGTCGAAATCCCTTTGCTTGAAGCGTTTCCTGATCCGGACGATCAGAGCAAAATGCTTAAGCTCGATTACCAAGATTTCTCACACAGTCTAGAAGAGCAAATCCGTGAGAAATATCAATTACAAAACCCTAATGTAAAAATCCATATCATTGGTTTTGCCAAAAAAGTAGGCGATCTGATTGATGGTTTGTTTGGCGTGGCTTTGTTTTTTGCGGTGGCCATTGCAATCACTTTTGTCCTGCTATTTTGGTTCACTAAATGCATTAAGAGCACTATTGCGGTGCTGTTTGCTACCTTGATTGCGGTGGGGTGGCAGCTGGGTCTATTGCATCTGATGGGTTTTGGGCTTGATCCATACTCTATGTTGGTGCCATTTTTAGTCTTTGCCATTGGTATTTCACACGGTGTGCAAAAGATTAACGGTATCGCCATGGCGTCAGGTACGGCGCTGGATTCGTTGACCGCCGCGCGTATGGCCTTTCGTCAATTATTTGTTCCAGGCTTAGTGGCGCTGTCGTCGGATGCGGTCGGCTTTATCACTTTGCTGCTGATTGATATTGGGGTGATTCGCGAGCTGGCAATTGGCGCCTCAGTTGGTGTAGCAGTGATTATTCTGACCAACTTGATCTTTTTACCTGTGCTGATTTCCTATATTGGTATCAGTAAAAAAGCAGTGCAGGTCAGTCGTGAGAATGCTGCAGGTGAGAGCCCTTTGTGGCGTTTTATCTCTAGCTTTGCCGGTCCAAAAGTTGCGCCAGTTTCGATTGTTATTGCGATTTTCGCGCTGCTGTTGGGACTGTGGTATGGCCAGAATTTAAAAATTGGCGACTTGGATCAAGGTGCGCCGGAGCTGCATGCTGATTCACGCTATAACCTCGACAATGACTTTGTGATTCACAACTACTCCACCAGTTCTGATGTACTGGTGGTGATGGTCAAAACGCCGGTTGAGGGCTGCTCAAGTTATGGCGCGCTAAAAGCTATGGATGACTTGAGCTGGCGCATGGAAAACACCGCGGGTGTGCAGTCGGTGGTGTCAATGGTGACAGTGTCCAAGCAAGTGATTAAGGGCATGAACGAGGGCAACCTGAAGTGGGAAACCTTGTCGCGTAACCAGCATGTGTTAAACAACTCCATTGCCCGTGCGGATGCCTTATACAACTCGGAATGTTCGTTAGCGCCGTTACTGGTGTTCCTCGAAGATCACAAGGCGGAAACCTTAACCACAGCGGTTGCCGCGGTAGAAGACTTTGCTGCGAAGAACAATACCGATGAGTATCAGTTCTTATTGGCCGCAGGTAATGCGGGTATTGAGGCGGCCACCAATGATGTGATTTCGGCTTCAGAAACCATGATGCTGATCGCGGTCTACAGCGCAGTGATTATTATGTGCTTAATTACCTTCCGCTCGGTTACGGCTACCGCCTGTATCATTATTCCTCTGGTGCTGACTTCGGTATTGGGTAATGCGTTAATGGCTTATATGGGAATTGGGGTTAAGGTCGCGACCTTGCCTGTGATTGCCTTGGGCGTGGGGATCGGGGTTGACTATGGTATTTATATCTACAGTCGATTAGAAACCTTTTTACGCATGGGTATGCCTCTGCAAGAGGCTTATTACCAAACGCTTAAGTCAACGGGTAAAGCCGTGCTCTTTACCGGTGTCTGTTTAGCCATTGGCGTGGCAACCTGGATGTTCTCGGCGATTAAGTTCCAAGCGGATATGGGTCTGATGCTGACCTTTATGTTCCTGTGGAATATGTTTGGTGCGATCTGGCTGTTGCCCGCACTGGCACGCTTCTTAATTAAGCCTGAGCGTTTACGCCAGGCCTAATCCACTCACTTAGCCGAAAATAAGCCGACACTTAGATGTCGGCTTATTTTATTGAGCGTTGTTAGCGGTTTAGGCTGCTGGCTTGGAAGCTCGTTGCTTTAGCTGCGAGTCGTTCGCGCTAGGGTGAAATTGTCTGTCACTTTAGAGCACGCCATGGCAGATCAATGGCGTGCTCTAAAGTGAGAGTGCCGCAGTGTGCAGTGCATACTGATAGGCTAGAGGGTGCTTAAGAGGAGAAGGGGAAACGACGACGGGCGGTAGGGCTTGGATCAAGCTGTTCCACTGCCTAGCAGCAGCGGAACAGTCATAGCAGGGGTGGTGTATTAGCCAATATCTAAAATTTCGCCGCTGTTGCTAAAGGCTAAAAAGCTGCCAATGCCGCCGGCTTGAATGGCTTGCACCATCATTTGTAAAGGCTGTTCAGCTTGGTCAGAGTTGGGCGCGATGCCGCCGTGTCCAGACATAGTGCTAACAAAGACTACATCCCAGTCTTGTCCAGTTTTCTTCGATTCTTCGAGTAAATCAGCAAAGCTGCTCAGTTCTTCTGGGCTTTTATCGACACAGACCACTGGGGTTAACGTGCCGCCTAGACCTTGGGCAAAATTTTCTTTTTCAATCTCAGTTGCATCCTCAGGCAGTTCTGCTTTGGTAAAGACAAAGAGCAGTAATTGCGGCTCGGCTTGCTCTTTAGCGGCTTGTAGCAGGTCGTCATAATTTGAAATAGTCATACGTGTTCTCTAGAGTCTAAGGATGCTGTAAGGCTATAGATTAGCCACCGCTGGCGTTCATAAAACGGATAATTTGCACATCGCCGTCACTGCTGAAATGGTGCTGTTCTGGCTTATTGTTTAGCGCGCGTTTGATACTGGCCAGTACCGGTTCATTGGTGAGTGGGTAACGGCGTAGCAGGGCGAGCATATCTAACGAATGTTCATTGCCCAAGCACAGTAACAGTTTGCCTTCTACGGTCAGGCGAATGCGATTACAGCTGCTGCAAAAATTATGAGAGTGCGGTGAGATAAAACCAATTCGGGTCTCGGGGTAGTCTTTTAAACGCATATAACGCGCAGGACCGCCGCTGCTTTCGGTGCTGTTGAGCATGGCATAACGCTCGGCAAGGCTATCGCGCACCTGATCACTACTAAACAGCTCCCGTGCACGGCCGACATGGCCTAAGGGCATCTCTTCAATAAAGGTGATGTCCAGTTGGTTCTCAATCGCGTAATCGGTTAGGGCAAGAATCTCATCCTCATTGTGGCCTTGAATGACCACGCTGTTGATTTTTAAGTTTTTAAAGCCCGCTTGGCGGGCGGCTTGAATACCATCCAGCACTTGCTGCAAATCACCAACCCGCGTCATGGCTTTAAATTTATCAGGACATAATGAGTCGAGGCTGATATTGAGGCGTTTGACCCCTGCATCGGCCAACGACTGCGCATATTTAGTTAACTGTGAACCATTGGTGGTCATCACCAGCTCATCTAAGCCGGGGATGGCACTGATTTTTTCACATAGACCGACAATACCTTTACGGGTTAAAGGTTCACCGCCAGTCAGACGGATTTTACGTACACCGTTGGCGACAAATAACTCAGCGCAACGCGCAATCTCTTCAAGGGTTAAAATGCGTTGGCGTGGCAAAAACGTCATGTCCTCAGCCATGCAATAAATACAGCGAAAATCACAGCGGTCAGTGACCGATAAGCGCACGTAATCTATTTTTCGACCAAAACCATCAATCAGTGTTGAAGACATGACGTTACTCCCAATACAAATTATTGCAGAAGCGGCGAGGCCGCACCCTGCAATGTAATGCCCTCGATTGTAGCCTCTCCTACCAGCATTTGCAGGTAATGAGTGACGCTCTTTTGCCAGACACGTTGACTCAGTTGCGCAGCAATGCGCTCCTTAACCATGTGGTATGGCACCAGTTCGCCTTCAACGCGCTGCTCGACCAGCACAATGTGATAGCCGTAGCGTGACTCAATCGGTTGCTCAGCCAAGCCCAGCGGTAAACGCAGCAGTTGGCGTTCGAACTCTGGCACAGTTTGTCCTTTCGACAATTGCCCCAAAGACCCCTGCTGTTGCTTAGACGGGCAGGCTGAGTGGGTCATCGCCATGCTGGCAAAGTCAGCACCGGCTTGCAACGCTTGGATGATGTTTAACGCTACTTCACGCTGCGTACTGCGCTCTAAGTCATCCTCAGGATCGGCAGCAATTAAAATATGCTTTGCCGAGACCAAAGGTGGCGTAGTGAAGCTGCGCGGGTTATGCGTGTAGAAGGTTTGCAGCTCTGCATCGCCAATCTCTGGCGTATTGATCTCGTCATCGAGTAAGCAGCGTGTGGTCGCCTCTTCCAGGCTTTCAGCGTCTTTGACTGTGACTTCAAGATTGATTTCTGCGGCGCGCTGTTTTAACAGCTCTTTGAGAACCAAAGCTTGAGCTGCAAGAAACGCCACCTCGCGCTGTGATTCAGCGGGGTGGTATTGCATTTCTTGGGCAATCGCTGTGCTGCTTATTTCAACACCATTGACGCGCACAATTGGTAGGTCTTGATTGCTGGTGGCAATCAAGAGCGGTTCTGCGCTGCTCGGTGTTACCGATGCTGGCTGAGCAGCATCGGTAAACAAGGGGGTAGATGAATGATGCATAACAACACTCCTTAACCTTTTTGGCGAACAATTTGATAGCGACGACCCAAGTACCAGATCGGTGCGCTAACAATGTGCACTAAACGGGTAAACGGAAATAACACAAACAAGGTCACGCCAAGGAACACGTGCAGTTTGTAGATAATACCTACTGGCGCAATGGCTGCAGCTGCTTGCATCGGTTGCAGTGTCACTACGCTTTGCGCCCAATTACCAAGCATCACCATGACCGAGCCATCCATATGTTGGGTTGAGGCGACAATGGTCAATAAACCAAGGATCAGCTGTGCCAACAAGACAAACAGAATCATAATGTCTGAGGTGCTAGAGCTGGCACGAATACGTGGATTGTTAAGGCGACGCTTAATCAGCATCAGCAAACCAATTAAGCACAGTATGCCGAAAATACCACCCGATACCATAGCCAGTAACTGTTTGTTTTCGGTGCTGATCAAATGCTGGTACACCGCATGCGGTGTCAGCAGGCCAACAAAGTGACCGGCGAGGACAAAGATAATCCCTACGTGAAACAGATTACTCGCCACACGCATGCCTTTGCCGTCCAGCATTTGGCTGGAACCGGCGCGCCAAGTGTATTGCGACCAGTCAAAGCGTGCCCAGCTGCCAATCAGGCAAATGGCCAGCGCGATGTATGGGTACACGCCAAAGATTAAAAGGTTAAAATTAGACATGATGTTCTCCTACACTTTATTGGCAGCGGTAGCACTGTGGTCAAAGTCGACCCAATGCAGTGGAACAGCCGATTCTTCACGTGGTTTTTGCGCCGCAGTACTGCCATTGCTGACACCACAACTGGCCGTTTGGTCGCCGCCCATAAAGGTCACAGCTTCTTCTTCCCAGAGTGCATCGAGTGCTTCTAGGCTGTCGTCATGGACTTCTTGACTGACCTGTTCACGTACTTGTTCAATCGCCACTGCAGGTTCAAAGCCAGCGATTTGTAAGAGTGCTTGGAAGCAGCCTGCATAAGCGCTTTTTTGTTCGACCAAGCGCGCAGCGAGTAAGGCTAGCAAGTGCTCAACATCGGCTAAGCCTGCGCGAGCGGTGGGCTCGTCACAGAATGACAGGTATTCCAAGTACAGCGGAATATAGTCAGGCAGTTCTTTGACGCCGATATTGAAACCGTCGTTTTCATACTGTGCCATCAAGTCAACCATGGCCTGGCCACGGTCTCTCGACTCGCCATGCACATGTTCAAACAGCAGCAAAGAGAAGTGACGGCCGCGGTTAAACAAGTTGACGTACGCTTCCTGCGAATCCATCAAATCGTGTTCCGCCAATTGGTCAACCAGCACCTGAACAGCTTGACGCTGCTCAGGGCTGATCACGCGAGTTTCTGCAACCGCTGCAGTTAACTCGTCGCGCGCATCAAGTACTCGCTGGGTTGGGTAATCCAGTAGTAGAGAGATTACTTTTAATATTTTCATACTTAGTCCTCCCATACTTGTACGGTTTTCATGATTTCACGCTTGGTGTGTTTTTTACCACCAAACATATTGGCGCTGTCGTCACCGCTGCAACCACTACCAAAGCTAAAGCCACAGCCGTTACGTTCAGCAAAGGCATCGCTCATGGCTTCTTCACGGTGTGCTGTTGGAATCACAAAGCGGTCTTCGTAGTCTGCAATGGCTAAGTAGCGGTACATTTCTTCGGCTTGCGCTTTACTTAAACCAACATCGTTGAGAGCGGTTAAATCTTCCACGCCATCAACATGCTGTGCACGTTTGTATACACGCATTGCTAGCAGGCGTTTAAGCGCCAGCTTGACAGGTTTCTCATCACCAGCAGTGAGCAGGTTGGCTAGGTAGCGCAATGGAATACGCAAGCTATCCACATCTGGTAGTACGCCATTCATACCGATTTTGCCGCTTTCAGCCGCGTTTTGAATCGGTGACAGTGGCGGGACGTACCACACCATCGGCAAGGTGCGGTATTCCGGGTGCAGTGGTAATGCCAGCTTCCAATCCACCGCCAATTTATAGACAGGTGATTTTTGCGCGGCAGTAATCACTGAATCCGGGATGCCATCTTTGCGCGCTTGAGCGATGACTTTAGGATCGTTGGGGTCCAAGAACATTTCTAACTGTTTTGGATACAGGTCGTGCTCGTTGGGTGTACTGGCCACTTCGTGAATTTTATCGGCGTCATACAAAAGCACGCCGAGGTAACGAATACGACCCACACAGGTTTCAGAACAGACGGTTGGCATGCCTGCTTCAATCCGCGGGTAGCAGAAGATGCATTTTTCAGATTTTCCACTTTTCCAGTTGTAGTAGATCTTCTTGTACGGGCAACCACTGATGCACATGCGCCAGCCGCGGCACTTATCTTGGTCAATCAAGACAATACCATCTTCTTCACGCTTATAGATCGCACCACTTGGGCAGGCTGCGGCACAGGTTGGGTTGAGGCAGTGCTCACACAAACGTGGCAAGTACATCATAAAAGTGTTTTCGTATTGGCCGTAAATATCTGCCTGGATATTGTCAAAGTTTTTATCTTTGCGGCGTTTAATGAACTCGCCACCGAGAATTTCTTCCCAGTTTGGACCCCATTCAATTTTCTCCATGCGCTTGCCAGTCAACAGCGAGCGGGGGCGGGCGGTCGGTTGGTGCGCCACTTCTGGCGCGGTATGTAAGTGCTGATAGTCGAAATCAAAGGGCTCGTAGTAATCATCAATTTCTGGCAAGTCTGGGTTCGCGAAAATATTCGCTAACACGCGGAATTTACCGCCAATTCTTGGACGAATGGAACCGTCGCTGTTACGTACCCAGCCCCCTTTCCATTTGTTTTGGTTTTCCCAATCTTTTGGGTAGCCAATCCCAGGCTTACTTTCGACATTATTGAACCAGGCGTATTCCATACCTTCGCGGCTGGTCCAAACGTTTTTACAGGTGACTGAACAGGTATGGCATCCGATGCACTTATCGAGGTTCAGCACCATGGCAACTTGTGAGCGAATCTTCATGGCGTTCTCCTTAAAGACCTTGTGGTAATGGCTGTGGAAGATCATCGGTATTTGAGCCATCTAGCCAATCGACTTTGCTCATTTTACGTACCACAACAAATTCATCACGGTTACAACCTACGGTGCCGTAGTAGTTGAAACCGTAGGACTGCTGGGCGTAAGCACCAATCATATGGGTTGGTTTTAACACCACACGGGTCACCGAGTTGTGGTGACCACCGCGGGTTTTGGTGGTTTCAGAGCCTGGCACGTTAATAATGCGTTCCTGCGCGTGATACATCATGACCATGCCTTCTTTAACCCGCTGGCTGACCACTGCACGCGCGGTGAGGGCACCGTTAGCGTTAAAGCATTCCACCCAGTCGTTATCCTCAACACCCGCTTTGCGTGCATCAATCTCCGATAGCCAAATAATCGGGCCACCACGGCTTAAGGTCAGCATCAACAGGTTGTCAGAGTAAGTACTGTGAATACCCCATTTCTGGTGCGGAGTAATCCAGTTCAAAACAATCTCGGTATTACCGTTGCTGCGCTTATCTTTTACTTGATCAATGGTGCGTGTATTAATCGGCGGACGGTAGCTCATCAGTTGTTCGCCAAACGCCTGCATCCACGGGTGATCTTGGTAGAACTGCTGACGGCCAGTGATGGTGCGCCATGGGATAAACTCGTGCACGTTGGTGTAGCATGCGTTGTAGCTGACATGCTCATCTTCTAGACCTGACCAGGTTGGGCTGGAGATGATTTTGCGTGGCTGTGCTTGGATGTCTTTAAAACGAATGGACTCGTGTTCTTTACCCACAGCTAAGTGTGAGTGGTCACGACCGGTAAACTCAGACAACGCAGCCCACGCTTTGACGGCTACATGGCCGTTGGTTTCAGGGGCCAGTGAGAGCACCACTTCACAGGCATCAATCGCAGAGTCGATGTGTGGACGACCTTTACTGATGCCGTCTTCCAGCACTTGCTTATTCAACTGGCCTAAGAAGGTCACTTCATCGTCGGTGTTCCAGCTGATACCTTTACCGCCGTTACCCTGGGTGTTTAGCAATGGGCCCAGTGAAGTGAACATTTTGTAGGTGTTAGGGAAGTCGCGTTCAACCACAACGAAGTTTGGTGCGTTTTTACCTGGCATAAGTGGCTCGCCAGAGGTTTTCCAGTCGGTGCCGCCGTAAGGCTGGGCCAGCTCACCTGGGCTGTCGTGTTGCATGGGGATGGTGACGATATCCTGCTCAACACCTAAGTGACCTTCAGACAGCTCAGAGAATTTCTTCGCGACGCCTTTGAAAATATCCCAGTCGGTTCTAGATTCCCACGCCGGATCAATCGCCGCTGAGAGTGGGTGAATGAACGGGTGCATATCCGAGGTGTTCATATCGTCTTTTTCGTACCAAGTTGCAGTGGGTAGCACGATATCGGAATACACGCAGGTGGACGACATACGGAAGTCCAGTGTCGTTACCAAGTCAATTTTACCGATTGCCGCTTCTTCCGCCCACTCCACTTCAGTTGGCTTGTAGCCCGTGTTGCCAGTGTCTTCGTTCATCACCCCGTGTTTTGGTGTGCCCAGCAAGTATTTGAGCATGTATTCATGCCCTTTACCGGATGAGCCCAAGAGGTTAGAGCGCCAGATAAACATATTGCGCGGAAAGTTCGCTGGGCTATCTGGTTGCTCACAGGCAAAACGTAATGAACCATCTTGCAGTGATTTAACTACATAGTCTTGTGGCGTCATGCCCGCTGCTTTGGCTTCACGGCACACTTCGAGCGGGTTGCGATTGAGTTGTGGAGCACTGGGCAACCAACCGCCACGCTCGGCTTGGATGTTGTAATCCAGCGCGTGTTTAGGAAACTTAGATTTATCCGCCATTGGCGAGAGAATCTCATGCATATCCATGGTTTCATGGCGCCACTGGGAACTGTGGTTGTAGAAGAAGCTGGTACCGTTCATATGACGCGGTGGACGGCTCCAGTCCAAACCAAAGGCCACAGGCAACCAACCGGTTTGTGGACGCAGTTTTTCTTGGCCAACGTAGTGTGCCCAACCCCCACCACTTTTACCGACACAACCACACATGATCAGCATATTGATCAGACCACGGTAGTTCATATCCATGTGGTACCAGTGGTTCATACCGGCACCCACGATAATCATGGATTTACCTTTGGTCTTGTCAGCGTTATCGGCAAACTCACGCGCCACTTGAATGACTTTCTCACGGCTGACACCGGTAATGGCTTCTTGCCAGGCAGGTGTGCCTGGAATATCCGCTTGGTCATAGCTGCTGGCAACGTTGTCGCCACCTAAACCACGATCCACCGCTAAACCTGCAGCACTGATATCAAACACAGTGGCTACACGTGCTTTACTGCCATCGGCTAAGGTCAGCTCACGACTGGGTACGCGGCGGAACTGTACGCCTTCACCATCGACATGTTGGAAGTAGTCGTGTAAGTCACCGCCAAAGTAAGGGAAGGCGACTTCAACAGGGTTACCTTCATCAATCAAAGATAACTGCAGTTCAACGTCTTTACCCAGGGTGCCTTCACGCGCTTCAATGTTCCATTTGCCTTTTTCATTCCAGCGGTAGCCAATTGAGCCCAGCGGCGATACGAATTCTTTAGATAGGCTATCAAGCGCAATGGTTTTCCACTCTGGATTGTTTTCTTGACCGAGGTTACCAGCCAAGTCAGAGGCACGTAAGTAACGGGTGGGTTTAAAGCCGGTGCCAAACTCTTCGAGCATGACCAGCATAGGGAAGTCGGAATAGCGACGCACGTAATCGGTGAAGTAGGCACTTGGTTTTTCCAAGTGGAACTCTTTGAAAATAACGTGGCAGAAGGCTTGTGATAGTGCCGCATCGGTACCTTGCTTAGGGTTAAGCCATAAGTCCGTCAGCTTGGCCACTTCAGCGTAGTCAGGGGTGATGGCAACAGTTTTCGCCCCCTTGTAGCGTACTTCAGTAAAGAAGTGCGCATCAGGGGTACGTGTTTGTGGCACGTTGGAGCCCCAAGCAATGATGTAGTTGGAATTGTACCAGTCAGCCGATTCAGGCACGTCGGTTTGCTCACCCCAAACCATGGGTGAAGCCGGTGGTAAGTCACAGTACCAGTCATAGAAGCTCAAGCACACGCCGCCCATCAGCGAGAGGTAACGTGAACCGGCCGCGTAGCTGATCATCGACATAGCAGGAATCGGAGAGAAACCTACCACGCGGTCAGGGCCATAGGCCTTGGTGGTGTACACGTTAGCCGCGGCAATGATTTCATTGACTTCATCCCAGTTGGAACGAATAAAACCACCTAAACCACGTTTGCTTTTGTACGATTTGGCTTTGACGGGGTCTTCAACAATGCTTTTCCATGCATCAACTGGCGCTAAGGTTTTACGTGCATCACGCCACAGCTGCAGTAGGGCTTTACGCACTTTTGGGTATTTAACCCGGTTGGCACTGTAAATGTACCAGCTGTAGCTGGCGCCACGTGGGCAGCCGCGTGGTTCGTGATTAGGTAGGTCAGGACGGGTACGAGGGTAGTCCGTTTGCTGAGTTTCCCACGTAATCAGGCCATTTTTGACATAGATCTTCCATGAACAAGAACCGGTGCAGTTCACTCCGTGAGTGGAGCGAACGATCTTGTCGTACTGCCAACGCGAGCGATAACCGTCTTCCCATTCACGGGATTCTTTACGGGTTTCGCCATGGCCATCAGCAAACTCGCCTTGTTTTCTTTTTAAAAAATGCAGTTGGTCTAAAATACGACTCATAGTCTTTTTCCTCTTGAAAAGCTGCCGTGCACTGATGCTTGGCAGCTGCATGCACGCATATATTGGTTACTTAAGCGCGTCATAACTTGCCAGCCTTCTGGTCAGCTGCGAGCTCAAGGTCTACTGATGAAACAATGTATTCTTCAGCAAAAGCACCTTCTGGCTCTTTGAGCCAGAAGAAACAGGCAATAAAGCTCAAGAGAGCGCCTGCAGCGATAATGAAGAAGAACTGTGAAGGGGTCACAAAGGTGTACAGCGTCAGGTAAAACACTGCACCCACGTTGCCGTAAGCACCGGCCATGCCGGAAATCTGTCCGGTGAGACGGCGTTTGATCGATGGCAGAATGCCAAAGGTTGCGCCTTCTGCACCTTGTACAAAGACCGAAGACAGAATGGTGATCGCAACTGCGATATAGAGTGGCAATGCGCTATTCATTAAGCCCATCAAGGCAAAACCAATAGTGATACCAATCATATAGGCCAGCATGACAAAGCGGCGGTTACCAAAACGATCAGAGACCAGTCCGCCAATGGGGCGTGCGATTAAGTTTACGAAAGCAAAGGAGGCGGCGATCATTCCCGCAGCAGTAGGGGTTAGGCCCCAGGTCATCTCAAAGAACATCGGCAACATAGAGACCACGGCCAACTCCGCACCGAAGTTGGCGAAGTAGGTGGAGTTCAGTGCAGCAACGGAGTTGAAATCATACTTATCGTCTTCAGGTACACCTTTACGCAAAATAGGTAGGTTGACCCGTAGTACTTGGATGATTTGATAGATCACAATCAGGGCTATCACACCATGACAGACCCAAGCCCATTGCGCATCGATATAGCCCATATATTCAATGCGCCAGACCAATACGGATAAAATACCAATCATTGGAATGGTCCAGATGATCAGTTTGATCATATCGCCCCAAGTGCTGACTTCCAGAGCGCTGACTTTGCGTGGCTTGTGCTGCACAGTACCAACCGGACCGTCGGTGATCGCAAACCAGTAATACACGCCATACAGCGCCATTAGAATGGCTGTGCTAGCAATGGCGTAACGCCAGCCATCATCACCACCAAATACGTTTAAGGCGATCATGGGTAAGGTCATGGCGGCGGCGGCAGAACCGAAGTTACCCCAACCGGCGTAAAAGCCTTCAGCAAAACCTATATCACGTGGTTTAAACCACATCGCAGTCATATGGATACCGACCACAAAGCTGGCACCAATGGAACTCAGCACTAAGCGCGAGACCAAGAGTTGTGTACGCGTTTCACCAAAGGCAAAAGCGATGGCTGGTATGGCCATGGTTACCATCAACACTGAGAACACTCGGCGCGGGCCCCACTTATCCAAGGCCATACCGACCAAAATGCGTGCGGGAATGGTCAGTGCCACGTTAGCAATGGCAAATAGGCGCAAGTCATCAGAGGTTAACCAGCCCACGCTTTTCAGCATGCTGCTGGCCAAGGGTGCCATATTGAACCAAACAAAGAAGCAGATATAGAAAGCTATCCACGTGAGATGGAGAGCTTTGATTTCAGGCTTTTTGTAGAGGAACAGGTCAGATACTTTCATATTACGGCTCCGTCATCCATAAGGTATTTATTGACATGACTGGATCAGCACTGGGCAGGGTGCGCGTCGAGTGAGAAATGAACTGACATTGCCAAAGGTCATAAAGTTAAATTCCTCAACCCAAGCATCTAGGGTTTTGCCGATGATGTTGCTGTCAACTTTTTCACTGTGGCGAGCAATGACTAACAAGTCAGGTTGTTTGTTTTTTACCGCCTGTAAAATCATTTTGCGTGGATCACCTTCAGCAATCATGACTTCTGTGCTGATTCCCAGCTCATTTAAGGTCTGTGCGGCTTCACGCACAGACTCGGAGAAGTCATGTTTGTACTCCAGGTAGCGATCTTCATTGACACCACTTGAGCCGAGCACATCTTCAATTACACTGATTAAGGTGATTGTTGGTTTAAGTGCAGCAAACATCTGTAAGGTTTTCTCTAAAGCATGTTTAGCGTTTGTTGAACTGTCGTAAGCAACCATGATGTGCATAAGAAACTCCTAATACTTTAGTGAAGAACGCTGTTTATGGGTTTTTCACGTAAGCGTTTTTGCGTAAGTAGAACCACCAGTTAAGCACCAAGCACAGCGCGTAGAACACTGCAAAGCCATACATGGCTACTTCAGGTGTACCTGCTTTGATTTGCTCACCAATCACCACTGGTGCAACAAATGAACCGTAAGCGGCAATCGCTGACGTCCAACCTAGAACTGGACCGGCCTGTTCGCGGTTATAAATCACGCCAATACTGCGGAAGGTTGAGCCGTTACCAATGCCTGAGGCAGCAAAGAGGATTAAGAACAAGCTAATAAAGGCAAAGAACAAGGTTTCAGGGTGTGTTGAGCTGTAGGCCAGTTGCAGGGTGTAACCCAGAGCCACAGACGCCACTACCATGACCAGAGTGATGATTTGCGTGACTAAAGACCCCCCCACTTTGTCAGAGATCCAGCCGCCAATGGGGCGGGTCAAGGCACCGATAAAGGGGCCGATCCACGCGTAGGTTAAAGCGCTGGGTGCATTAGGGTTTGCGATGCGAGTGATGGTGCCATCCGCTGCGACTTCATTCATATAGCCAAAAATCACGGTAATCGACAGTGGCAGGGCCATGGAGAAGCCAATAAATGAACCAAAGGTCAGGATGTAGAGCGTACTCATTGACCAGGTGTGTTTATCTTTAAAAATTTCAAACTGACGCTTAATGTTAGGTTTGATGCTACCTGGGACCATGCGTAACAAACCTAGGGTGCTGAACATAATCAGTGGCATGGCGATCCACATATTCAGAACACCTAAGCCAATGGGCGCGGGCAGGTAGAGGTATAAGCCGACGATTGAAGTGACAAAGCTGATGCCGTATAGACCAAGAATCTTACCGAAAGCACTTAATGGTGTGCCAGGGTTTGGCGTGATCGGCAGCAGGTTGTTCATGCCGAACCAGCTCACTGCAATCAATGGAATTAAAAAAACCAACCAAATCCAGCCCGCGTTTTGAATCCATGTGTCAGAGCCAGCAGGGATACGACCAATTAAGGTTCCGCTGTCTTTCATCAGTTCCATAGAGCCACCACCAATCGCACCAAAGATGCCCATGGTCATCACTAAAGGAATCACGATTTGCATCGTGGTCACACCAAAGTTGCCCAGACCCGCGTTGAGGCCTAGTGCTAAACCTTGTTGGCTTTTTGGGAAGAAACCACTGATGTTGCTCATCGAGCAAGCAAACTTACCCCCACCAATACCTGACAATAACGCCAGTAACTGGAACACCCACAGTGGGGTATTGGTATCTTGCAACGCCATACCTGTACCGAACGCAGGAATAAGCAGCAAAATGGTGTTGAGCACAATAGTGTTACGTCCGCCTGCAATACGAATCATAAAAGAGGCGGGGATGCGGAAGGTGGCACCGGCCAAGCCTGAAATAGCGGTTAAGGTAAATAACTCAACAGGTGTAAAAGGAAAGCCGAGGTTAAGCATCTGTACGGTGATGATTCCCCACATCAGCCAGATGGCAAAGCCAAGCAGTAGATTCGGAATCGACAGCCAGAGGTTGCGGTTGGCTATTTTTTTACCAGTGGACTCCCAAAATACGGGGTCCTCAACGTCCCACTTCTCAATATTATTGCTCATGCGCTGAACTCTCCGAATTACACTTACTGCCAAAGGGTGGCTTTACACTTAGTTGCACTCTATGGGGGAGGAGGGCATGTTCTATTGATCTAGATCAGTATTGCTACTGGCGAGATATGTTTTCGGGTGCCATATACCTCTTTATAGTTAGTAGTATATAGCTATGTAAATCCTTTTAAATCAATGGTTTAGCCATGATTTAAAAGGATTTTTGGGTGAAAAGACGCGCTTGGATATAAAGGGGTATAAGGGTAGTCTGCTGCCTGATGCTACTGAATAATGAGCACTGACCATGCCGTTGCGGCGAATTGATAGAGTGACCTATACCGATGGCTGAGTTTTTACGTGTGCGTTTGACCCAATCATTAGCCGTGCGTACGCTGCTAGCCTTTACCTTAATTATTGGGGTCATGCTGGTCAGTATGCTGGGTGGTATGTACTTATCAGACTCGATTCGTGGTGATGCTGCGGCACTGAATAAAGCAGGCAGCTTACGTATGCAAGCCTACCGCTTAGCGCTCATCACCAGTGAGGCGGTCCACGAGGAACTACCCGCTTATATTGCCGAATTTGAAAAAACCTTGAGCACCGCGGTGTTGAAGATGGCGATTGAGAGAAATACGCAGGACAGCCTATCTCAAGAATATGCGCGAGTGGAGCACCAGTGGCGGCAATTAATGTTGCCCTTGCTGCAGCAAACACCGCCACAAAAGCGTGCCTTTCGTTTAGAGGTGCCAATCTTTGTTGATCTGCTGGATGTTTTTGTAGGAGAGCTACAGCGAGAGTCGGAGCGTAAGTTATCCTTTATTCGAGGCTTACAGGTCAGCACCCTATTTATCACTGTTTTGGTGGGTTTTATTGTCATTTTGGGCGTAAATAACACCCTGTTAATGCCATTGCAAGAGCTGGTTGGCTTAGCTAAAAATATCGGTCACGGTTCTTTTCAGGGACGGGTGAAATTATCGGTGAATAACGAGCTTGGTGTGCTGGCGGAAACACTCAATCAAATGAGTGCTGAACTGTCTGATTTGTATGACAACCTTGAGGATAAAGTGGATAAGAAAACGGCTGAATTGCAACGCAGTAATCACACTTTAGAGTTGTTATTTAATAGCGCACGCCGCTTATATAAAACCAGCACCGATAATCCCTTGCCCAATTTGGCCGATTTATTAGAGCCTATTGAACACACTGTAGGTTTAGGTCCAGTGTCGGTGTGTTTAGTCAGCGCCATCGATAACCCTAAACATGAAGCGCATACCGCGTTTAGCTCTCAACTGCGCCAAGCCCCCGCTTATTGCAAGTTGCCTAACTGTGCACAATGCCCAGTGTTTACCAATCAAGGCATGATTGCAGGTGGCGCTCAGGTGGTCAGTTTTGCCATTCGTAACGATCGCGATGAGTTGGGCGATTTACGAGTTGAAGTCCCCGCGGGAGTCGAGATGCAAGAGTGGCAAAGAAGCTTAATGACCGCACTGGCCGACTTATTTTCAGCATCACTCAGCTTAAATCAGCTGGGGCAAAATCAGGCGCGTATCGCTTTAATGGAAGAGCGTGCGGTGATTGCTAGAGAGTTACATGATTCATTAGCACAGGCCCTCTCCTATCAGAAAATCCAATTAACCCGTCTGAAAAAACAAATTGCGGCTGATTTCTCTAAAGAGGATCTAAACGCCACTTTGACCGATATACAAATGGGCTTAAGCACGGCTTATCGGCAATTGCGCGAACTCTTAGTAACCTTCCGTATTAAGCTGGACCAGCCTGGCTTAGCGGCTGCCGTACAAGCCACAGTACAGGAGTTTTCTCGCCACTCAGGTGTCGATATTGACTTGGATTATGCACTGGAGCATTGCCCGCTAACGCCCAACGAAGAAATACATTGTTTACAAATTATTCGTGAAGCGCTGAGTAACGTGGTCAAACATGCCCAGGCCAGCCACTGCATCCTAACGTTGCAACAAGATGCCGCTGGTGTTATCCATATTTATATTGATGACGATGGCGTGGGTATCAAGATTAACCGTAGTCCAACGGGGCATTATGGACTCAATATATTGACCGAGCGCGCGCATAGTTTGTCTGGAAAAATACATATTGGCGCTTTACAGCCGGGTACCCGTGTACATGTGCAGTTTTTACCCGATTATAAGCGCAGTCAGTTATCGCAGGAGATTGAAGTTGGATAGTTCTCAGAGTCAAAGCACGCGGATTATGTTGGTGGACGACCACCCCATGCTGCGGCGAGGATTGAGTGATTTATTGTCCATGGAGGATGATTTATTACCGGTGGCTCAGGCCGCATCAGGGCAGGAGGCCTTGCTGTTGGCGCAGGGTCACGAGCTGGATTTGATTTTACTCGACTTGAATATGCCGGGTATGGATGGCATTGAAACCATTCGTGCCTTACGCGCGGCGGGTGTTGATGCACGCATTGTGATTTTCAGTGTCTCAGATGACCATGATGATGTGCTCGAAGCCTTGCGTGAAGGGGCGGATGGCTACTTGTTAAAAGATATGGAGCCTGAAGAGCTGATTGAACAAATCCGCTTAGCCGCACAAGGCAAATTAGCTTTAAGCTCCGAGCTGACTCAGGTTTTAGCACAGGCTATTCGTGGCCGTACAACCGCCAGCCAAGCCCACCCCTCAATGCTAACCAAGCGTGAGAAAGATGTACTTAAGCTGATTGCCAAGGGACAAAGCAATAAGATGATTGCGCGCAGCTTAGATATCGCGGAAGGTACAGTGAAAGTGCATGTCAAGCGTCTGCTGAATAAATTAGGCATGCGCTCGCGCACCGAAGCGGCGGTTTGGGTGGTGGAAAATGATCTCAGCTAAGTAAAAGGCAGCCCTATGCAATTACCCGCAGCAGCAATTGTTCATAACGGCGATGGTGAAGGTGACGCCTTGCTGGCCGCTATTTTGGCCGAGTGTCAGCAGCAAGGATGGCGTGTACGTGGATTAGTGACCCAGCAGGGTAAGGATCCACAAGGACAACTGCCAATGCAATTGCGCGATCTGCATAGCGGCGAGGTTTTTGTTATCTCTCAGTACCTAGGTCGCGATTCACGCGGATGTAGCCTAGATATGGGCGCATTAGGTGAGGCGGGCAGGGTGTTGCGCCATGCCTTAGATGAGCAGCCTGACGTGGTCTTTGTTAACCGCTTTGGCTACGGTGAAACCCAAGGGCGAGGCTTAAGCCAGGAAATTGCTCAACTTATCAGTGCCGGGATCCCGCTGCTTACACTGGTCAGTGAAAAACACCTCGCCGGTTGGCAGTTGTTTTCTGCAGGATTGGCGCAGACCTTGCCGTTAGAGCGTAAGGCCATTGAACAATGGCTGGCATCGCTCAGACCTGAGCGGTCATAAGGCCTCGAAATCGGCGACAGGATTTTCAATCCGCGAGCTGGCGCGATTAAACATCAGCTATTTTCTGTATAAAAATTAAACCATCATACAGTTGATTGGCTAATAACAAATCAACTCATTTCTATTCTCAAGTTAATAATAGTTAATGTGCTTTTAAGCCTGCCAGATCGCGTGGGGCGGGGCGCGCCTATGTAATTATTTACCCAGCCCTAGGCAAGTGATCGATAACAAGCCTGGTTTAAAAAATATCTGGCATGTTAAAACCGCGACCGTCACTGACTTGAACAGCGCCAAGAATCCCGCATAGCTGATAACATCAGTATCGAATACGTTTATGTGCCATTAAAAAGAGACTAAGCAACATGATTAAAGCGATTGATTTTGGCCAATTATACCGTGAGCATTTAGCCCGTAGCGGACGAGTCTTTAAATCCGCCAGTGAGTGGGATAGTAAGGCCGTAGAGATGCGCACCAAGGTGCTAGACAGCAGCTACCGCACCGAGTTTGTCAGTCGTATGCAATACACTGCTGACGACAGCGTATTGGATATTGGCTGTGGCCCTGGCACCATTGGGTTGGCCTTAGCGCCCAAGGTTAAGCAAGTCTACGGTTTGGATTACAGTCAAGGCATGCTGAATGCCATGCTGCAAAATGCCGCTGAGTTACAGTTGGACAATGTTCATCCCATCTTAGCCTCGTGGGACGATGATTGGAACGCTGTGCCCGTTTGCGATATTGCCGTAGTGTCACGTGCCAGTATCGTTGCCGATATGGCTGATGCACTGGATAAGCTCAATCGACATGCGCGTAAAAAAGTTTATATGACCCAGTTGGTCGGTGGGCGTTTTATCAGCCGTGAAATTGCTGAGTTACTCGGCCGTGAAGATCGCAGCTTTCCTGACCATATGTACATTATGAATATGCTTTATCAGCGTAATATCTACCCAACCTTAGATTACCTGGAATCCGCCAGTCGCTTAGCCGGCAGCAGCAGCTTAGAAGAGTTGATGGATAAAGTTCGATGGAGCTTTGGCGAGTTGACGGTTGACGATGCGGCGAAGGTCACTGCGTGGTATCAACGTGATCCTGAATATGCACAGCAGGGTGGCGAGCCGATGCGTTGGGCGTTTATGAGCTGGACACCGCCCGCACATTAAGCGCTGTATTGGCCGTGTTTTAATCGGTTTATGCTGTACGTCGACTGTAAGTACGTTTTGCCTGTCGTTGCAGTGCAAATGGGCGGCTAAAACAGTCAGCGCTAGTCAAATGGAGCAAGGTCAATATGCTTGAAAATACCGCGTTTGGACTGCAAGGACAGATTTGGATTACCGCCGGTGATGAAAGCATGGGTGGGCATGGGCGCATCCGTTTGCTGTCTAGAATTGCCGAGTTAGGCTCAATTTCACAAGCAGCCAAGTCGATGAAAATGAGCTATAAAGCGGCTTGGGATGCCGTCAATCATATGAATAACCTTGCTGGCGAGCCATTACTGCACCGCACCACGGGCGGTAAAGGCGGCGGTTCAACCACCTTAACCGAACGTGGTCAGCAACTGATTAGCAACTTCCAACGCATTGAACAGGTGCATCAGCGTTTTCTACAAGAGCTCAGCCAGGACACTGGCAATATTATCGATGACTTATTTGTGCTAAAGAGGCTGTCCATGAAAACCAGTGCCCGCAATCAGTTTTTCGGCCAAGTAAAATCTATTCAAGTCGGCGCAGTTAATGACGCCGTGGAAATTTCCATCGCTGGCGGCCACAGCATCATTGCCACTGTCACCTGTGAAAGCACGCAAGAATTAGGCTTAAAGATTGGCAGTGAGGTCTTTGCCTTGATTAAAGCTTCAGACATTATCTTGGTCAGCGAGGCTGAGAATGTCCGCTTCTCTGCGCGTAATCAATTTGCGGGCATTGTGGCACGAGTACAAAAGGGTGGGGTTAACAGTGAGGTTGTCGTCACTATCGGTGACAGCACCTTGGCCGTGGTGATTACCAATGACAGTGTCGAGAGTTTGCAGCTCGAAGAAGGCAGTGCAGTGACGGCAATCTTTAAGGCGTCGAATGTGATTGTGGGGTGTCCGTTGTAAGTTTTACCAGCGTGGCGTCAAATACTTTTCGAGATTGGCGCCACGCTGCTCTGCCTTAGTTCAATAACCCCGAATACCCCACAAATCCCACCAAGTCACCTTTTTCCACTATCTCTTGGGGCTTAATTTCAACCAGTCCATCGGCCCAACTGGCGGCGCTGAGCATCGCTGAGCTTTGCTTGGGGTGAATCTCGGCGTGCAGTTGGCCGTTGTCTTGCAGGACTAAGCGCGCATGCAGGTATTGCTGACGGGCGCGCGGTTTTTTCCAGTCAAAAGCTGCTGGAATATGTAGGGTTTGATGGCCGCAATTGCTTGCGCCTTGTGCATGCAGCAGTGCAGGGCGGGCAATGATGAGTGACGTGATCAAGGCTGCAGCGGGATTACCAGGTAAGCCGATCCAAGGCGTGTTGCCGATCGTGCCGAAGGCTAAAGGCTTGCCCGGTTGTATGGCAACGCGCCACAGATTGAGCTTGCCGAGTGCGCTAACGGCGTTTTTTAGATGGTCTTCTTCACCGACTGAAACACCACCGCTGCTGATCAACACATCTTGCTCGCTGCTGGCTTTAGACAAACAGTCGATGTTGTGCTGGAGGTCATCTGGCATTTTAGGGTAGTGGGTCACAGTAAAACCTAAGCCTGTAAATAAGGCGCTGAGGCTATGGCTGTTGATATCATAAATCTGCCCAGGCTGTAGTGGTTGGCCCAATTCGCACAGTTCATTGCCACTGCTGAGCAAACCGATGCGTAAAGGTGTGTACACCTCAACCTCAGCATAGCCTTGACTGGCCAGCAGGCCGATTTCTTGCGCGCGCAGACGCGTACCGGCATCTAGGAGTAACTGACCTTGTTGGATTTCATCACCACGACGGCGAATATTGCCGCCAGCTTTGCAACTATTAAACTGAATCTGCCCAGGGCTGATGCTGCAGTCTTCTTGTGCCACCACAGTATCTGCACCAAGCGGCAGTGGTGCACCAGTGAGGATATGCATGCACTGGCCAGCAGGTAGACTTTGCTCAGGTAAGTCACCAGCGGCAATACGACCGGCTAAAGGTAAGCTGTTGTTGGGTTGCTGTAGATCATTGGCGCGCAAGGCATAGCCATCCATTGCGCTGTTATCCCATAAGGGCACATCAACCTGTGCGTACACTGCTTGAGCTAAAACATGCTGGTGAGCCGCTTGTAGGGCTAAGGTTTGCCTAGCCGTTTGTCTATTAAGAGTGGCTTTTAAGGCACTAATGGCTTGTTCAATACTGTGCAAAGCACCTTGATCGCAGACTGACATTTAGCGGGTTTCCTTATTTGTAGTATCCCAGCGGGCGGCGGCATCGCTGTCGCTATCGCGGCCATCCACCCAATGTGTACCTGAGGCTGTTTGTTCTTTTTTCCAAAACGGCGCGCGGGTTTTGAGGTAATCCATAATAAACTCACAAGCGGCAAAGGCGGCCTCACGATGGATGCTGGAGGTGGCAACAAATACAATCGGCTCGGCTAATGATAGCGGGCCAACCCGGTGCAGAATATGCGCATCAATTAACGGCCAGCGCTGCAGGGCTTCGTCACGGATTTTCGCTAGAGCCTTTTCTGTCATGCCCGGGTAATGCTCAAGAAACAGCTCTTGAATGGACTGATCTTGATTGATATCGCGCACATAACCGGTAAAGGTGACGACCGCGCCAACGCTCAGATTGCCAGCATGTACGGCATTCAGCTCAGCACCGGGATCAAAGGGCGCCGTTTGCACACGAATACTCATGGATTAGCCTCCGGTAACCATCGGGAAAAATGCCAGCTCGTCGCCCGCTTTAAGTGGCGTCTGCAATGAGCACACATCTTGATTCAGCGCGCACATAATGCGCGGATCATTGAGTACTGCCCAAACGCCATCGCGAGCGACTAAAAACTGCCGCACATCGTCAAGGGTTTGCCATTCTTCCTGCCAAGGTAGCTGCTCAGATTCGCAATTCAGCGCTTCACGGTAACGGGCTAAAAACTGTACGGTTAACATGGTTAATCTCCCTTGCCAGTTAGCGCGGTAGCATTATCGAGTTGATAGTGCCCAGATTTGCCACCCAGTTTTTCCAGCAGTTGAGTGCGCTCAATCACCATGCCGCGATCCACTGCTTTACACATGTCGTAAATGGTCAAGGCCGCGACGCTGGCCGCTGTTAGGGCTTCCATCTCAACGCCAGTTTGCCCAGACAGTTTGCAGGTGGCGGTGATCTGTACTTGATCCGGTGCATGGGCGGTTAAGTGCACTTTAATACTGGTTAATAATAATGGGTGGCACAAAGGGATCAACTCGTGAGTGCGCTTTGCCGCTTGGATACCGGCAATGCGTGCCACGGCAAACACATCACCTTTAGGGTGCTGGCCATCAGTAATCATCGCTAAAGTACTGGGCAGCATGCGCACCCATGACTCGGCGGTGGCTTCACGCTGGGTGTTGGCTTTATCGGTGACGTCGACCATATTGGCGCGACCGTGCTCATCAAGGTGAGTCAGCATAGTGTTTCCTTCATTAAAATTGGTTGTTGCAACACACTGGGATCATTGAAATTAGCCAGACGTTGCTCATCATCGGCACAATGAATGGCCACAGGATTTAACTGCAATAGCGCATGCTTAGGACTGCGCTCGCCAGCCTCCCATAAGGCTTGTAACGTGCCCAGTTGTGCCGCTGGAATAATACTAAACAGCGGTTGCCAATGGCCTTGCTGCTTAAGCAAGGCAGGGCGTTCGCTGGCCTGTTGGTAGAGCTGGATCAGAAGCGCTTGATCAATGCGTGGTGCATCGCAAGGCAGCACCAACAGATATGGGTGGCGTGCTACTTGTAGGGCGCTGATGATGCCAATCAAAGGTCCGGTAAAGTCCTGATGCGGGTCACTCACCAGTTGATCGGCAAGGGGTTGATAGCGCGCGTGATTACGATTACAAGAAATAATCAAATCATCGGTTAGAGGACGCACCACGCGCTGCATATGTTCAATCAACGCACGGCCTTGCCAGGTTACCCAACCTTTATCTTGACCACCCATACGCTGGCCGCGACCGCCAGCCAGCAGGACAATGGAACAATTGGAAAATAATGGGTAGCTGGGCATACAAAGCTCAATTATTCAGGTGAATTGTGGTATATCTTGGCGCAAATTTATCAACATAGGTCATCACATGAGCCACGTTAGCAGTCAATTTGTTCCATTAAATGTTGCGGTATTAACGGTTAGTGATACGCGCACCGCAGAAACCGACACCTCAGGACAGTACTTGTTTGAGCAACTGATCAAAGCGGGCCATACCGTGGTTGAGCGTGTGATTCTGAAGGATAACCTATATCAAATCCGTGCGCAGGTGGCGAATTGGATTGCCAGTGATGATACGCAAGTGGTTTTGATCACTGGCGGTACCGGCTTTACTGATCGCGATAGCACGCCAGAGGCGGTCAGCTGCCTATTTGACCAGCATGTTGAAGGTTTTGGCGAGCTATTTCGTCAGATCTCCTATACCGAAATAGGTACCTCGACAATTCAATCACGCGCCTTAGCCGGCTTGTCCAATCACACACTGATCTGCTGCATGCCTGGCTCAACCAATGCGTGTCGCACAGCGTGGCAGGGTATTTTAGTCGACCAGTTGGATGCGACCCATAAGCCTTGCAACTTTGTTGCGCATTTGGGCAAAAAAACGGCTTGTACAGGACGCGGTTAAATGAGCTTATTGAACGTCGATGCTGCGCTGCAGATTTTGCTGAAGCAAGCGCAGTCCGCGGCGCGCTTAGAGATTGAAATGCTTGCTTTAGATGCGGCAGAAAACCGCGTATTGGCTGAGCCGTTACTGGCTCAGTTTGCGATGCCACCTTGGCCCAACAGCTCGATGGACGGTTATGCCGTGCGCAGTGCTGAAGTGCAGGCAGGCCAAGCCTTGCCTGTCAGTCAGAAAATATTTGCCGGACACAGTCCTGAGCCGTTGGCTGAGGGAACATGTGCACGCATTTTCACCGGGGCACCCATGCCAGAAGGTGCGGATGCGGTGGAGATGCAAGAGAACGCTGAGGTGCTGGCAGATGGCTCTGTGCGCTTTGTGCAAGCCGTGCCTGTGGCTAAGTTTGTACGCCCTAAAGGCCAAGAAGCAATGCCCGGTGATGAAATATTGCCAGTAGGGATTCGTCTGGGGCCAATTGAATTGGCTATGGCAGCATCCTTGGGCTGCGCGCAGGTCAAGGTGCGCCGTCAATTGCGCGTAGCCGTGGTCTCCACCGGTGATGAACTGGTCGAGCCGGGCCAGCCGTTAGCGCCAGGGCAGATTTACAACAGTAACCGCACGATGCTAATCCAAAGCCTCAAGCGTCTGGGCTGTGCGGTGCTGGATATGGGTATTTTGCCCGATGATGCGCAGCTCACGCGTGATCGTTTAGCCAAGCTACAAGGTGTGGATTTACTGATCAGCAGCGGTGGCGTATCGGTGGGTGAAGCCGATTATCTGGGCCAGGTGATTCGTGAAGAAGGCGAATTGGACTTTTGGAAGTTGGCCTTAAAGCCAGGCAAGCCATTTACCTTAGGCCGTTATCAGGGTGTTCCGGTGATAGGTTTGCCGGGCAATCCCACCTCCAGTTTAGTGACCTTCTTGATCCTTGCGCGCCCGTATATTTTAACCCGCATGGGTGTTGCCGAGCCAACCGCCCAGAGCTTTATGGTGCCGGTCAACTTTGCTATGCCAGTGCCCGGTGTACGCCGCGAGTTTATCCGTGTGTCTTTGCTCGATGGCCGTGCGGAAAAAATTGATAACCAATGCTCAGGTATTTTACGCAGCGCCACGCAGTCACATGGTTTGCTGGAACTGCCGGAAAATACCACCTGTACGGTAGGTGATTCGTTGCGTTTTTGGCCGTTTTCCAGCCTGCTCAACTAGAGAACTGACATTGATCAAGCAGTGCGGCGCATCATTGTTGCACTGCTTGAATGCTCTCTATTCAAGCCCATTAGAAAGCGTTATAGTTTGTAATATATAACGAACTTACCGAGCAGGGTGCACAATGCTGAAATCACACTTGAAACATCTATTCGCAATTGCGCTGATTAGCGCTTCAGGCAGTGTCTTGGCGGCAGAAGTGACTGTTTCTGCCGCATCCAGTTTGACCAATGCCTTTAAAGACATTGCGGCAAACTTTGAAGCAGCGCACCCTGAACATAAAGTCCTCCTCAATTTTGCTGGCTCGGGTGAGTTGTTGCAGCAAATTTCCAAAGGCGCACCAGTGGATGTGTTTGCCTCTGCTGATCAAGAGACAATGGATAAAGCTCAAGCGCAAGGCTTACTGACCAATGCCAGCCGCAGAGATTTTGTGCACAATACTTTGGTGGTTATTACACCCGCTAATAGCAGCCTCAAACTCACGCAGTTGAGCGATTTACAGCGTACAGATTTACAGCGCTTGGCAGTGAGTAATCCTGATAGTGTGCCAGTCGGGCGTTACAGTAAGCAGGCGTTGCTGGCTAACAATTTATGGGATGTGCTGGTAGAGAAAATGATCAATACGCAAAACGTGCGCCAGTCTTTAGACTATGTTGCCCGTGATGAAGTGGATGCCGGCTTTGTCTACGCCACCGATGCAGCAATTATGGCAGATAAAGTAAAAGTACAATTTACTGTGCCGTTAGACACAGTGGTCAGCTATCCGATTGCGGTGACCAAAGAAGGCAGCGCTAAAGCACTCAGCCAGCAATTTATTGACTACACCTTTAGCGAGGATAGTCAGGCTGTACTGAGTCAGTACGGCTTTAGTCAGCCGTAAGCTGTCGACTATGGACGCCGTTTGGGTTGCGCTTAGCCTGTCACTTAAAGTGGCCGGCTGGGCGACGGCGCTCAATATTGTGCTGGGTATCAGCGTGGGTTACTTTCTTGCCCGCACACGTTTTTTTGGCCGTGATGTCTTAGATACCTTACTGACCTTGCCGATGGTCATGCCTCCGACCGTACTGGGTTATTACTTACTGGTGTTAATGGGCCGGCGCAGCACTTTTGGCGCTTGGCTATATGACAGCTTTGGTATTAATCTGATTTTCACCTGGCAAGGGGCGGTGATTGCCGCCACTGTGGTGGCTTTTCCTTTAGTGTTTAAACCTGCGCGCGCCGCTTTTGAAGCGGTGGATAGTGAACTGGAGCAGGCCGCACGGGTTTTAGGTGTCTCTGAGCTGGCTATTTTCTTCCGCGTGACTTTACCGCTGGCCTGGCGCGGTATTTTGGCGGGTGTTTTGTTGGCCTTTGCTCGTGCGTTAGGTGAGTTTGGTGCCACCTTAATGGTGGCCGGCAGTATTCCCGGAAAAACTCAAACCCTTTCCATTGCTGTGTATGAAGCGGTGCAAGCGGGTAAAGATGGCACAGCGAATATGTTAGTGGTGATTACTTCGATTGTCTGTGTGGTGGTGTTATTAACCGCCAGCCGCTTGGCACCGGGGCGTGTGTCTGAGCGGAGTAGATAAGCCTATGTTCTTAGATGTCGATCTAAGTAAAACCATGCGTTCGGGTAAACGTGAGTTTCATCTGCATTTAAACTATGCGTCGAGCAGTGATCGCTTGGTTGTTTTGGGGCCCTCAGGGTCAGGAAAAAGCTTATTATTGCAGATGATTGCCGGCTTACTCAAGCCTGATAGGGGGTATTTAAAGCTGGCTGGGCGCACCTTGTTTGATCATACACAGGGAATTAACTTAACCCCGCAGCAGCGCCAAGTGGCATTTTTGTTTCAAAACTATGCGTTGTTTCCACATCTGAGTGTGCGGCAAAATATTGCCTTCAGTTTGCACCACGGTCTGTTTAATCCACGCCCGAAGATGATCAGTAAGACGGTCGATTACTGGTTGGAAACCTTTGCTTTAGAGCCAGTGCAACATCAAAGGCCGCATGAGTTGTCTGGTGGTCAGCGCCAGCGTACTGCTCTAGCGCGCGCCTTAGTCACTGAACCACGGGCTTTATTGCTGGATGAGCCGTTTTCGGCGCTGGATCCGGACTTGCGTATCCATATGCGCAAAGAGCTGCGTCAACTGCAAGAGCGCCTAGCCGTGCCGCTGATTTTAATTACCCATGACGTAGAAGATGTACAGGTGTTTGCCGAGCAAACCTTATGCCTGAAAGATGGGCAGATGGATCTAGAACGCCAGCAGCTTATTCAAGCCTGCTCCACTCTTAATCCAATAAAAAAGCCAGAACCCGTTACGGATTCTGGCTTTTAAAGTCGCTTAATCAGCTTAACCCCGAACAAGCAGTTGCTGTTACAACACTTGCACTATGGCATCGGTAACGACGTCAATATTGTTTAAGTTCAGTGCAGCAACACAAATACGACCACTGGATACGGCATAAATCGCAAACTCATCACGCAAACGATCCACTTGCTCTTTAGTCAGGCCAGAGTAAGAGAACATACCGCGTTGCTCTGCGACAAAACTAAAGTCACGCTTGGCGCCTTTAGCCGCCAATTTCTCAACCATAAGCTTGCGCATCAGCAAAATACGCTCGCGCATTTCGCCCAGTTCTTCTTGCCATAAAGCATTCAGTTCTGGCGTATTCAGCACTGTGCCAACCACTGTTGCGCCATGGGTCGGAGGGTTGGAATAATTGGTACGAATCACACGTTTCAGTTGCGACAGTACCCGTCCTGCTTCGTCTTTTGACTCAGCAATAATCGACAGCGCGCCAACACGCTCACCATACAGTGAGAATGATTTAGAGAAGGAGCTGGAGACAAAGAAGGACATACCTGAATCAGCAAATAAGCGCACAGCCTCTGCATCTTCATAAATACCTTCAGCAAAACCTTGATACGCGATATCTAAGAAGGGGATATGATTGCATTCACGCAAGACATTAAGCACCTGTACCCATTGCACAGGGCTTAGATCAACCCCAGTTGGGTTATGGCAGCAGGCATGCAAGACAATGATTGACTGAGTCGGCAACTGACGTAAATCAGCCAACATACCCTCAAGATTAATACCTTGCTTAGCAGAGTCGTAGTAACTGTAATTTTGTACCGCAAAGCCTGCCGACTCAAATAGAGCACGGTGGTTTTCCCAGCTTGGATTACTAATCGCTACAACCGCATCAGGCAATAAGCGCTTAAGATAGTCAGCGCCAATTTTTAACGCACCGGTACCGCCAATGGCTTGACTGGTAATAATACGTCCCGATTGGATAATTGCAGAATCAGCGCCAAATAACAGCTTTTGTACTGCACTGTCGTAGCTTGAAATCCCTTCAATGGGCAGATAACCACGTGGCGCATGCGCTTCGGCACGGGCTTTTTCGGCTAAGGCAACCGCTTTAAGAAGAGGAATACGACCAGCTTCATTGTAATAAACACCAACACCGAGGTTGACTTTGTGTGGACGGGTATCGGCGTTAAAAGCTTCGTTCAGACCCAAGATTGGATCACGTGGCGCCATTTCGACGGCAGAGAACAGGCTCATGTTTAGCGAACTCGATTAAAATGGAATGGAGGCGCTAGCTTAACAGACACCGCGCCGAGACGCAGCGCGATTCGACAGGTATTATAGACTTTGGACGATGATTATTAGCCCATAACTGTCTGTTCTTTACTTTTCGCGGGATTTTTCCCCATGTGTTATTAGAGGTTTGCATGTCGCGCTTTGAGCTCGTCACACAATTTCAGCCCGCCGGTGATCAGCCAGAAGCCATTCGTAAAATGGTTGCAGGTATCGAGTCCGGATTATCCCACCAGACATTGCATGGGGTGACGGGGTCTGGAAAAACCTTCAGCATTGCCAATGTGATTCAACAGGTGCAGCGTCCAGCCATTATTCTGGCGCCCAATAAAACCCTCGCCGCTCAATTATATGGTGAGTTTAAAGAGTTCTTCCCGCATAACGCGGTGGAGTACTTTGTGTCTTATTACGATTATTATCAGCCGGAAGCCTATGTTGCGGCCTCTGATACCTTTATTGAAAAAGATGCATCAATCAATGACCACATTGAGCAGATGCGCTTATCTGCGACCAAGGCTTTGCTCGAGCGGCCTGATGTGATTATTGTTGCCACCGTGTCCTGTATTTATGGTTTAGGCAGTCCAGAAAGTTACTTGAAAATGGTAGTGCATCTGGACCGCGGTGATCATATTAATCAGCGCGATTTGTTATCACGTTTAGCTGACTTGCAGTACACCCGTAACGAAGTGGATTTCTCGCGCGCAACCTTCCGTGTGCGCGGTGATGTGATTGATGTGTATCCGGCTGAGTCTGACTTTGAAGCCATCCGCATTGAACTCTTTGATGATGAAGTGGAAAATATCAGCGCTTTTGACCCCCTTACCGGCAAAGTGTTGGGTAAGCTGCCGCGTTTTACCTTTTATCCGAAGTCTCACTATGTCACGCCGCGCGAAACACTTTTAGAGGCCATTGAGCATATTAAAGTGGAGCTGGATCAGCGCTTAATCTATTTGCGCAACAATGATCAACTGGTCGAAGCGCAACGTTTAGAGCAGCGCACCCGCTTTGATTTGGAAATGATTTTAGAGCTGGGCTATTGCAACGGCATTGAAAACTACTCGCGCTATTTATCCGGGCGTGAGGCCGGTGCGCCGCCGCCAACTTTGTATGATTACTTGCCAGATAATGCCTTACTGATTATTGATGAGTCGCACGTCTCTGTGCCGCAAATTGGCGCGATGTATAAGGGGGACCGCTCGCGCAAAGAAAACCTAGTCAATTACGGCTTTCGTCTGCCATCGGCTTTAGATAATCGGCCTATGCGTTTTGATGAGTGGGAGGCGGCCAGCCCGCAAACCATTTTCGTCTCCGCCACCCCAGGCGCTTATGAAGCTGAACATGCGGGGCAGGTGGTTGAGCAAGTGGTACGTCCCACCGGCCTAATTGACCCTGAGATTGAAGTGCGTCCTGCTTTAACCCAAGTCGATGATCTGCTCTCACAAATCAGCGCGCGCGTGGCGGTGGATGAGCGCGTGTTAGTCACCACGCTGACCAAGCGTATGTCTGAAGATTTGACTGAATATCTGGCGGATCACAATGTGCGCGCGCGTTACCTGCACTCGGATATTGATACGGTTGAGCGCGTGGAGATTATTCGTGACCTACGTATGGGCGTGTTTGATGTACTGGTCGGGATTAACTTGCTGCGTGAAGGTTTGGATATGCCAGAAGTATCGCTGGTAGCGATTCTCGATGCCGATAAAGAAGGTTTTTTGCGCTCAGAGCGTTCCTTGATTCAAACCATTGGCCGTGCTGCGCGTAACCTCAATGGTAAAGCTATTCTATATGCTGATCGCATGACCGGTTCAATGGAGCGGGCGATTGATGAAACCAACCGCCGCCGAGAAAAACAAATTGCCTTTAACACTAAACATAACATCACCCCCGTAGGCGTGAAAAAGAGTGTTAAAGACATTATGGAAGGCGCGGTGGTACCTGGTGCGCGTAGTAATAAGCGTAAAGCGCAAGCACGCGCGGCCGAGCAAGCGGCTGAATATGATCAGCAATTTCGCACGCCTGGTGATATTGGCAAGCGCATTAAACAGCTGGAAGAGAAAATGTACCAACTGGCGCGCGATCTTGAGTTTGAAGCGGCGGGACAGATGCGCGATGAAATACAACGCTTACGTTTGCGTCTGCTGGATATGTAACATGCAGCTTTTACGGCATGGTGCAGCCGCTGCCTGATCCGTCACTAGAGCAGGGCGCTTAGAATTTGCTAAGATGGCCACTGAAATTTCTATTTTTAAGCTTTGAGTACTCATAATGACCCCTGTCCGTACCCGTATTGCACCTTCCCCAACCGGCGATCCGCACGTTGGCACTGCATATATTGCATTATTTAATATGTGTTTTGCTCGTCAGCACGGTGGTCAGTTTATTCTGCGCATTGAAGACACTGACCAAGTGCGCTCCAGTAGCGAATCAGAGCAGCAAATTTATGATGCGTTGCGCTGGTTAGGTATTGAGTGGGACGAGGGTCCAGACGTAGGCGGTCCTCATGGCCCTTACCGCCAAAGTGAACGTGCGGCTATTTATAAAGAGCACTGTGACCTCTTGGTTGAAAAAGGCCATGCGTTCCCCTGTTTCTGCAGCGCTGAGCGCCTGAATGAGGTGCGCGCACAACAAATGGCTGATAAGCAAACCCCTGCCTACGATGGCCATTGTGCACATTTAGATCCGGCTGAAGCACAACAGCGTGTGGCGGCCGGTGAGTCGCATGTCATTCGAATGAAAGTACCGACCGAAGGCATCTGTGTGGTCAATGATATGTTGCGCGGCACAGTTGAGATCGGCTGGGACCGCATGGATATGCAAGTACTGATGAAGGCCGACGGTTTGCCGACGTACTTTCTTGCTAACGTGGTGGATGACCATTTAATGGGCATTACTCACGTACTGCGTGGCGAAGAGTGGCTGCCGTCAGCACCTAAGCTGATTAAGCTGTATGAGTACTTTGGCTGGGAACAACCGGTACTGTGCTATATGCCATTACTGCGCAACCCCGATAAGAGCAAGCTCTCTAAACGCAAAAACCCAACCTCAATTACCTTTTATGAGCGTATGGGCTACTTGCCACAAGCCATGCTCAACTATTTGGGGCGTATGGGGTGGTCGATGCCGGATGAGCGCGAGAAGTTTTCACTGGACGATATGATTGAGCATTTTGATATCAATCGTGTCTCGTTAGGTGGCCCGATTTTTGATGTGGAAAAACTGTCTTGGTTGAACGGTCAATGGCTGCGTGAGTTAACTGTTGAGCAGTTTGCCGATGCGGCGCGTGAGTGGGCGTTTAACACTGACTACGTGATGCAAATTGCCCCGCATGTGCAAGGTCGCATCGAAACCTTAAGCCAAATTGCCCCGCTGGCCGGTTTCTTCTTTTCTGGTGGTGTACCCATTACGCCAGAATTGTTTGCGCATAAAAAACTCAGTACCGATCAAGTGCGCCAAGCGCTGCAGCTGGTGTTATGGAAACTGGAAGCCTTACGTCAGTGGGAGAAAGACGCAATCACTGCCTGCATCAATGCAACCGGCGACCTGTTGGAGCTTAAGCTGCGCGATATTATGCCGCTGATGTTTGCTGCTATCACTGGGCAGGCCAGTTCAGTCTCAGTACTGGATGCGATGGAAATTCTCGGTCCCGACTTAACCCGTTACCGCTTACGTCAAGCGCTAGAATTACTGGGTGGCGCATCGAAAAAAGAAGTCAAAGCCTGGGAAAAGCTATTAGCTGATAGCTAAGTCATCTGCATAAAAAAGCCGCGCTAACCTTAAGGTCGGCGCGGCAAATACTCTGTGGCTAGGACTAGAGTGTAAACGCTTGACGAATATTCAGACTTTGCGCCGCACCGATGCGTGCCGCTGCAGTCAGTCGTGCGCGAATCGCACGTGGCAAAGGATTAAACCAGCTGATGACCGTGTGGCTGCAGCCTAAGCGCAAGGCTTCACTGGCCAATTCTGGACTGCTTTGTATTCCCCTTGGGCGAAGCACTAAAATACGCTCGCGATTCAAACCTGCATCGCGCAACCACTGTGCGCTCATATACTTGGGTGGCGAGATCAAGGTCAGCCAGCGATCATTGTGATCCTCACTCAGTTCACGCAAAATCGGAGCGATAAGCTGTAAGCACTGCTGTGCGCGACCGGATAAAGAAATTTCGCTGAAAACCGCGTCATCTTGGGCGCAAGTGTCTATTTCAAAATAACGTGGCACCGCTATTAAGGGTGCAGTAGCCACTCCTGTCTGAGTTAAGGGTGGCTCAAATAAGCCAATTTGTTGCTGTTCAAGTGATATTTGGCGATTCATAAAATCTCCTTAGCGACGTATAACGCCGACACTTAAGCCTTCAATAATCAGATTCTGGGTCTTCAAATCAATTTTAATGGGCTCAAAGTCACTGTTTTCCGCTAGCAACCAAACCGTATCACCTTCACGTTTATAGCGTTTCACTGTGACATCATCATCAATACGCGCCACAATAACTTGACCATTGCGTGCTTCTTGGGTGATATGCACCGCGAGTAAGTCGCCATCAAGAATGCCGATATCCTTCATGCTCATGCCGCGCACTTGCAGCAGGTAATCTGCACGCGGTTTAAACACATCAGGATTGACCGGGCAGGTGCTTTCAATATGCTGCTGGGCCAAAATAGGCTCGCCAGCTGCCACGCGGCCAATCACTGGCAACTCGTTATCATTGGCGGACAATTGATTGCTATCGGCTGTTTCGATAATTTTTAAGCCGCGTGAGGCACCAGGAATCATTTCAATGACGCCTTTACGTGCGAGGGCTTTGAGGTGGTCTTCAGCCGCATTAGGTGACCTAAACCCCAGCTCCTTAGCGATCTCAGCGCGTGTCGGAGGGTAACCATTGTCTTCTATGCAGGTTTTAAGAAAGCTTAAAATTTCTGACTGACGTTTCGTTAGCTTAGCCATAATAGGACTCTGTTGTTTTGTACAGTGACTGGTATTATATACAGCCTTTTATAAGATGCAACGTTTTATGAAGAATGGACTGCCTGTAGGCAAAACTGTTTAACAGCTGTATTACTCAATTATTGTTGCGTTTAAGGTCCGAGGGTTGTGATTAGACCTGCGTAGCCTAGCGTAACCCGCTATAATCGGATCATTCTATTCAACTTATTCGATACTCATCTATGTACAACTTATCTCGTCGCTTATTATTCAAACTGTCGCCGGAAACAGCGCACGAATTAACCATCGATTTATTAGGTGCGGCGGGGCGTCTAGGCCTCACTCGCCGTCTAATAAAGCAACCGGCTGCGTTGCCGGTCAAGGTGATGGGCTTAGAGTTTCCAAACCCTGTGGGTTTAGCTGCGGGGCTGGATAAAAATGGTGATGCCATTTTAGGTCTGTCGGGCGTTGGTTTTGGCTTTATTGAAATTGGTACGGTGACACCACGTGCGCAGCCTGGTAATCCAAAGCCACGCTTATTTCGCCTGCCCTCAGCCGAAGGCATCATCAATCGTATGGGCTTTAATAATCAGGGTGTTGAGCATTTGTTGGCACGAGTACAAAATGCTAATTTTCAAGGTGTTTTAGGCATTAATATCGGTAAGAACTTTGATACGCCGGTTGAAAATGCAGCCGATGACTATTTGTACTGCTTGGATAAAGTGTACGGTTGCGCCAGCTATATTACGGTAAATATCAGCTCACCCAACACCCCAGGCCTGCGCTCTTTGCAGTTTGGTGATTCATTACGGAATCTGTTGTACAGCTTGCGCCAGCGCCAAGAGGTTTTAACTGCTTTGCACGGTAAGCGAGTACCTTTAGCCATTAAAATTGCCCCTGATATGAGCGATGAAGAAATTGTTGAAGTGGCGAATATTTTACTTGATACCGGTATGGATGCTGTGATTGCGACCAACACCACAGTATCGCGCCAAGGCGTCGAAGGTATGTTGCATGCTGACGAGGCCGGTGGCTTATCCGGTGCACCGGTGCGCGAACAAAGTACTCATGTGGTTCGCGTACTTGCGGATACTTTAGCCGGGCGTTTACCTATTATTGCTGCGGGTGGTATTACTGAAGGGCGACATGCTGCAGAAAAAATCCAAGCGGGTGCCAGTTTGGTGCAGGTTTATTCAGGCTTTATTTATAAGGGCCCCGAATTAATTAGAGCATCAGTGGACGCTATTGCTGCAGTTGCGCGCAGTCAGACGCAGGGTTGAATAAACAAAATCGTGAGGCCTTGAATTGCGCCTCACGATAGCAAAATCACGCTATGCTAGCCTACGGCGTTGAGTTCATTCAGCCGATGGAGGCCAGCTGCGCCACGGTAACCATCCCAGTTATCGCCACGCCCTTCACGCCAGCCGTTTAACCAAGCTTGGCGAGCAGTTAGTAAATTAAATGGACAGAGTTCGCGCGACTTACCAGTGACACCATGTTGGTAGCCACGTAAAAAAGCACGTTCTAACGGATCACGCTTGAGTCTTCTCATTGGGTATCGCCCTCAGTTATTGACTAGAATGTTGCCGCTGGCTTTAGAGTAAAGCCTTATACTGCACCGTTAAGAAACTCATATGCTCCATGATGAGTTTCAAGCTATGCAAAAAGCGCAAGCTCATGTCATTTCTAACCAATGTGCGCTGCAGATGGAATGATTATTTTGATCTATGCACATGTTGTTTTGATAGTAAAGGGCATAAGTGACAATTTGTTTCATAGTTAGAGGCTATAAAGCGCCTCTTTACACAGGCTTATGCGTTCTTTAACGTTTTAAATAGCGCGTTATGTTTTATAACAAGCGCGAGTTAACCGAATAAAACTGATGAAAGGTCACTTTTTTGACCTGAATTAAAATACATTATGTATAGAAAAGTTTTGAATTGAGTACCCACTGGAATATTTATGCCCGCCAATAAAGAAGTAGAACTGTATTTAACCTGTCCAAAGAGTCTCGAAGGGCTGCTGCTTGATGAAGCACAGTCGCTTGGACTCAACGATGCTCGCGAGCATTTATCCGGCGTTTCTGGACGCGCGACCCTGCAAGTTGCTTACAGTCTCTGCCTGTGGTCGCGGCTGGCCAACCGTGTGCTGTTGGTGCTAAAAACCTTTAGCGTGAAAACAGTTGAAGACCTGTATCACGGTATTAATGATTTAGATTGGTCTGAGCATTTGCAGGCCAATGGCACTTTATCTGTTGAGTTTACTGGCCGAGGCTCAGGGATTGATAACACTCATTTTGGCGCGTTAAAAGTTAAAGATGCGATTGTTGATGCGTTACGTGATGCCGATGGCAATCGTCCGTCAGTGGATAAAATCAGCCCCGATGTGCGTGTCCATCTGCACCTTAACCGTGGTGAAGCAACCTTATCTCTCGATTTATCCGGTACCAGTTTGCACCAACGCGGCTATCGCTTGCAGCAGGGCGCAGCGCCGTTAAAAGAAAACCTCGCGGCGGCTATTTTACTGCGCGCCGGCTGGCCGGCATTGGCTAGGCAGGGTGCTGCTTTAGTTGACCCGATGTGCGGTGTCGGTACCTTCTTGATTGAAGGTGCATTGATGGCTGCTGACGTAGCGCCTAACTTACGCCGTGAGCGTTGGGGCTTTAGCAATTGGTTAGGTCATCAGCCAGAGTTGTGGCAGCCGATTTATGAGGAGGCCAAGCAACGTGCCGCCATTGGTTTAGCTAAACCGCCGCTGTGGATTCGCGGTTATGAAGGCGATCCCCGCTTAATGCAGCCAGCGCGTAATAATATCGAGCGGGCAGGCTTATCGGGCTGGGTTAATGTCTATCAAGGCGAGCTCGCCACCTTTGAACCTAAAACCGATCATGGTCAAACCGGCCTAGTGGTCACGAACCCACCCTATGGTGAGCGTCTAGGTGATGAAGCCAGCTTGTTATACCTCTATCAGTATTTAGGTGAGCGTTTACGCAGTGTGTGTTTAGGCTGGGAAGCAGCAGTCTTTACCGGCGCGCCACAACTGGGCAAACGCATGGGTTTGCGCAGCCATAAGCAGTATTCGTTGTTCAATGGTGCGCTACCCTGTCGCTTATTGTTATTCCAAGTACAACCAGAACGTTTTGTTCTATCAGATCGCATCACCAGTCACGCTAAACCAAGCGTACCGACTGATTACGATGAAGCACCACGCTTAACTGGCGAGCCAGAGCGCACCGCCGCGGCACCGGTTGAATCAGCACGCTTAAGCGAAGGAGGGCAGATGTTTGCCAACCGTTTGCAAAAAAACCTTAAGCAGTTGAGCAAGTGGGCACGTAAAGAAAATATAGAATGCTACCGCCTATACGATGCGGATATGCCTGAATATGCCTTGGCGATTGATGTCTATGCAGATTGGTTGCATGTTCAAGAGTACGCTGCACCTAAGACCATCGACCCTGAAAAAGCTAAAGGTCGTTTCTTAGATGCTTTGGCCGCGATTCCTACGGTAATGGATGTGCCGCCAGAGCGCATTGTGATTAAGCGCCGTGAGCGTCAAGCGGGTACCCGTCAGTATGAGCGTCAGGCTGAGCGCGGCCAGTTTATGCATATCGCTGAAGGTGGAGTGAAGTTGCTCGTTAACTTGACTGATTACCTAGATACCGGGGTCTTTCTTGATCACCGCCCCATGCGCATGCGTATTCAAAAGGAAGCTGCTGGCAAGCGCTTCTTAAACCTGTTTTGTTACACCGCGGCGGCCACTGTGCATGCAGCCAAAGGCGGGGCGCGCAGTACCACCAGCGTTGATCTGTCAAAAACCTATTTGGACTGGGCCAAGCGCAATCTAGCGCTCAACGGTTTCTCAGATAAACACAACTTAGTGCATGCTGATGTGATGGTTTGGCTGGAAAATGATCGTGAAGCCTATGATCTGATTTTCCTTGATCCGCCAACCTTCTCGAACTCCAAGCGTATGGATGACGTCTTTGATATTCAGCGTGACCATGTGCTGTTGCTGGATCGTGCTATGGCACGTTTAGCGCCGGGTGGTAGTCTGTATTTCTCCAATAACTTCCGTCGTTTTATTATGGATGAAAGCATTGAAGCGCGTTATCAAGTGACCAATATCACTGCACAAACCTTTGATCCTGACTTTGCGCGTAATAAGAAAATTCACCAAGCGTGGCATATAACGCAACGTACTGATTGATTTGTATCGTCTATTGGATGAGCGACGCGTATGATAAGCCACTTGCAATTTTTGCAATTTAATAACTGAAAGCGACCCACCGGGAGGTGCTTACAATGAATGATAAGACCAAGAAAACAACTGCTGCACCAGCAGGCGACAAACCTAAGAACGATAAAGCCAAGAAAGCGGCGGTTGCGCCCGTTGGCGAAAAACTGCAGAAAGTGCTTGCACGCATGGGCTTTGGCTCACGCCGCGATATTGAGCAATGGATCGCCGATGGTCGTGTTCTAGTCAACTCACGCGTAGCCAAATTAGGTGCACGTGTGGATGCACTGGATGCAATCACTGTGGATGGTCGTCCGCTGAAGAAAGATGCAGAAGACTATTTGCAGCGCCGTGTGCTGATTTACAACAAGCCAGAAGGCGAAGTGTGTACACGTAAAGACCCTGAAGGCCGTCCAACCGTATTTGATCGCTTACCACGTCCACATACGGGTCGCTGGATCAATATCGGTCGCTTGGATATCAACACCACAGGTTTGTTGATGTTTACCACTGATGGAGAGTTAGCCAACCGCTTAATGCACCCGTCCTATCAGATGGACCGTGAGTACGCGGTGCGTGTGCGTGGTGAAGTCACTGATGAGATGATTGAAAACCTTAAACGTGGCGTAATGCTTGAAGATGGTCCAGCCAAGTTTACTGATGTACAGGCTGCACCCGGTGGCGAGGGCTTTAACCGTTGGTTCCATTGCGTCGTGATGGAAGGGCGTAACCGTGAAGTGCGTCGCTTGTGGGAATCACAAGATGTGGTGGTGAGTCGCTTGAAGCGTGTACGTTTCGGACCGGTATTCTTAACCTCAGAGTTAAGCGTCGGACGCTGGCGTGAAATGGGCCAGGCAGAAGTTGATATTCTCAGTAAAGAAGTAGGCCTTGAGCCGATTGCTTTGGCAGAAGTCAGCGAGAAAGCCAAGGATAAACTGGAACGCCAGCAGCGTAAAATCGCTCGGCCTGTGGCGCAAGTGCGTGACAACCGTCGTCCAGAAAAGAAAATCGTCTATAGCACAAGCAAAGATCAGCCGGAAGAGTTCGCTAAAGGCACCAGAAAGCCGCGCCCAAGCAGCACTACCGGTGGCAAGAAGCCCACTGTACGTCGTTTACGTCCAGAGTAATGCCCTTGGTACAACTCGCGCACTTGGCGCGCGAGTTGTCGCTAATGGCCAGCGCAATGCTAGCCTTTAGCGCTTGATAAAGGCTAGTGAGAAGAGCAGCGCCAAGCGCTCAGCATATGGCGCCCAAGTCCAGTACAGTCGCTGTATTGTGCTTAATTAGCGAGCATCAAATGCCTGACCGGTGACACCTTTACTGTCAGGCCCCATCAGATACAAATACACCGGCATAATTTCAGCAGGCGTTGGGTTATTCAGCGGATTTTCGCCTGGATAGGCATGTGCGCGCATATCCGTACGTGTCGCGCCCGGATTTAAGCTGTTGGCACGAATCGCAGTGTCGTCCAATTCATCCGCCATCACTTGCATCAGGCCCTCGGTGGCGAACTTAGAGACCGCATACGCGCCCCAATACGCACGACCTTTGCGACCTACGCTGCTTGAGGTAAAGATCACTGAGGCATCCTCGGATAAGCGCAGTAAAGGCAGCATCGCGCTGGTCAACATAAACATAGCGTTCACGTTGATCTGCATAACCTTGGCAAAATTCTCACCTGCCAACTGCTCGAGCGGGGTGCGCGGGCCTAAGATAGAAGCATTGTGCAGCAGGCCATCTAGACGTCCGAACTCAGTCTCAATCATCGCTCCCAGCTCGCCGTACGCTTCGCTGCTGGCTTTTTCTAGATCCAGTGGGATCACCACCGGCTCAGGATGGCCTGCTGCAACAATTTCATCGTAAACAGCATTCAGACGCTTCTCCGTCTTACCCAGCAATAAAACCGTTGCGCCATACGCGGCATAGGTGCGTGCGGCTTCTGCACCAATGCCACGTCCAGCACCGGTCACCAGAATGATACGGTCTTTTAATAATTCAGCAGGTGCAGTGTAATCAAACATAACTGATCTCTTTAAAATCAATGGGTTAAGATAATAAACTCATGTTAATTCTATATTAGCGAATGCTCAGCTGCACAGTCCTTAGCAGCTGCAGTATGCGGCTAATAAAGGTTCTAATTCAGCCATGCTTTCAATGACCGCATCAGCGCCCCAGTTGCACGGATTATCGCTCGGTACAATATAGCCATAACGCACGGCAACGGTGTGCATCGCTGCAGCACGACCAGCATCAATATCACGCTGATCATCGCCGACATAAATAACTTGGCGTGGATCAAGCTGTAATTGCTGGCACGCCGCCAGCAACATATCAGGCGCAGGTTTGCTATGGGTCACATGCTCAGGGCAGAGTAGTACCGCGCTGCGCGCTGACAAATTCAAAGCATCCATAATCGGCTGGGCAAAACGCAGCGGTTTATTGGTTGCCACACCCCAGCGGATACCCGCATCGTCTAGGTGCTGCAACAGATCTAAGACGCCAGGAAAGGGTTCAGTGAATTGCGCATGCTGCAACTCATAACGGGCGAGAAAAGTATCGCGCAAGGGCTCTACTGTAGGATCATTCGGCTTTAACGCAAAGGCGTAAGCCACCATGATCTGCGCGCCGCGTGAAACCTGTTGACGAAAACCTATTTCATCGTCGAACGGGGCTAAGCCACGCTCGGTACGCATGCTCTGGACAATGGCGTAAAAGTCTTTGGCCGTATCGAGCAGCGTACCGTCCATATCAAACAACACCGCCTGGATACGCATTAGGCGTCCTTAGTGGTGTGCAGCATATAGTTCACGTCAACATCCGCTTCAAGCTTATAGCGCTTGGTCAGCGGGTTGTAGGTCAAGCCGATAATGTCTTGCACTTGCAGCCCCGCCGCACGACTCCATGCACCCAATTCAGACGGGCGAATAAATTTTTTGAAATCATGGGTGCCGCGAGGCAGTAAGCCCATGATGTATTCAGCGCCAACAATGGCAAACAGATAAGCTTTTGGATTGCGATTAATGGTTGAGAAAAATACCTGACCGCCCGGCTTAACCAAGGTGTAGCAGGCTTGGATAATAGAAGCTGGATCCGGTACATGCTCCAGCATTTCTAAACAGGTGATCACATCAAACTGGCCCGGCATTTCTTCTGCTAAGGCTTCTGCTGTGATCTGGCGGTAGCTGACCTCAACACCGCTTTCCAGCTGATGTAAGCGCGCTACGGCGAGCGGCGCTTCACCCATATCAATACCGGTGACTTGCGCGCCGCGCTGGGCCATCGCCTCACTTAAAATACCACCACCGCAGCCAACATCTAAGACTTTCTTATCAGCCAAGGAGGCACGCTCATTAATCCAGTTGACACGCAATGGATTGATATCATGCAGGGGTTTAAATTCGCTTTCTCGATCCCACCAGCGGTGTGCTAAGGCTTCAAACTTCGCAATTTCAGCATGGTCTACATTGCTCATAACCCAGTCCTATACGATATATGCCGCTATTGAAGCTGCATATAATGCCAGCTTTTAAGCCTGTTTGCTTTAGAGTTCAAACATTGCATTGCTTATTATCTCTATTTAACTTTAAGTTAATATTGCAACCTATTGTTTTTTAGATATTTTTCTAGCCCAATCCTGACTTTTTCGAATGATTTTTTGTTCATCCATACGCAGCAGTTGTCGATCTTTTAACAACTGCTTACCGCCGACCCAGACATGCTCAACACAGTTGCGTGCCGCGGCATAAATTAATTGCGAGACAGGATCGTAAACCGGCTGCACCGACAGATCATTAAAGTTAAACGCAGTAATATCCGCCAATTTCCCCACTTCTAACGAGCCGGTTTGCGCATCAATGCCCATTGCCCGTGCACCATTTAAGGTGGCCATGCGTAAGGCGCGATGAGCATCTATAGCGCTGGCTGATTGTGCCACCGCTTTGGCCAATAAGGCTGCGGTGCGGGTTTCACCCAGTAGATCAAGATTATTGTTGCTGGCCGCACCATCGGTACCAATGGCCACATTGACTCCAGCATTCCATAGCCGCTCAATCGGGCAAAAACCACTGGCCAGTTTTAAGTTCGATTCAGGGCAATGAATGACGCTGCTATTGCTCTGTACCAGTAGGGCAATATCCTCCTCATTAACTTGCGTCATATGCACGGCTTGAAAGCGTGGGCCGAGCAAACCTAAGCGCGCTAAGCGCGCTAAAGGGCGTTCACCATAGGTGTCTAAACTTTGCTGTATTTCCGCGGCGGTTTCATGCACATGCATTTGTACCGGCGCATCCAATTGCGCGGCCAGCATAACGATATTATCTAAGCCTTGGTCGCAAACAGTGTAGGGCGCATGCGGACCAAAGCCGATGGTTAAGCGCGGATGTTGTTTAAAGTCATCAAACAGCTGTAAGCCTTTACGCAGCGCTTCGGCATTGTTACGAGCGCCAGGCACTGGAAAATCCAGCATCGGCACAGTGACTTGCGCGCGGATACCGCTGCTGTGCACCAGTTGCGAGGCAATTTCAGGGAAAAAATACATATCAGAAAAACAGCTGATGCCATTCTTGAGTTGCTCGGCAATCGCCAGTTCAGTGCCATCACGAATAAAGTCTTCGTTAACCCACAGCGCTTCGGCCGGCCAGATATGCTCATTGAGCCAAGTATGCAGTGGCATATCATCGGCCAAGCCACGGAACAAGCTCATCGCCGCATGGCCATGCGCATTAATCAGGCCAGGGGTCAGTAGGGTATTGGGCAGCTCACGAATATCCGCGCAGGGTATTTTTAAAGCTTGCTCGCGCGGTGCAATCAAGGCGATACGATCACCGCGAATACCTAGAGCATAGTTCTTTAAAATCACACCAGCCGGCTCAACGGGCACCAGCCACTCGGGCAATAACAGACAATCTAACGGCGAGTGTGGCATGCGTGGCTTCCTGCTTAAAAAGTGAACCTATGCTGATTTATAGGTAAATACATTGAGTTTCGATTGACGCTGCGACTGCGCAATAAGGCACAGCTTATATACGGTTTTAACTGCAGACTCAGCTATAATTGCTTATTTTTCAAGGGGGTCATGTCAATGATACGTGAACAGATGCTTGCTGCCGAGAAAGTAACAGCGCTGCAATGGCGTGATAATGCACTGTATTTACTCGATCAACGTTTGCTGCCCCAGCACGAGCAGTGGCAGCGTTATACGACGGCAACCGAGGTCGCGTTAGCCATTCGTGAGATGCGTGTACGCGGCGCGCCAGCGATTGGTGTGGCGGCAGCCTTTGCTGTGGTATTGGCCGCGCAGCAATTGACACATCGCCCGCACAGCGAGTGGCAGGCGGTACTGGAGGCGGACTTTGTCGAGCTAGCAGAGTCACGCCCTACCGCAGTTAATTTATTTTGGGCGCTGCAAAAAATGCGCGACTGTTTAGCCAATGCAGTGCAGCAGTCGCAGCCATTAGCTGTGCTAGAAGCGCAAGCGTTGGCCATTTTTAATGCTGACCGTGCAGCCAACTTGCACACTGCAGAGCTGGGCTTGCAGTTGATTCGTGAAGCCAGTAGCGCACCACAACATCTGATGACTCATTGCAATGCCGGTGCGCTGGCCACCGCAGGTTTTGGTACAGCCTTGGGCGTGATCCGCGCCGCCTATCTAGATGGGCTGGTTGAGTGCGTGCATATCAATGAAACGCGTCCATGGCTACAAGGCTCACGCTTAACTGCTTGGGAGCTTGTCGGTGAGGGTATCCCGAGCATGCTCAACGTGGATTCCAGCGCAGCGCATTTAATGGCGAAAAATAAAATCTCTTGGGTCATCGTCGGTGCTGATCGGATTACCGCCAATGGTGATGTGGCCAATAAAATTGGTACTTATCAGCTGGCTGTATTAGCTCACTACCATAAGGTTAAAGTGATGGTGGTTGCGCCCAGTTCTACCATTGATATGCAGCTGAGCAGCGGCGATGAGATCCCTATCGAAGAGCGCGACGGTGCAGAGATTTTGTATCTTGACGGGCAGCGTGTCGCTGCGCAAGTGGACGCTTTTAATCCAGTCTTTGATGTTACGCCTGCAGCTTTGATTGATGTGATTGTGACTGAGCGCGGCGTAGTGCAGCAGCCCAACTCACAAAAAATGCGTGAATTGATGCTACACCGCTGAAAAACGACGCAGATTTTTCAGTTTGAGCGTAAAAATCTGACAAACAGTAAGATTAAACTCACGCAGGTAAATTAGGCTAAGAAAAGCTCTAGCGTAGGTTGAGCGCGCTTGTGTGGCATGTGTTACTATTGGCCGCTTGTATTAGGCATGATGAATTAATAAGGAACCGAGCTTCCATGGGTGATTTGGCCAAAGAAATCCTTCCGATCAGTATCGAAGATGAAATGCGACAGTCGTACCTTGATTATGCGATGAGCGTAATTGTAGGACGAGCGTTGCCAGATGCACGTGACGGCTTAAAGCCTGTGCACCGGCGCGTTTTGTTTGCGATGCGTGAGTTAGGTAATGACTGGAATAAAGCCTATAAGAAATCGGCGCGTGTCGTCGGTGACGTTATCGGTAAATATCACCCGCATGGTGATACTGCAGTTTACGACACCATAGTACGTATGGCGCAGCCGTTCTCTTTACGTTATTTATTAGTGGATGGCCAAGGTAACTTCGGTTCCGTTGATGGTGATAACGCCGCGGCAATGCGTTATACCGAAGTGCGTATGACCAAGTTGGCCCACGAGCTGCTGGCCGACTTAGAAAAGGAAACAGTGGATTGGGTGCCCAACTATGACGGCACAGAAATGATCCCTGCCGTCTTACCAACCAAGGTGCCTAACTTACTGATTAATGGTTCCTCTGGTATTGCTGTAGGTATGGCGACCAATATTCCGCCACACAACCTTCGTGAAGTGATCGATGGCTGTTTGGCGATTATTGATAATCCAGAGATCAGCATTGATGAGCTCATGCAGTTTATCCCAGGCCCTGATTTTCCAACCGCCGGTATTATTAATGGTCGAGCAGGCATTATTGAAGCCTATCGCACCGGCCGAGGCCGTATTTATATGCGCGCACGCACCTTTATTGAAGATATCGATAAAGTCGGTGGTCGCCAGCAAATTATTATCAGTGAACTGCCATACCAGCTCAATAAAGCGCGCTTAATTGAAAAGATCGCTGAACTGGTTAAAGAGAAAAAGCTCGAAGGCATCAGCGAGCTGCGTGACGAGTCAGACAAAGACGGTATGCGCGTAGTGATCGAACTGCGTCGCGGTGAAGTGCCTGAAGTGGTGCTCAACAACCTCTATGCACAAACACAAATGCAAAGTGTATTTGGTATCAACGTGGTGGCCTTGGTTGATGGTCGTCCGCGTCTGCTCAACCTCAAAGATATGCTCGAAGTCTTTGTTCGTCACCGCCGTGAAGTGGTGACGCGCCGCACCGTGTTTGAATTACGCAAAGCCCGTGAGCGTGGTCATATTCTTGAAGGTCAAGCAGTTGCCTTATCAAATATTGACCCTGTTATCGCGATGATTAAAGCCTCACCGTCACCGGCTGAAGCTAAAGAACGCTTGATCACAACAGCGTGGGAATCAAGCACTGTGGCGGCCATGGTTGAGCGCTCCGGTGCTGTATCCAGCCGTCCAGAAGACTTGGATGAGCAATATGGGATGCATGAGGGCTTCTACCATCTATCGCCTGAGCAAGCACAAGCCATTCTTGATTTGCGCCTGCACCGCCTGACCGGTCTTGAACATGAGAAGCTGCTGGCCGAGTATCAAGAGATTCTCTTACAGATCAGTGAGTTGTTAAATATTTTGGGCAACGCTGAGCGCTTGCTTGAAGTGATTCGTGAAGAGTTAGAGAAAGTTAAAGCTGACTTCGGCGATGAGCGTCGCACTGAAATCACCGCCTCCCGGGTTGATTTAACCATTGCCGACCTGATCACCGAAGAAGAGCGTGTAGTGACTATTTCACGCTCCGGTTATGCTAAAAGCCAGCCGTTGGATGCTTACCATGCACAACGTCGTGGTGGTCGCGGTAAAGCGGCAACCGGTGTTAAAGATGAAGATATTGTTGAGCACCTGTTAGTTGCGCACAGTCATACCACGCTGCTGCTGTTCTCCAGCAAAGGCAAAGTGTACTGGAAGCGTACCTTTGAGATCCCAGAAGCCTCACGTACTTCCCGCGGCCGTCCAATCATTAACTTATTGCCGCTGGATCCAGGTGAAAATATCACCGCGATGTTACCGGTTGATGAGTACACCGAAGGTTACTTTATCTTTATGGCGACCGCTAACGGCACCGTGAAGAAAACCCCACTAGAGCAGTTTAGCCGCCCAAGAACCTCTGGCCTGATTGCTTTGGCTCTAGATGACGACGATACCCTGATCTCGGCGGCGCTGACCGATGGTACGCACGATGTCATGCTGTTCTCTGATGGCGGCAAAGTGACACGCTTTGCCGAAACCGATGTACGTGCCATGGGTCGTACGGCGCGCGGTGTGCGCGGTATGCGTCTACCAGAAGGGCAAAAGCTTATTTCGATGCTGATCCCTGAAGAAGGCAGCGAAATCCTAACCGCCTCTGAGCGCGGCTTTGGTAAGCGCACGGCCGTCACTGAATTCCCCAACTACCGTCGTGGTGGACAGGGTGTGATCGCAATGGTGTCTAACGAACGCAATGGCAAGCTGATTGGCGCGATCCAAGTACTGGACGGTGAGGAAATCATGTTGATTTCTGACCAAGGTACCTTGGTACGCACCCGTGTTGATGAAGTCTCGTCGCTGTCTAGAAACACTCAAGGGGTTATGTTGATTCGTTTAGCGAAAGATGAAACCCTCGTTGGCCTCGAACGCGTTCAAGAGCCAACAATAAGTGATGACGATGAAGTACTTGAAGATGCTGAGCAAGGCACAGAAGAGACGTCTACTACTGAGACGCCAGTGGATAATCAGGGTGTCGTAAGCGAGGATGAACAAGCGCTTATTGATGAGTCAAACACCCCCGAAGAGTGAGAGAGCCGTGAGTAGAGTTTATAATTTTTGCGCAGGTCCTGCTGCGCTTCCTGAAGCGGTATTGCAACAAGCGCAAGGCGAGCTATTAGACTGGCACGGTAAAGGCTTGTCAGTGATGGAAATGAGTCACCGTGGTGATGAATTTACCTCCATTGCAGCAGAAGCTGAGCAAGACTTGCGTGATCTATTAAACATACCCAACAACTATAAAGTGTTGTTTATGCAGGGTGGGGCAAGCCAACAGTTTGCGCAGATTCCGCTCAACTTCCTAGCCGATGGCGCATGCGCTGATTATATCGATACGGGTATTTGGTCGCGCAAAAGCATTGATGAAGCCCGTCGTTTCGGTAATATCAATGTTGCCGCCAGCGCTAAAGCCTATGACTACTTTGCTATCCCAGGTCAAAACGAATGGCAGTTGAGTAAAGAGGCCGCGTACCTGCACTACGCCAGCAATGAAACCATTGGCGGCCTGCAGTTTGATTGGACACCTGAAGTCGGTGACACACCATTGGTCGTGGACATGTCTTCGGACATCCTGTCCAAGCCTATCGATGTGAGCCGTTACGGTATGATTTATGCCGGCGCACAGAAAAATATCGGCCCAAGTGGTTTAGTGGTTGGTATTGTTCGTGAAGACTTACTCGGTCATGCTCGCGCCAGCTGCCCAACCATGCTCAATTACAAAGTGGCGGCTGATAACGGCTCCATGTACAACACACCGCCGACTTTTTCCTGGTATTTATCTGGCCTCGTATTTAAGTGGCTAAAGCAGCAAGGCGGTTTAGCGGCTATGGCTGAGCTCAACCATGCCAAGCAAGCGTTGCTGTATAAAACCATTGATGACAGCGACTTTTATAGCAATCCAATTGCGGTGAATGCGCGCTCTTGGATGAACATACCCTTTCGCTTAGCCGATGAAAAACTCGATAAAGCCTTTTTGACTGGTGCCGATCAGCGTGGCTTGCTCAATCTGCAAGGCCACCGTTCAGTCGGTGGTATGCGCGCCTCTATTTACAATGCAGTGTCGCTTCAGGCAGTCGAAGCTTTAGTGGCCTATATGCAAGCCTTCGAGAAGGAGCATGCATAAGTGAGCGATCAAGAACTGCACGCTTTACGTGTACGGATTGATACCTTGGATGAGAAAATCCTTGAGTTAATCAGTCAGCGTGCCCGCTGCGCCCAAGAAGTAGGACGCATTAAAATGGCAACCTTAGCTGAAGGTGAGCAGGCGATATTTTATCGCCCTGAACGTGAAGCCCAGGTTCTTAAGCGCATTATGGAGCTCAATAAAGGGCCTCTCGGTAACGAAGAGATGGCTCGTTTATTCCGTGAGATTATGTCTGCCTGCTTGGCCCTTGAACAGCCGTTAAAAGTAGCTTACTTAGGCCCTGAAGGCACATTCTCGCAAGCCGCCGTGCTAAAACACTTTGGTAAAGCAGTCGTCAGTAAGCCCATGGCTGCTATTGATGAGATTTTCCGCGAAGTGGCTGCCGGTGCCGTGAGCTTTGGCGTTGTGCCTGTAGAAAACTCAACCGAGGGTGCGATTAACCACACTCTCGATAGTTTCCTTGAGCATGACCTAGTGATTTGTGGTGAGGTTGAGCTACGTATTCACCACCATTTACTGGTTGCAGACAACACTAAAACAGAGAAAATTTCACGCATCTATTCGCATGCGCAATCATTAGCACAATGCCGTAAATGGCTGGATGCGCATTACCCTAATGTGGAGCGCGTTGCTGTATCGAGCAATGCCGAAGCGGCTAAACGGGTCAAAAGTGAATGGAACAGCGCAGCGATTGCCGGCGATATGGCAGCGCAGTTGTATGGTTTAACTATTTTGGCCGATAAAATTGAAGACCGTCCGGATAACTCGACACGTTTTTTAATTATTGGCAATCAGTCGGTACCAACTACCGGTGACGATAAAACCTCGGTGATTGTTTCGATGAGCAATAAGCCAGGTGCCCTGCATGAATTGTTAATTCCATTTCATAACAGCGGTATTGATCTAACGCGCATTGAAACCCGTCCGTCACGCAGTGGCAAATGGAGTTATGTGTTCTTTATTGATTTTTATGGTCATAAAGATGATCCTCTGGTCAAAAGCGCGCTTGAAACCATTGCTCAAGAAAATGTCGGTTTGAAGGTTTTAGGCTCGTACCCTAACGCTGTTCTTTAAGCATACTCTAGGCTGCCGCTCCAGTAGCGGCAGTTGATTGTTCGAGGAAAGTCAATGAGTTGTAATTTTCTTGCTCTTGCATTACCCAGCGTACAAGAGTTATCGCCTTACGTGCCCGGCAAGCCGGTCGATGAACTGGCGCGTGAGCTGGGTCTTAATCCAGCTGATATTGTTAAGCTCGCCAGTAATGAAAATCCGCTTGGCCCTAGCGAAAAAGTCTGCGCTGCGATTAGCCAAGCCTTGCCTGAACTGACTCGTTATCCCGATGGCAGTGGTTTTACTTTAAAAGAAAAACTGGCTGCACACTACAGGCTTGATCCAGCACAAATCACTTTGGGCAATGGTTCTAACGATATCCTTGAACTGATCGCGCGCGCATGGTTAGCGCCTGGACGCAACGCGGTCTTTAGTGCGCATGCTTTTGCTGTCTACCCGATTGCCACTTTAGCCTCTGGGGCTGAGTGCCGCGAGGTGCCGGCTAAAGAGTATGGTCATGACCTTGACGCCATGGCTGTAGCGATCGATAGCAATACCCGTGTTGTATTTATTGCTAACCCCAACAACCCCACCGGCACTTGGTTTAACCAAGCGGCGCTTAATGCCTTTTTAAGCAAAGTACCAAGCAATGTCTTGGTGGTTTTAGACGAAGCCTATATCGAATATGCCGTAGACAGTGATCTACCTGACGGTATGGATTACTTAAGTCGCTACCCTAATCTGCTGGTTTCGCGCACCTTTTCTAAAGCCTATGGCTTGGCGGCTTTACGTGTTGGCTATGCCGCCTCATCAAAAGAAATCGCCAATGTGCTGAACCGTGTGCGCCAACCCTTTAATGTCAATAGCTTAGCCTTGGTTGCTGCCTGTGCTGCACTGGATGATAGCGATTACCTAGAACGTAGCCGTACCCTTAATACGCAAGGCATGCAGCAATTAGAAGCAGGTTTTAAACAGTTAGGCCTGTCTTGGTTGCCATCACGGGGTAATTTTATTGCGGTGAACTTTAACCGTGACGCAGCACCTATCAACCAAGCATTGCTAGAACAGGGGGTTATTGTGCGACCTGTGGCAGGCTATGCAATGCCGACTTTCTTACGCGTATCAATTGGCACCGCAGCTGAGAACCAAAGGTTTTTGGATGCATTAACTGCTGTTTTAAAACAGGCCTAATATGCAAAAAACACCTCTAGCGACCCCTATTGTTAATCGCCTTGTCGTGGTTGGTCTAGGCTTAATCGGTGCATCATTCGCTAAGGGTGTGCGCGAGGCAGGTTTAGCCCGAGAAGTGATCGGCGTTGATCTTAATGCGCAAGCCTGCCAGCGCGCAGTTGAATTAGGGGTTGTGGACCGTTGCACAACCCTCTTGGCTGAGGCGTGCCGCGATGTTGATGTGATTATGTTGGCGGTGCCGGTGCTGGCGTTAAAAACGCTACTGGGCAAACTTGCCGCTTTAGCGCTAGACAACACCATTATTACCGATGCGGGCAGCGTGAAAGGGCATTTGCTTACGGCTGCGCAAGAGATATACGGCGAATTACCGCCACTTTTAGTGCCCGGTCATCCAATTGCCGGTTCAGAGCGCAGTGGCGTTGAAGCAGCCAACCCGCACTTATTTAAATACCATAAAGTCATCCTCACCCCGCATGCGCATACTGATCCTGCCGCACTGCAGTGCGTGCAACAATTGTGGCAAGGCCTGAACGCCGATGTTGAGTTGATGAGTGTTGAGCAACACGACCGCGTCCTCGCGGCGACCAGTCATTTACCGCATTTGCTTGCATTTGGTTTAGTTGACTCCTTGGCTAAACGCAGCGAAAACTTAGAAATATTTCGCTATGCGGCGGGTGGTTTTCGTGATTTCACCCGTATTGCCGGCAGTGACCCGGTGATGTGGCATGATATTTTTTTAGCCAATCGTGACGCTGTTTTAGAGCAGTTGGACCAATATCGTGATGATCTTGATGCGTTGCGCAAGGCGATTGCCGAAGAAGATGGGCGTCATTTGCTTGGTGTGTTTACCCGTGCACGTGTAGCCCGCGAACATTTCAGTACAATTTTAGCCCAAAGGGCCTATGTGGAAACTATGCTTGATAATGATCTGATTTTTTTAGCTCGACCCGGTGGGCAGGTCAACGGCACCATTCGTGTCCCGGGTGATAAGTCCATTTCACACCGCGCCATTATGCTCGGCTCTTTAGCGCAAGGCGTTACCGAAATTGAAGGTTTTCTTGAAGGAGAAGACGCGCTGGCCACCATTCAAGCCTTTCGTGATATGGGTGTTGTTATTGAAGGACCGGATAAAGGTCGAGTTGTTGTACACGGCGTAGGTTTGCATGGTTTACAGGCACCACCAGGCCCGATTTATGTCGGCAATTCTGGAACAACCATGCGCTTACTGTCAGGTATTCTGGCCGCGCAGCCTTTTGATAGCACCTTAACCGGTGATGCCTCGTTGTCTAAGCGTCCAATGAATCGGATTGCTAAGCCGTTGCGTGAAATGGGCGCAGTGATTGAAACCGCCGCAGAAGGCCGTCCACCTTTGACCTTACGTGGCGGACAGCGCTTAACCGGTATGCATTATGCAATGCCGATGGCCAGTGCTCAGGTCAAATCATGCTTATTACTGGCCGGTATGTATGCTGCGGGTGAAACCTCTGTGACGGAACCTGCACCCACTCGCGATCACACCGAGCGCATGCTGCGTGGTTTTGGCTACCCCGTGGAAGTGCGCGGCGCTACAGCTAAAATCGAAAGCAATCACACATTGACCAGCACCCATATTGAAGTGCCAGCAGATATTTCCTCTGCAGCGTTTTTTATGGTCGCAGCCAGTATTGCACCCGACTCAGAGTTGATTTTGCAGCATGTAGGCATTAACCCGACGCGCACTGGAATCATCGATATTCTGAAACTAATGGGTGCAGATTTAAGTCTTGAGTCTGTACATGAAGTCGGAGGCGAGTTGGTCGCTGATATTCGTGTGCGCAGTGCCCGCTTAAAAGGTATCGATATCCCCTTGGATCTCGTGCCATTAGCAATTGATGAATTCCCTGTGCTCTTTATTGCGGCTGCCTGCGCTGAAGGGCGTACCGTACTGCGTGGCGCAGAAGAGTTAAGGGTCAAAGAATCCGATCGCATTCAAGTGATGGTTGATGGCTTAACTACACTTGGTATTTCTGCACAAGGTACACCTGATGGCATCATTATCGAAGGCGGTCAAATCGGTGGTGGTGAGGTTTGGGCGCACGGTGACCACCGTATTGCCATGTCCTTTAGCGTTGCCTCACTGCGTGCCAGTGCGCCGATCCGCATTCATGATAGCGTGCATGTGGCGACCTCGTTCCCGAACTTCCTCGAATTGTGCAAGCAGGTTGGCATGCATGTGGCACAAGAGGGACAGCTATGAGTGATGCTGTGGTGATTACCATCGACGGGCCCAGCGGGTCAGGCAAGGGTACTGTTGCAGGCTTACTGGCCTCAACACTGCAGTGGCATTTGCTCGATTCAGGCGCACTCTATCGTGTGCTGGCCTTGGCGGCAGAAAAGCATCATATAGCGCTGGATGATGAGCCGGCCCTCGAGGCTCTAGCAGCAGGCTTGGACGTGCAATTTGTGCTGGACAGTGACAGCAACTCGCAGCATATCCTTCTTGAGGCGGATGATGTCACTGACAAAATTCGCACTGAAACAGTGGGGGCGCATGCCTCGCAAATTGCCGCATTACCTGCAGTGCGCGAAGGCTTGCTACGTCGCCAGCAGGACTTTCGCCAAGCACCTGGCTTGATCGCCGATGGTCGTGATATGGGTACCGTTGTTTTTGCTGACGCGCCTTTGAAAGTATTTCTAACGGCTAATGCTGAAGAGCGTGCGCGCCGTCGTTATTTACAGTTGAAAGACAAAGGTGAAACTGTTACCCTAACAAGTCTCCTCGAGGAGATTCGTGCACGTGATGAGCGTGACACCAATCGTGTTATTGCGCCGTTGAAGCCCGCCGAAGATGCAATTATCTTGGACTCAACGACCATGACCATTGAGCAGGTGTTAGAAAGAATTCTCAGTGAAGTTGCAGTACGCAGCTTGGCTGGATAACCAAGAGCAGGCACACACGAGTGTGCTCTAACTCTAAAATGAATCATGCGAAGCTTTCAGATAATAGCTTGCATGTTTTCAACTTATAAATAAGACCACATTATATCTGGAATGTGGATTTGGGCAGATTTTGCCCTCGATCAGCAGGATTAAACATGAGCGAAAGCTTTGCAGACCTTTTTGAAGAAAGCCTAAAAACCCTAGACATGCAACCCGGTGCAATCATCACTGGTTTAATTGTTGATATTGATGGTGATTGGGTAACAGTACACGCTGGTTTGAAATCAGAAGGCGTTATCCCCGTTGAGCAGTTCTACAATGAGCAAGGCGAACTGACCATCAA
>Ga0265293_10001110_pt1 | contig 60472 bp, 50 predicted proteins | sample Munlanlewell138R_FD_192505 | JGI IMG/M metagenome (GOLD analysis project Ga0265293, IMG submission 192505) | Leachate microbial communities from a municipal landfill in Southern Ontario, Canada - Leachate well 138R | ecosystem: Engineered > Solid waste > Landfill > Unclassified | place: Canada...
GACGCCGCGGACGGTGTTGACTTGTGTCACAAGGCGAATGCTAGGCGCAGCCCATCTGCGCGGCGCCGGATTCGGTGTAATGCCGGAAGCTACTCGGCCCTTTCGGCCGAAAGGTGAGTTCGGTCGAAGCGCAGCAGCGACGCCGCCAGCAGGGCCAGCGCGCACAGCGCCAGCAACTGCACCCACGGCGAGTGCCCGATGTAGCCGTCGACCGAGCGCCACGGGTAGCGCGACAGCGCCGCACCGGCCAGCGTCAGCGCCACCGAGGTCCCGCCGAGCGTCAGCACCCGCTGCGCGCGCGGGCGTGCGCGCAGCAGATACCGCAGGCCCGCGGCGGCGCCGAACACCACCGCGCCGACGGCCCCGGAGATCAACGCGCCCATCGCGATCAGCGCGGCGATCACCGGGCCGGGCCGCGGCGCCCACGGCCGCACCGGATCATCGCGGCGTCGTCGGCTCGGCAGCAGCGCCAGGGCGGCCAGGATCGGCAGCAGCGCCAGCCCGCCGGCCAGGCCCACGCGGTACAGGGCGTTGGACGCGAAACTCAACGTCACGGTGCCCGACGTGCCGGCCGGCACCACCCAGCCCTGCTGCCAGCCGTTGACCGTCACCGGCGTCAGTGCGGTGCCGTCGGGGGCCCGCGCGGTCCAGCCCGGGTTGATACTCTCCGGCACGACGAGCACCCGCTCGGTCTCGGCGGCGGGCACGGTCAGCTCGCGGCGATCCGCCGACCACCGCTCGGCCGGGGCCTCGGCGGTGGCGGCCGGGCGGACCTGATCGGCCAGCGGGCCGGACAGTTGCACCCCGTCGACGATGAAGGCCGCGCCGGGGCTGACCAACAACTCCTGCTGACCGGTGGGCAACTCGAGCGGGGCCGACTCGCACGGGCGCGCCGGCAGCGGCCCGCCGTCGAGCAGCGCGCCGACGGTGGTGTTCACCGAGGTGTTGACGAACCGGCCGGCGACCGCGAGCACCGGGCCCTCGCCGCAGCCGATGGTGATCTTGCGGGACCGGTTGCGCTGCGCGTCGGCGGCCGCGATGGGGGTGCCGTTCGCGCGCAGCGCCTGCACCTCGGCCAGCCCGGGCGGCTTGATCTGGTCGAAACCCAGTGCGGTGCGGTCGATCACGTCCTCCCAGTCCAGGATGCTGAGCTTGATCGACCGGGTCAGCGCGGGGTGCAGCGGCAGGGTTTGGCGACCGTCGCCGTAGAGCCGACGCACCTGGGGGCCGGTGCCGAGGTCGACGGCCACCAGGGTCGGGTTGGTGGGCAGTTCCGACAGGCTCGGCGTCAGCCGCAGCGCGGCCACCTCGGTCGGCTCCGGCAGGGTGATCGTCAGGGTCGGCGCGCCGTGGTTGCGCACCACCCCTTGCGGGGCGGTCCAGGCGGTGCGCGGATCGCCGTCGGCCGCGGCGAAGGCGGTGCCCAGGACGTCGAAGGAATCGGAGTCGCCGTCGGCGCGGGTGGTGTCGGGCTGGCGGACCAGATCCGAGAGCGCCGGGCCCTGGCGGGGCCGCACCCACACCGTCGGGGTCACCGAGATCGGTTCCGGCACGGTCAGGGTGCGGCTGAGGTTGACCAGTTCCTCGGGGGCCAGCGCGAGCGCGGAGGCGCAGTGCACCGCGTCGGCGCCGTCGATGCAGCCGGAGCGACCCAGGAATTCCGCCCCCAGGTCCCACCGGGCCACCGCCGAATCCGGCGGCGGGCCGGGCACTTTCACGGTATGGCGCAGGTCGACCGGATGCGCGAAGCCGGACGCGTCGTACTGGGTGACCGCCAGGTCGGTGATGCCGAACTGCACGCCGCCGGAGCCGTCGCGGGTCGCGGCGGCGGTGATCCGCACCCAGGGCGTCTCGCCGTAGGGCAGGGCCACGGTGACGGGCTGGCCGGGCTCGTCGACCCGCAGCGTCGTGGTGCCGCCGGCGGTCTCGATCGCGATGCGGTCGACCTGGGCGCCGATGGTCGAGGTGCTCGGCGTCAACGTCATCGTCGCGTTGGTGACCGGATGGTCGAAGTCGATCTGCAGCCACTGGCCGACCGCGGCCTGCAACGAGTTGGACACCCAGCTGGTGGCCGAGTCGCCGTCGATCGCGGCGGCGGGCCCGGCCGCGGGCGCCACATGCGGCAGCGCGGTGGCGTCGGCGGCCGAACTCGAGGTGGTCAGCCGACCGCCGGTCCAGCTGCCGTACACCGGCTCGGCCCCGGGGCTCGGATAGTCGGGCACCCGGTTGTGGGTGTGCCGCTCGTCGCCCTCGGCACGCACGGCCGACGAATGGTCGTCGACGCGGCCGTAGTCGGTCTCGCGCGCTACCGGGGTGTCGGTGACGGTGACGACGTCGGTGGGCAGGCCCGCGGCCCGGGCGTCCTGGGTCAGCAGCACCGGTCCCAGCGGGGCGGCGTTCGCCAGCCGGCGGCGCTCGTCGAGGCGCAGCAGCACCTCCGGGCCGCCGTCGATACGGGCGAGCTGATCGGTATCGGCAAGGTAAGGGGCGCCGGGGTTTTCGACGCCGGTGTGCAGCGGCTCGACCCGGTAGATCTCGACCGCCCGGTAGCGCGGCCGCAGCCCGCTGTCGGTGATGAATCCCTCCAGCGTGCCGGGCCCGACGAAGTCGCCGAACTCCGCGACCTTCGTCAGCCCGGGGGAGCCCTCGATGGCCCGGTGCACCAGGATCGGGCGGGCCGACCGGGAGTGCTCGGGGTCGAGGTCGTTGCGCAGCACCAGGTAGGACACGCCCTGGCGGGCCAGGGTGTCGGCCAGTCCGTCCGACGGGCGGCCCGCGGCGAACAGCCGCTGCACCGAGTCCAGCGCGCGGATGGTCTGCGGCGGGGTCAGCGGAATGGAATCGCGTACCCCCCAGGGGCTCTCGCCGAGCACCTGCAGGGGCTCGTCGCGGCTGTTGCCCCAGATCTGGGTGGCGAACGGCGCGCCGGGCACCACCAGCGCGCGCCCCGGCGTCGGCGCCCCGGTGTTGTGCTCGGTGAGCCAGTCCGCGGTCTCGTGCCAGTAATCCGGGATCGCGGAGAACGATCCGGGCGGGGTCAGCCGACCGGTCCAGGCCAGCGACGTCGCCGCGGTCAGCGCCGCGAGCACCACGATCCCGACGGCCACCCGCTTGTCGTCCTCGGGGTGGGTGAAGGCGCGCAGCCACACCGGCCGCGGGACGCTGCCCGGCAGCGGGAGGCGGCCCATCAGGTGCGCAATGCCCAGCACGATCGGGATCCGCACCAGCGGTTCGAGCTTGTGCACGTTGCGCAGTGGGGCGCCGGCGTCGTCCAGGAAGGCCTGCACGTAGGCCGCGATCGGCGAACCCAGCCCGCCGGAGTAGCCGACCGCCAGCAGCGTGACGCCGATCAGCAGCATGGTCACCAACCGGCCGCGGGCGGGCATGGTCCGCAGCGCCAGCCCGGCCAGGCCGGCCGCGGCCACCAGGGTGGTGGCCCAGATCGCCATCGGGCCGGTCACCAGCGAACTGCCGGCCGTCGCGTTGGGTGCCACGAACGGCGACCACGCGTAGGTGCCGCGCAGCACCTCGATCAGCGAGGTCCACTGCGTGGTGACCCCGGAGGATTCGATGTAGTCCAGGAACGGCGGGCTGATCCGGCCCAGCGAGGCCAGCGCCACCACCCACCAGGTGACCGCGAGCGCGGTGGCCCCCAGCCACCATCCGCTGAACCGCAGCCATTGGCGGTTCGGCCGGTGACAGGCCCACCAGACCAGGGCGGGCAGGCAGGCGGTCAGGGTGGCGACGGCGTTGACGGCGCCCATCAGCGCGACGGCGACGGCCGAGCGGGCGGCCAGAACGCGCAGCGACTGACCGTGCCCGCCGCGCATCGCCAGGATGACCGGCAGCAACACCCACGGCGCCAGCATCATCGGCAGGGTCTCCGAGGAGATCGAGCCCAGCGTGCTGAGCACCCGCGGCGACAGCGCGAACGCGATCCCGGCCACCACCCGCGACGAGGTGGTGCCGATGCCCAGCGCCTCGGCGACCCGCAGGATCCCCCAGAATCCGGCGGTCAGCAGGATCGCCCACCACAGCCGCTGGATCACCCAGTCCGGCAGCCCCAGCAGGTCTCCGATCAGGAAGAACGCGCCGTGCGGGAACAGGTAGCCATACGCCTGGTTCTGCGCCTGGCCGAAGGGCAGGTCGCTGTTCCACAGGTCGGCGGCGCGCGCCAGGAACCGCAGCGGGTTGGCGGTGAGGTCCAGCTTGGTGTCCGGGGCGATCTGCCCGGGGGACTGCGCGAAGGTCAGCAGCAGCGCGACCAGCCCGGCCACCCACAGCCAGCGGCGGGACAGCGGCTCGACGGCGGGGGTGTGCGGATCGGCGATCGACCCTCCCGGACGGGCCGCTACCGGGGTTGCGCTCAGGTCAGCTGCGGTCGCCGTATTCGACGCGGTTGAGCACCGACGACGCGGGGTCGCCCGCGGTCAGCGGCGGCTTGGTGTCCTGTTGGACCATCAACGAGACCCCGAACACCGCTGCGGCGCCGAGCAGAAGGCCGACCACAATGCTGGCGGCGGCAGGCACCACGAACCGGGTCATGTGGGCTCCTCAGCGGGCGGGTCGGTTTCGGTCGTCAGCCAACCTAGCACGGTTGGCTCAGTGCCCCGGGGGCACGATCAGTACCGGGCGCCGGCCGTGGCGCAGCACATGGTCGGCGACGCTGGACTGCAGCAGCGAGCGCAGGCCGGTGGTGCCGCGGGTCCCCGACACCACCAGGTCGGCGTCGATGCGGTCGGCGGCGTTGATGATCGCGCGCCAGATCGTGCCCTGCACGGGCACCAGCATGGGTTCGGCGTTCATCCCGGCCGTCACGGCCAGCTTGGTGCCCTCCTCATTGGTGCGCAACGCATCGGAATAGGCGATGTCGTGCTCTTCCTCGGGGTCGTCCTCGATGGGGTCGGGCGGCCCGTCCAGATCGACGCTGACCGGATCGGGGCCCGAGCGGATGGGCGTCCACACGGTGAGCACCACCACCCGCTTCGCAGCGAGAAACCGGGCCGCGTAATTGACGGCGCGGCGCGCGTTAGAGGTTCCGTCGTAGGCAATCAGCACGACAGACATGCCCCATGATCCCCTTACTGCCGGCCTGGGTCAGGTGAAACGGCGTGTCGCGCGCTTCGGACCCGTTCAAGAACCCTATCGGATGGTCGCTCGCGGGCCGGTCGCCGATCCGGCGTGGATCACATGACAGCATGAGGTATGGCTTTCACCTCGACGCTGTCCCGCGTTGCCGTCTCGGTGGCCGCGCTGCCGGCCTTGCTGCTGGCGTGTGCGCCGGCCTCCCAGCAGGCTGCACCGTCGGCCCCGGCGGAGGCGCGCACCCAGTCCTCGCCGGCCTCGGTTCCGCTGAGCAATCCGATTCCGCAGGCCCCGGCGGTCTGCGGCGACCTCTCGACGCTGTCGACCCGCGACAAGCTGGCTCAGCTGCTGATGGTCGGGGTGAGCAGCGGCGCCGACGCCCGGGCCGTGGTCGACGAGCACCGCGTGGGCGGCATCTTCATCGGCAGCTGGACGGACAAGTCCATGCTGTCCGACGGCACGCTGGCCGAGATCGCCGCCAACGCCCAGCCGCTGCCGCTTGCCGTCAGCACCGACGAGGAGGGCGGCCGGGTGCAGCGGCTGTCCGCTCTGATCGGCAGCCAGCCCTCGCCGCGGGTGCTGGCGCAGACCAAGACCCCCGACGAGGTGTACGCGATTGCGCGCGACCGCGGCCAGAAGATGCGCGGCCTGGGCATCACCGTGGACTTTGCGCCCGTGGTCGACGTGACGGATGCGGGCGACGGCACCGTGATCGGCGACCGCTCGTTCGGTTCGGATCCGGCCGTGGTGACCAAGTACGCCGGAGCGTATGCGCGCGGTCTGCACGACGGCGGCGTGCTGCCGGTGCTCAAGCACTTCCCCGGCCACGGCAGCGCCTCGGGCGACTCGCACGTCGGCGGGGTCACCACCCCGCCGCTCAAGGAACTGCAGGCCACCGACCTGGTGCCGTACCGCACGCTGACCACCCAGCCGGTCGGCGTGATGATGGGCCACATGCAGGTGCCCGGGCTGACCGGCGGCGAGCCGGCCAGCCTCAGCGGCGCCGCGGTGGGCCTGCTGCGCAGCGGCGACTACGGCGGCCCCGGCTTCGGCGGGGTGGTGTTCAGCGACGACCTGTCCTCGATGGGCGCCATCAACCAGCGCTTCGGGGTGCCCGAGGCCGTGCTGCGCAGCCTGCAGGCCGGCGTCGACGTCGCCCTGTGGGTCAGCACCGCCGAAGTCCCGGCGGTCCTGGAGCGGCTGGAGGCCGCCGTCGACAGCGGCGAGTTGCCGCTGGCTCGGGTGGAGGAGTCGCTGCACCGGGTGGCCGGTATCAAGGGCCCGGCGCGCTGCTAGTTCGCCGCCTGCTTACTGCCCAGTAAGATGTTTGCCGAATCGTTCGGCGAAGGGTAGGCGCATGGCAGGTGGTACCAAGCGGTTGCCGCGTGCCGTCCGCGAGCAGCAGATGCTCGACGCCGCGGTCGAGGTGTTCTCCGTCAACGGCTATCACGAGACGTCGATGGACGCGATCGCGGCGAAGGCCGAGATCTCCAAGCCGATGCTGTATCTCTACTACGGCTCGAAGGAAGACCTGTTCGGCGCGTGCCTGAACCGCGAACTCGGCCGGTTCATCGAGGCCGTGCGCGCGGATGTGGACTTCACGTTGCCGCCGCGGGACATGCTGCGCAAGACCATCCTGACGTTCCTGAGCTACATCGACGCCAACCGCGCGTCGTGGATCGTCCTCTACACGCAGGCCACCAGCTCGCAGGCGTTCGCCCACACCGTGCGCGACGGCCGCGAGCGGATCATCGACCTGGTGGCCCGGCTGCTGTCCACCGGCACCCGGAATCCCGAGCCCGGCACCGACTTCCACATGATGGCCATCGCGCTGGTGGGCGCCGGCGAGGCGGTGGCCGCCCGGGTCAGCGCCGGCGACGTGGACGTCGACGAGGCCGCCGAGCTGCTGATCAATCTGTTCTGGCGCGGCCTGAAGGGCAAGCCGGAGAACCGTTAGAGCGCGCGGACCTCGCCGGTCAGGTGCGGATAGCCCTTGGCCAGGTTGCGCAGCGACAGGTCCCAGCCGTCGGCGACCCGGTCCACGTACAGCCCGGGGCTGGCCGGCAGGATGATCGGCTTGCCGAACTTCACCGAGTACTGCAGCGCCTCCGGCAGCTGCCCGTCGATGTTGGCCAACACCGCTGCGGCGCTGAACATCCCGTGCGCGATCACCGTGGGGAAGCCGAACAGCTTGGCGCCCAGCGAGCTGGTGTGGATCGGGTTGCGGTCCCCGCCGACGGCGGCGTAGCGGCGGATCTGGCCGGGGGTGATCCGCAGGATCGCGTTCGGCGGCGGCAACTTCGGCTGCTTGACCGGTGGCGGCTTGGGCTCGTCGGACAGGCTGGTGCGCTGCTGATGCAGGAACGTGGTGACCTGGTGCCAGGCCAACTCGTTGCCCACGTGCAGGTCGGTGACGACGTCGACGAGCAGGCCCTTGCGGTGTTCGCGCAGGTTGGTCGCCTCCGTCTTGACCGACACGGTGTCGGTGACGGCGATCGGCCGGTACTGGGTGATGTGGTTCTCGACGTGCACCGAACCCATTGCCGCGAACGGGAAGTCGAAGCCGGTGATCAGCTCCATCACGGTCGGGAAGGTCAGTGCGAACGGGTAGGTCACCGGCACCGTGTCGCGGAACCGCAGGCCCGTCACCGCGGCGTAGGCCGCGACGTTGTCCCGGTCGATGGCCAGATCGGTGACGGTCAGGGTCCGCTCGGGCAGGGCGTCGCCGCGCGGGATCAGCGGCAGGGCGCCGATGGCCGCGCGGGCCATGTTCACCAGGCTGCTGCTCATCACGCCCCCAGCATGGCCTGGCCGCAGACCCGGATCGTGTTGGCGGTCACGGCGTTCGAGGCCGGGCCGGCGAAGTAGGCGATGGCCTCGGCCACGTCGACGGGTTGGCCGCCCTGGAACAGCGAGTTCATCCGGCGGCCCACCTCGCGGGTGGCGAACGGGATGGCCTCGGTCATCTTGGTCTCGATGAACCCCGGCGCGACGGCGTTGATGGTGATGTCCTTCTCGGCCAGCTTGGGGGCCAGCGCCTCGGTGAGGCCGATCATGCCCGCCTTGGTGGCCGCGTAGTTGGTCTGACCCCGGTTACCGGCGATGCCGGCCATCGACGACAGCCCGATCACCCGCCCGCCCGCGCCGAGGACGCCGCTGTCCACCAGGCCCTCGGTGAGGCGCTGCGGGGCAAGCAGATTGACCGCGATGACGGCGTCCCAGCGGGCGTCGTCCATGTTGGCCAGCAGCTTGTCGCGGGTGATGCCGGCGTTGTTGACCAGGATGTCGGCCTTGCCGCCGTGGTGTTCGCGCAGGTGGTCGGTGATCCGCTGCACCGCGTCGTCGGCGGTGACATCCAGGGCCAGGGCGGTGCCGCCGACCTTGGCCGCGGTCTCCCCGAGCGCGTCCGGGGCGCCCTCGGGCGCGGCCATGTCGATGCACACCACCTTGGCGCCGTCGCGGGCGAACACCTCGGCGATGGTCGCGCCGATGCCGCGGGCCGCACCGGTCACGATGGCCACCTTCCCGTCCAGCGGCTTGTCCCAGTCGGCGGGCGCGGTCGAGTCGGCCGCGCCGACGTAGAAGACCTGCCCGTCGACGTAGGCGGACTTGGCCGACAACAGGAACCGCAGCGTGGACTCGAGGCCGGTGGCCGCGGGCTTCGCGGCCGGCGACAGGTACACCAGCGACACCGTCGCGCCGCGCTGCATCTCCTTGCCCAGCGATCGGGTGAAGCCCTCCAGGGCGCGCTGGGCGATCCGCTCGTCGGCGCTGTCGGTGTCCTCCGGCGTGGTGCCGACGACGACGATGCGGCCGGACGGACCGACGTTGCGTAGCAGCGGGGTGAAGAAGTCGTGCAGGGCCTTCAGACCGGCCGGGGTGGTGATGCCGGTGGCATCGAACAGCAGGCCGCCGAACTTGTCGGCCCAGCGCCCGCCGAGGTTGTTGCCCACCAGGTCGTAGTCGTCGGCCAGCGCGGCGCGCATGGGTTCGGCGATGCGGCCCTCGCCGCCGATCAGCAGCGGACCCGCCAGCGCGGGGTCGCCGGGACGGTATCGGCGCAGCGTCTCGGGCTGCGGGATGCCCAGTTGTTTGGCCAGAAACGATCCGGGCCCGGACAGGACCACCTGCGCGTACAGGTCGTTGGGAAGCTTGGGAGCCACGGCGTTACCTCTCGATGTCAGAAGTCATGTCAGAAGTCACAGCTGTCAGTCTCAGTTGTCATAGACGAACTTACTTGAGAGTAAGAACTGTCGGTAGTATGGCCGTCATTGGCATCCACCTCAAACCGACTCGACGGAGATACCCGTGGCCACCGACGCGCAATCGAACCCGACCAAGAACCGCCGCCCCGTCGCGGTGCTGGGCGGCAACCGCATCCCGTTCGCCCGCTCCGACGGCGCCTACGCCCAAGCGTCCAACCAGGACATGTTCACCGCCGCGCTGGACGGCCTGGTCGAGCGGTTCGACCTGGCCGGGCAGCGTCTCGACATGGTGATCGGCGGCGCGGTGCTCAAGCACAGCCGCGACTTCAACCTGATGCGCGAGTGCGTGCTGGGCAGCGCCCTGTCCGCGGACACCCCGGCCTTCGACCTGCAGCAGGCCTGCGGCACCGGCCTGCAGTCGGCCATCGCGGCCGCCGACGGCATCGCGCTGGGCCGCTACGAGGTCGCCGCGGCCGGCGGGGTGGACACCACCTCCGATGCGCCCATCGCCTTCGGCGACGACCTGCGCCGGGTGCTGCTGAGCCTGCGCCGGTCCAAGTCCAACCTGGAGCGGTTGAAGCTGGTGGGCAAGCTGCCCGCCTCGATCGGCGTGCAGATTCCGACCAACGGCGAACCCCGCACGGGCCTGTCGATGGGGGAGCACGCCGCCGTCACCGCCAAGCAGCTGGGGATCAAGCGCGTCGACCAGGACGAGCTTGCCGCCGCCAGCCACCGCAACATGGCCGCCGCCTACGACCGCGGTTTCTTCGACGACCTGGTGACGCCCTTCCTGGGGCTTTACCGCGACGACAACCTGCGTCCGGACTCCTCCCCGGAGAAACTGGCCAGGCTCAAGCCGGTCTTCGGCGTCCGCAACGGCGACGCCACGATGACCGCAGGCAACTCCACGCCGCTGACCGATGGGGCGTCGGTGGCGCTGCTGGCCAGCGAGCAGTGGGCCGCCGACCACGGGCTGCCGGTGCTGGCCTACCTCGTCGACGCCGAGACCGCGGCGGTGGACTACGTCAGCGGCGCCGACGGGCTGCTGATGGCGCCCACCTACGCGGTGCCGCGGCTGCTGGCCCGGAACGGCCTGTCGTTGCAGGACTTTGACTACTACGAGATCCACGAGGCGTTCGCCTCGGTGGTGCTCGCGGCGCTGCAGGCCTGGGAATCCGAGGAGTACTGCACGCAGCGGCTGGGGCTCGACGGCCCGCTGGGCTCGATCGACCGCAGCAAGCTCAACGTCAACGGCTCCTCGCTGGCGGCCGGGCATCCGTTCGCCGCCACCGGCGGGCGGATCGTCGCGCAGTTGGCCAAGCAGCTGCACGAGAAGAAGGGCGAGGCCGGCGGCCGGACCGTGCGCGGCCTGATCTCCATCTGCGCCGCCGGCGGCCAGGGTGTGACCGCCATTCTGGAGGCCTAGAAATCAGCCAGAAATTTGCTGCCCCGGGTTTGTAACGCTCCCGACGGGGTAATCGATGTACTGGTTGGCTCCGTGTTGCCGTCTGACCCCCCGACCCGACGGCAACACGGGCCATCCTTCTTTCGAGGTGCGGCGATGGGTGCTGCTGGGGCCGAGGGGACTCCAGGAGCCACCCCCCGAAATTCCCTCTGGTGTGAGCCACGCCACAGGCGTAGCATCGTCGCTACGACGGGTTCGGGAGTGACCAATCCAAAGTGCCGACGAAGAGGCGAAGGTCGGACGCGCGAGATCTAACGAGGCGCACTCAATGTCCTCCCGAACCCGCCCTATTTCTCAGACCCACAGAGTTGGCGACGGCCCCCGCACGCATGCGTGCGCAGGGGCCGCCGTGGTTCGTGGTGGCTTATCCGTGGTGGCCTATCCGTGGTGGCTTAGAAGGCCGCTTCGTCAAGCTCCATGATGTCGTTGTCGATGTTCTCGATGACCGCGCGGGTGGCGGTCAGCTGCGGCAGGATGTTCTTGGCGAAGAACCCGGCCACGGCGACCTTGCCCTCGTAGAACGCCTTGTCGTCGCCGGTGGCGCCGGCGTCGAGCTTCTCGACGGCGACCGCGGCCTGACGGGCCAGCAGCCAGCCGACCAGCAGGTCACCGACCGACAGCAGGAAGCGCACTGAGCCCAGCCCCACCTTGTAGATGCTGGCGGGCTCCTCCTGCGCGGCCATCAGGTAGCCGGTCAGGGCCGCGGCCATGCCCTGGACGTCCTCGAGCGCGGTGGACAGCAGTGCCCGCTCGCTCTTGAGGCGGCCGTTGCCGGACTCGTTCTTGATGAACTCGCTGATCTCGCCGGCCACGTGCGCCAACGCCTTGCCCTGGTCGCGGACGATCTTGCGGAAGAAGAAGTCCTGCGCCTGGATGGCGGTGGTGCCCTCGTAGAGGCTGTCGATCTTGGCGTCGCGGATGTACTGCTCGATGGGGTAGTCCTGCAGGAAGCCGGACCCACCGAAGGTCTGCAGGCTCTCGGTGAGCTTGGCGTAGGCCTGCTCCGACCCGTAGCCCTTGACCACCGGCAGCAGCAGATCGTTGACCTTGAGCGCCAGATCGGCGTCCACACCGTGCAGCGTCTGCGCGACGTCGACGTCCTGGAAGGTGCTGGTGTACAGGTACAGCGCGCGCATGCCCTCGGCGTAGGCCTTCTGGGTCATCAGGCTGCGACGCACGTCGGGGTGATGCGTGATGGTCACGCGCGGCGCGGTCTTGTCGGTCAGCTGCGTCATGTCGGCGCCCTGCACCCGGGTCTTGGCGTACTCGAGCGCGTTGAGGTAACCGGTCGACAGGGTCGCGATGGCCTTGGTGCCGACCATCATCCGGGCCTGCTCGATGACGTCGAACATCTGCGCGATACCGTCATGCACCTCGCCGACCAGCCAGCCCTTGGCGGGCACGCCGTGCTGGCCGAAGGTCAGCTCACACGTGGTGGAGACCTTGAGGCCCATCTTGTGCTCGACGTTGGTGACGAAGACGCCGTTGCGCTCGCCGAGTTCGCCGGTCTCGGGGTCGAAGTGGAACTTCGGCACGAAGAACAGCGACAGACCCTTGGTGCCCGGGCCGGCGCCCTCGGGGCGGGCCAGCACCATGTGGAAGATGTTCTCGAACATGTCGTCGGAATCGGCGGAGGTGATGAACCGCTTGACGCCGTCGATGTGCCAGGACCCGTCGTCCTGCCGCACGGCCTTGGTGCGGCCGGCGCCGACATCGGAACCGGCGTCGGGCTCGGTGAGCACCATCGTCGCGCCCCAACAACGCTCGGCGGCCAGCTCGGCCCACTTCTTCTGCTCGTCGGTGGCCAAGTTGTGCATGATCAGGGCCATGCCGCTGCCCATGGCGTACATGTAGGCGGCCGGGTTGGCGCCCAGAATGTGCTCGATCAGGGCCCACTGCAGCGCGCGGGGCATCGGCATGCCGCCGAGCTGCTCGGGCATGCCGATCTTGTCCCAGCCGCCGTCGTACAGCGCACGCATCGACTTCTTGAACGACTCCGGGATCTTCACGGAGTGGGTGGCCGGGTCGAACACCGGCGGGTTGCGGTCGCCGTCGACGAACGACTCGGCGATCGGCCCCTCGGCCAGGCGGGCCATCTCGCCGAGCATCTCGCGGGCGGTGTCGACGTCGATATCGCTGTAGGCGCCCTGGCCCAGCGCCTTGTCGACGCCGAATACCTCAAAGAGGTTGAACTCCTGGTCGCGAACGTTGGACTTGTAGTGGCTCACGTTTCCTCCTCGGTGAGAACTGCCACTGGCATGTGCGATATTCAGCTTTTTCGGTTGGGTACTCGGGATAAGTTACCCACCAGTAACTGTGCTGACTATACCGCTCGGTAACTTCAACGCAAAGCCTGCGCGAGCTATTTCTCGCAACTAACCAACCGAGTGGTTGGCCGACCTCGGAAAATGTCCCCGCGCACCCCCTCTGAGCCCGGTTTTTGTGTCAACCGTGACGCTGCTCACCCGCGCTGCGGCTACGTTGACCCCATGCACCGACTCGCGATCTGGGGAACTGGCAACATGGGCGCCGCGGCCATCCGGTCGGCCACCGGATTCCCGGGATTACAGCTGGTCGGGCTGATCACCTCGACGCCGGCGAAGGTCGGCAGGGACGCCGCGACCTTCGCCCGGCTCGACGCCCCGACCGGGGTGTTGGCCAGCGACGACGTCGACGCCGTACTGCGCGACTGCAACGCGGTGGCCTACCTGGCCTCCGGCGACATCCGCCCCGACGACGCCGTGGCCGACATCGAGCGCTGCCTGCGCGCCGGCGCGCACGTGGTGACGCCGTCGCTGTACTCGCTCTACGACCCGCGCTCGGCACCGCCCGACTGGGTCAACAGGCTCACCGACGCCGCCGAGGCGGGGCGCTCGACGCTGCTGGTCAGCGGCGTCGACCCGGGCTGGGCCAACGACGCGCTGGCGGTGCTGGCCGCGGGCCTGTGCACCCGGATCCGGACCATCCGCTGCCAGGAGATCTTCGACTACTCCACCTACGACCAGCCGCACGCGGTGCGGGTGTCCTGCGGCTTCGGCGGCGCGATGGACGAGATCCCGATGATGCTGCTGCCGTCGGTCCCGACCATGGTGTGGGGCGGCAACGTCCGGCTCATCGGCCGCGGCCTGGGCCTCGAGATCGACGAGATCACCGAGGAGGTCGAACGGCGGCCCTTGGAAAACGCGTGCGACAACGCCATGGGGCACTTCGCGGCCGGCACCCAGGGCGCGTTCTTCCTGAAGGTGATCGGCTGGGTCGACGGCAGGCAGCGCGTGGTCGTCGAGCACATCACCCGCATCGACCCGGCCTGCGCCCCGGACTGGCCGCAGCCCGAGGAGGGCGCCGGCGATCACCGCGTGATCATCGACGGCGACCCGCAGCTGACGATCATCACCCGCGCCGACGTGCCCGGCGGCACCCGGGCCGACGGCGGCAACACCACCGCCGCCAACCGGCTGCTCGGGGCCATCGGCTGGCTGGCCGAACAGAAGCCCGGCATCTACGACGGCCTCGACGTCCCGCTGCGTCCGCCGCTGACCCCGGAGCTGGAGGCCACCCGCTGGGTGTGAGCCGTTACTCGGCGGCCGGTTCTGGTTCCGCCACGGGTGCCGCCTCCGCCTCGGCGTCCGGGAGCTGCCCGACGAGATATTCGGCCAGCCCGCCGATGGTCGGGTAGTCGAACACCGCCGTCGCGTTGATGGTGAACGCGCCGCCGAACTGGCTGTGCAACCGGTTGCGCAGTTCGATCGCCATCAGCGAATCCGTGCCCAGGTCCAGGAACCGACTCGACGCCGCCGGCGGCTGCGCGAGCCGCAGGAAGTTCTGCACCTCGCGCTGCAGGAACTCGGTGACGAACCCGGCGCGCTGCGGCACCGGGATCTCCTGTAGCTGCTTGAGCAGCTCGCTGTCGCCGGTCACCTCCCCGGCCGCGCTCGGCAACACCAGGTCCAGGATCGGCGGACGGGAGGCCCCGAGCACCTTCGCGGCCCGCTGCCAGTTGGCCTTGATCACCGTCGCCTGCCCGGTGCCATTGGCCATCACCTCGGCCAGCGCGCTCAGCGCCGCAGACGGCTCTAGCGGGATCAGGCCCTGGGCGCTGATGTTGGCGGTGGCCGCCTCCGAGGACGCCATGCCGCCCTGGGCCCACGGGCCGAAGTTGACGCCGGTGGCCGGCAGGCCCCGGGCCCGGCGCGCCGCGATCAGGCCGTCGAGCAGGGCGTTGGCCGTCGCGTAGTTGGCCTGGCCCGGGGAACCGAACAGGCTCGACACCGACGACGACACGATGAAGAAGTCCAGCGCATCGTCCGCGGTCAGCCGGTCCAGGTGGTCGGCGCCAAAGGCCTTGGGCGTCAACGTGGTCCGGAACCGCTCGACGCTCTGCTGGGACAGCAGCGCATCGTCGAGCACGCCGGCCAGGTGCGCCACCCCCGCCAGCGGCGGCAGCTCCGCGCGGATCCGGTCGAGCAGCTTGGCCACCTCGGCCTCGTCGCCCACGTCGGCGGTGAAGACGTGGACGCGGCACTTGTACCGCTCCGCGATGTCGTCGATCACCTGCTGCGCGTCCGGGTCCGGGGCGCGCCGACTGGTCAACACGATGTCGCCGGCCCCGAGTTGCGCCAGATACGCCGCGGTGTGCAGGCCGATCGCGCCGAGGCCACCGGTGATCAGGTAGCTCCGATCGCCCTGCGGCTGCAGCGGTTTCGGCATCTGCACCACGATCTTGCCGATGTGCCGGGCCTGCTGCATCCGCCGGAACGCTGCTCGGGCCTCGGCCAGCGGATAGATCTCGGCGGGCAGCGGACGCCACTGGCCCTCGGCGAGCCCCTGCGACACCTCGGTCAACAGGCTCCGAATCCGTTCGGGCTCCTGGAAGGTCACCGTGTCCAGCGCCACGATCTCGTAGGCGATGTCGGGTCGCACCTCGGCCATCTGCTCGGGTGTCCAGATGTCGCGCTTGGCGATCTCGGCGAACCGGCCGTTGAGGGCGGTGGCCCGCACCGTCGCCTCGAGGAAGCCCTCGTTGGTGAGGCTGTTGAGCACCACGTCCACGCCGGCGCCGTCGGTGTCGGCCAGGATCAGGTCCGCGAAATCCGTGCTGCGCGAGTCGTAGACGTACTTGACCCCCAGGTTGCGCAGCGTCGCGCGCTTGAAGGTGCTGGCGGTGGCGAACACCGTGGCCCCGCACTGCTGGGCCATCTGGACCGCGGCCAGCCCCACCCCGCCGCTGGCGGCGTGGATCAACACCTTGTCGCCGGGCTTCAGCTGCGCCCAGTCGAACGCGAGCCGCACGGTCAGCGCGGCCGCCGGGATGGTGGCCGCCTCGACGGCGCTGACCCCGTCGGGGATCGGCGCCAGCAGCTGCGCCGGCACGTTGAACCGGCTGGCGAACGCGCCCTGCATGAAGCCGTAGACCCGCTGGCCGACCTCGAGCCCGTCGACCCCGTCGCCCACCTGCGTGACGACCCCGGCGAAGTCCCCGCCGATCGGGCCCGGGTCACCCGGGTACAGGCCCAGCACGTTGAGCACATCGCGGAAGTTCAGGCCCGCGGCTTCCACCCGGACCTGCACGTAGCCGTCCTGTGGCGCCGGGACGTCGGCCTCCACGAGCCGCAGGTTGTCGATCGCGCCGCGCTCGGTGGGCGCCAGGGCGTAGTCGGGGGAGCGCGGCACGGTCAGATGCCCGCTGCGTGCCCACGGCAACAGCCGCGACGCCAGCAACTTCCCTTGCCGCAGCGCGAGTTCCGGCTCCTCGAGGGCCGGTCCGGCGGCCAGCAACTTGGCCAGCACGCCCACCGCCTCCGGAGACCCGTCGCAGTCGACCAGCCTGGCCCGCAGCGCGGGTTCCTCGTTGACCGTCGTGCGGCCCAGGCCCCACAGCGCGGCCTGCACCGGATCGACCGGCTCGCCGGATTCGGTGGCCACGGCCCGCTCGGTGACCATCCACAACCCGCCGGGCAGCTTGAGCCCGCCCTGCACGGTGTGCACCGCGCTGAGCAGGTTCGCGATCTCGGACTCCAGGCGCGCGGCCGCGTCGGTGCTCGCCTCGCCGGCCGGTGCCGGCGCGGCGCGCCAGACGACCCCGGAGAACGCCATGCCGCGCTCGTGTGCCGCGCTGAGTTGCTCGCCCAGCAGCGCCGGGTCGGTGATCCGGTCGGCGGGAACGCATCCCGGCACCTTGTCCGCGAGTTCGTCGAAGCCGCAAATCAGCCAGTTGCCGCCGGCGGGGGACTCGGCGGGCGCGGGGGCGGGCACCTCGTGCCAGCCCACGGTGTAGAGCAGCCGGGTGGCGTCGCCGCCGAGTCCGCGCAGCAGCGCCTCGCGCGGCGCCCGCTTGACGGTGAACTCGCGAATCCCGCCCAGCTGTCGGCCATCTCGGTCCAGGAAGTCCAGATCGAACACCTGGGTCTCGGCGTCCAGCGCGCTGGTGTGCCACTTCGCGCGGCAGTAGAACCGCCGCGGCATCTTCTCGCGCAGCATCACCTGCCCGTAGCGCAACGGCAGGAACAGGTCGTTGACGCCCTGCTCGGCGGCCAGCAGCGCCGGGAACGCGGGGAAGGCGACGCCGGTGCACAGGTCCATCAGCACCGGATGCATGGGCTCGGCGCCCAGTTCGGCGGCCAATTCCTCCCCGACCAGGATGTCGCCGATGGCCTCACCCTCGCCGAGCCACAACGACTTCAGCGAACCCGACCAGGTCGGGCCCCACGCCAATTCCATGTCGGCGAAGGTCTCGAACAGATCCTGGGGCCGCATGCGGTCGAGCCGTTCGATCGCCTCGTCGACGGGATCGTCGGCCTTCGGGTCCTTGCCGTCCGGGGCTTCGGCGTCCGGGTCGACGCCGGGAACCACGGTGCCCTCGGCGTTCAGCGACCAGTCCGCACCGCGCTCGCCATACGGACGGCTGTGCACCTGGAACGTCGAGCCCTCCCCGCCGTCGAGGGGATGCAGGGTCAGCTGCACCTCGCGAGAGCTCTTCTCCGGCAGGATGATCGGCTCGTAGAAGAACACGTCCTTGGTGCGGGCCGGGGTGCCGGCGGCGGCCAGCGCCATGGCCGCATATGTCGCACCCGGCACCACGACGGTGCCGTAGATGACGTGGTCGGCCAGCCACGGCTGCGACTTCACCGACAGTCGGCTGGTGTAGACGGTGTCCCCGGACGCGAGATCCTTACCGCTGCCCAGGATCCCGGACACCGCGGGCCCGTCGACGGTGATGCCCGCGGTCTTGGGCCAGAAGCGACGACGCTGGAACGGATAGGTGGGCAGCTCCAGCACCCGGCGGGGTTGACGATGCAGCGCGGCGAAATCGGGCCGGTGCCCGCCGGCGTAGGCCGCAGCCAGCGCGTCGGCGATCTGGCGCCGGTCGCCGACACCCTTGCGCAGCGAGGCCACGGCGCGCGGGGCCGCCAGGTGCTCGGGCCAGACCTGCACCGCGGCACCGGTCAGCACCGGCTGGGGGCCGATCTCCATCAGCACCGAGCAACCCAGCGCCGCCACGGTGCGCACGCTCTCGGCGAACTGCACCGGTTGGCGGGAGTGCCGCCGCCAGTACGGCGCATCCAGCGGGCTGTGCGCGGTGAGCACCGCCCCGGTGCGGTTGCACACCAGCGGCAGGGTGGGCACCGCGAACTCGAATTGTGCGGCGTAGGCCTCGAACTCGTCGAGCACCGGGTCCAGCAGCTCGGAGTGGAAGGCGTGGCTGGTCTCGAGCCAGGTGCAGCGGATGCCCTCCTCGGCGAACCTCTCGACAATCTGCTCGAGGTCCGCGCCCGGTCCCGACAGCACGGTGTTGGGGCCGTTGTAGGCGGCGACGGAGATCCGCGGGAACTCGCCCGCGATCTGCTCGACGTGCTTGGGGTCGGCGAAGACCGCCACCATCCGCCCGCCCTCGGGCAGGCTGCCGAACATCCGGCCGCGCTCGGCCATCAGCCGCGCGCCGTCTTCGAGCGTGAACACCCCGGCCACGCAGGCCGCGGCGTACTGGCCGACGCTGTGCCCCAGCACCACATCGGGTTCGATGCCCCAGGACTGCCACAGCCGGGCCAGGCCCATCTCGACGGCGAACAGCGCCGGCTGCGCATACGACGTGTGCCGCAACTGCTCCCCGGTCTCGCGGTCCGCGGCGAACAGCACGTCCAGCAGCGGCACCGGCAGCATGGGCTCGACGGCCTCGGCGCAGCGCCGCACGGTGTCGGCGAAAACCGGTTCGGCGTCGAACAATTCGCGCGCCATCCCGGGGTACTGGCTGCCCTGTCCGGTGAACAGCCACGCCGTCGTCGGCGGACGGGTGTGTTCGCCGCGCACCACGCCGGGGCGGGTGCGGTTCTCGGCCAGGTCGGCCAGGGCGTGGCGCGCGCTGTCGACCGAATCCACCACCAGCGCGGCGCGGTGCTCGAAGTGCGACCGACCGGTCCCGGCGGTGCGGGCCAGGTCCGCGAGGTCGGCGTCGGGATTGTCGGTCAGCCAGGCGTCGTACCGCTGCGCCAGGCTCACCAGCGCCTCGGGGGAACGCGCCGACAGCGGCAGCACGTGCACCGCCGGGGCGTCGGTGTCGGGCACCGGGGCCTCGGCGGGTGCCGGGGCCTCCTCGAGCAGCACGTGCGCGTTGGTGCCGGTGAACCCGAACGAACTGACGCCCGCGCGCCGCGGCCGGCCGTTGGCCTGCCACGGGGTGCTCTCCCGCACCACCTGGACCGGCAGCGAATCCCACGGGATGTGCGGCGAGGGGTTGTCGAAGTGCAGGCTGCGGGGCAGCAGACCGTTCTTCAGCGCCAGCACGACCTTGATCAGACCGGCCGCCCCGGAGGCGGATTCGGTGTGCCCGATGTTGGTCTTCACCGACCCCATCAGCAGCGGGCGGTCCGCCTCGCGGGCGCCGCCGTAGGCCGCGGCGGCCGCCTGCACCTCGATCGGATCCCCGAGCGGGGTGCCGGTGCCGTGCGCCTCGAGGTAGTCGACATCGCCGCCGGACAGGCCGGCGCGCGCCAGCGCCGACTCGATGAGCCGTTGCTGCGCACCGCCGTTGGGGACGGTGAGCCCGCTGGAGGCGCCGTCCTGGTTGACCACGCTGCTGCCGATCACGGCGCAGATCCGGTCGCCGTCGCGCTGCGCGTCGCTGAGCCGCTTGAGCACCAGGATGCCGCAGCCCTCGCTGCGGACGTACCCGTCGGCCGAGGCGTCGAAGGTCTTGCACCGCCCGACCGGGGAGAGCATCCGCGCGCGGGACGCCGCCACCACGGTGACCGGGCTCAACAACACGTTGACCCCGCCCGCCAGCGCCAGATCGCAGTCCCCGGCGTGCAGCGCCTGCACGGCCTGGTGGACGGCCACCAGCGCGGAACTGCACGCGGTGTCGACCGCGACGGCCGGGCCCTCGAAGCCCAGCGCGAAGGCCACCCGCCCGGAGATGGCGTTGAGCGCGTTGCCGGTGATGAAGTGCGGTTCGATCTTGTCGATCGGCTCGGCCGACAGCAGGTGCGCGTACTCGTTGGCGGCCACGCCGGTGAAGATGCCGGTGCGGCTGCCGCGCAACGCCGCCGGTGCGTAGCCGGCCCGCTCGAGGCCCTCCCACACGGTCTCCAGGATCAGCCGCTGCTGCGGTTCGATCCAGACCGCCTCGCGCGGGGAGATGCCGAAGAACTCGGGATCGAAACCGTCAATGCCGTCGAGGAATCCGCCGAAGCGGGTGTAGGTCTTGCCCGGCGCGTCGGGGTCCGGGTCGTAGAACTCGTCGATGTCGAAGCGGTCCTCGGGGACCTCCCGAATGGCGTCGATGCCCTCGGCGAGCACGTCCCAGAAGGCCTCCGGGTTGGGCGCGCCGGGGAACCGGCACGACACCGCGACGATCGCGATGGGCTCGTCGCGGCGGGTGGCCGCGGCCGTCGGCGCGGCGACGGGGGCGGCCTGCTGGGCCAGCCCGAGCACGTCGCCGAGCAGGTAGTCGGCCACATCGGAGAGCCGGGGATGGTCCATCACCAGGGTGATCGGGATCTGCTGTCCCACCCCTTGTTCGATGCGTCGCCGCAGTTCGACGGCCATCAGCGAATCCATGCCGAGGTCGAAGAAGCCGGCGTCCTCGCGGATCTCCGAGGTATCCACCCGGGTCACCTCGGCGACCGCGTCGCGCAGGTAGTCGGTGAGCAGCTTCTTGCGCTGCTGGACGGGTGCGGCGGTGAGGCGGTCGACGAGTTGCGTTGTCCCGGCGGCAGATCCGGCGGGTGCGGCGGCGGTGACCGCGGCGGGCACCTCCCGCTCCAACTCCGCGAGGAAGCCCCGCCGGCCGGCCTGCTGATACAGCGGCAGGAACCGGGCCCAGTCGACGCGGGCCACCACGCCCTGGGCGGGACCGTCGGTCGCGGCCACCAGCACGTCGGCCAGCCCGGCCAGCGCGTCGGTGGGGGAGAGCGTGCGGATGCCGCGGGCCTCGAGGCGGGACCGCGACTCCGCGTCGGCCATGCCGGTCGACCACGGACCGAAGTTGACGCTGACCCCGGCGACGCCCTGGGCGCGCAGCCGCCACGCCAGCCCGTCGAGGAAGGCGTTGGCCGCGCCGTAGGCGGTCTGTCCGAATCCGCCCCACACCGAGGCGATCGAAGAGGTGCACAGGAAGAAGTCGAGGTCGAGGTCGGCGGTGGCCTCGCTCAACTGCGCGGCACCCCAGACCTTTCCGGCGAAGACGCGGTCCACGTCGGCGTCCGAGAGGTTGCTCAGTGGGGTGGTGTCGATCTCGCCGGCGGCGTGGACGATGCCGGCCAGCGGCGGCAGTTCGGCGGCCACGAGCGCCAGCAGCCGCGCGACGTCGTGCGCGTCGGCGACGTCGGCGGTGACAACGCGGACCGCGCAGCCGTGCTGGTCACGCAGCGCGTCGATGCGCTGTTCGACGGTCTCCGCGGGCTCGCGCCGGCTGGTGAGCACCAGCTGCGTGGCGCCGCGGGCGGCGAGGTACTCGGCGATCTCGAGGCCCAACGCCCCGAGCCCGCCGGTCACCAGATACGTGGCGTCCGAGCGCAGTTCGGTCGGCGCACCCGTCGGGGCGGCGGTGCGCCGCACCAGCCGGCGAACGTAACCGTCCGGGCCGCGCAGCGCGATCTGGTCCTCGCTGCGGTCGGTGTCGCGCGGCGCCGAGACGACGGCGAGCAGCCGCGACCAGTCGGCACCCGGGTCCGACGACAGGTCGGCGAGTCCGCCCCACAGCTGCGGATATTCGAGGGAGGCCGCCCGGCCGAAGCCCCACAGGCAGCTCTGCTCGGGGGCCACGACGTCGGTGTCGAGCACGTGTTGGGCGCCGCGGGTCACCAGCCAGATCGGGCTGCGCAGTTCGGCGGCGACCGCGGCGGCGAAGAGGCGGCGGGTGCCGCCCAGGATGCGGTGCTGCATGCGCAGCAGGGCGCGCGTCGACAGGCCCGTGCCCGGGTCAGGGTCGGCGTCCAGCGCCGCGATGTGCAGGATCCGCGGCGCGGCGCCGTCGGCGACCGCGGCACGCAACTGCTCGGCTAGCGCCGCCTCCTCGGCGTCGGTGGCCGGCAGCCCGATCAGTCGGTGCTGCCGGCCGCGGGCGGTCAGCAGGTCGAGCAGGGGGCGGGTGGCGGCGTTGTCCTCACCGATGAGCAGCCACGGCGCGGGATCGCCCCCGTCGCCGAGGCCGTCCCCGACTCCGAGGTCGGTCTTCTCCCAGTGGATCTCGTAGCGGTCCTCGGCCACCGATTGGGTGGCGCGCTGCTGATTGTGGTGGGCGGCCAGCTTTCTCAGCACCTCGCGGGTGCGCTGATCGCCGTCGTCGAGCAGGGCGGCGAGTTCCTCGATCCGGCCGTCCTCGAGCAGGCCGAGGGTTTCGGTGCGCGCGGCGGACGGCCGGTGGTCGGCCTGCTCGCGGGCGTCCCGGTTGTCGGAGTACCAGTACTGACGGTGCTCGAACGGATAGGTGGGCAGGTCGAGCTTGCGCGCGGCCGGCGCGGCGAACGCGCCGAAGTCCGGCAGGTGGCCCAGCACGTAGGCGTCGGCGACGGCCTCGATGACCTGCCGGTGGTCGGAGGCGTTGCGGCGCAACGAGGTCAGCGCGCGCGGCGCGGTGGCCGGATCCGGCCAGGCGGACAGGGCGGCCGCGGTCAGGATCGGCCGCGGACCGATCTCCAGCAGCACCTTGCAGTTCAACTCGGCCAGGGTGCGCACGCTCTTGGCGAACTCCACCGGCTGGCGGGCGTGACGACGCCAGTAGGCGCCGTCGAGGCGCACGCTGCGGCCCAGCGCGGTGCCGGTGCGGTTGTCGATCAGGATCCGTTGCGGCGCAGCAAAGGTGAACTGCTGGGCGTAGGCCTCGAACTCGTCGAGGATGGGATCCAGCAGCGACGAGTGGAACGCGTGGCTGGTGTCCAGCCAGTCACAGCGCACACCGTCGGCCGCCAACGCGGCCACGGCCTTCTCCAGGTCCGCCGCGGGCCCGGACAGCACAGTGTTGGCGCCGTTGTAGGCCGCGACCGACAGGCTGGGGTACTCGTCGGTCAGCGCCTCGGCGCGTTCGGCGGCGGTGAACACCGCCACCATCAGGCCGCCGGCCGGCAGGCTGCCGAACAGCCGACCGCGTTCGGCCATCAACCGCGCGCCGTCTTCGAGCGTGAGCACCCCCGCGACGCAGGCCGCCGCGTACTGACCGACGCTGTGCCCCAGCACCACGTCGGGCTCGATGCCCCAGGACTGCCAGAGCCGGGCCAGGCCCATCTCGACGGCGAACAGCGCCGGCTGGGCGTAGGAGGTCTGCCGCAGCGTCTCCTCGCTGTCCGGGGCATCCATTGCGAAAATGACGTCCAGCAGCGGCTTTTCGAGTGTGTCGGCCACGGCGTCGGCGCACTGGCGCAGCGTCTCGGCGAACACCGGCTCGGTGTCGAACAGCTCCCGCGCCATCCCGGGGTACTGGCTGCCCTGGCCGGTGAACAACCACGCGGTCTTGGGCGCCTCGTGGGATTCGCCGCGCACCAGGCCCGGCGCGGGCCGGTCGTCGGCCAGCGCACCGAGCAGATCGATGGCCGCATCGCGGGTGTTGACCACCAGTGCGGCGCGGTGCTCGAGGTGTGCCCGCGCGGTCCCGGCGGTCAGGCAGAGGTCGGCCAGGGTGGCCTCGGGATGTTCGCGCAGCCAGTCGCGGTACTGCTCGGCGATCTGCACCAGGGCGGCCGGGGTGCGCGCCGACAGCGGCAGCACGCTGAACCGCGCGGGGGCGTCGATGACCGTCGGCCCGGGCTCGGCCGGTGCGGGGGCTTCCTCGAGGATGACGTGGGCGTTGGTGCCGGCAAAGCCGAAGGAGCTGACCCCGGCGACGCGGCGCACCCCGTTGCGCTGCCACGGGGTGCTCTCCCGCACCACCTGCACCGGCAGCGAATCCCACGGGATGTGCGGCGACGGGTTCTCGAAGTTGAGGTGCTTGGGCAGGGTCTCGTGCTCGAGCGCCAGGACGACCTTGATGACACCGGCGATGCCCGCCGCGGCCTCGAGGTGTCCGATGTTGGTCTTCGCCGAGCCGATGAGCAGCGGCTTGCCGGGGTCGCGGCCGGCGCCCAGCGCGGCGCCGGCGGCCTGGGCCTCGATGGGATCGCCCAGCGAGGTGCCGGTGCCGTGGGCCTCGAGGTAGCCGACGTCGCTGGGGGTCAACCCGGCGCGGTGTAGCGCGTCGGCGATGACCCGCTGCTGGGCCACGCCGTTGGGCACCGTCAGCCCGCCCGAGGCGCCGTCCTGGTTGACCGCGCTGCCGCGGATCACGGCGCGGATGTGGTCGCCGTCGCGCAGCGCATCCTCGAACCGCTTGATGACCACGACGCCGCAGCCCTCACCGCGCACGTAGCCGTCGGCGGCCGCGTCGAAGGTCTTGCAGCGGCCGTCCGGGGCCAGCATGTGGGCGCTGGAGAACGTGATCATGGTGGCCGGGGTCAGCAGGACGTTGGCCCCGCCGGCCAGGGCCAGATCGCATTCACCGAGGCGCAGCGCCTGGCAGGCCTGGTGGATGGCCACCAGCGAGGAACTGCACGCGGTGTCGACGGCGACGGCCGGTCCCTGCAAACCCAGCCGGTGGCTGATCCGGCCGGCCGCGGCGGCGTTCGAGGTCCCGATGGCCATGTAGGCCTCGATCTCGGGATAGGTCAGCTCATCGGAGGCCATCCCCAGGTAGTCATGGGTAGCCAGGCCCACGAACACGCCAGTGTTGGTGTCGGCCAACGCCGTTGGCGCGGTGCCCGAATGCTCCACCGCGTGCCACGCGGTCTCCAGCAGCAACCGGTGCTGCGGGTCCAACAACCTGACCTCGCGCGTCGACATCCCGAAGAACGGCGCGTCGAATCCGGTGGGGTCGTCGACGAAGCCGGCGCGGCGGGTGACGACCTTGCCGGGCGCGCCGGGTTCCGGGTCGAAGAACTCGTCGGCGTTCCAGCGGTCCGCGGGCACCTCCGAGATCGCCTCGCGGCCCTCGCTCAGCAGGTCCCAGTATTCGGCGGCGTCCCGGGCCCCGGGTAACCGGGCCGCGTAGCCGATGATCGCGAAACGCGGCGGTGCCTGCTCAGCCTGATACTCGGCAGATCCCATGATTCGTCGTCCCTCCCCGCGCCGGTCGTCAAACCTTGCCCCCGCAGGTGATTTGTCGCGCGCGAAACTAACTTCCTCGACGCACACTATGGCATTGTTCTCCACCGGCATATACGGCTACGTTTGGCGCGGGGCGGGGCCCGCGACGCAGGGCCGCGGGCCCGATGAAAATTGCGAGGATCCGGTGACAGCTGACACCAGATCGAGGGTCAGTTGAGCAGGGATTCTGGAGGAATCAAGCGTTGCGCATTGGCAAGATAACGGTTGGGCCGCTTGATGAGTGGGCGCTCAAACCCGGTTCGGTCACCTCGTGGCACCCCACGGCCGAGTCGGCCGCAAAGGCACGACAGGCGCCGATCAGTGCGGTACCGGTCAGCTACATGCAGGGGCAGCATCTGCGCAACTACTGCGAGCGGACCGACGCGGGCCTGAACTTCTCCCGGCAGATCATCGCCAGCTGCGAAGTGGCCGGGCACTGCGACATCGCGGCCATGGATCACGCCGTGAACGCCTACCTGCGCCGACACGACACCTTCCGCAGCTGGTTCGAGCGCGCGGACGACGGTGGGTTCACCCGCCGCGCCCTGCCGGACCCGGACGACATCGAGTTCGTCCCGGTCGATCACGGCGCGCTGAGCATCGACGAGATTCTGGCGCACGTGGTGGCCATTCCGAGCCCGTTGGAGTGGGGCTGCTTCACCTTCGGAATCATTCAAAACGAGGACAATTTCACGTTTTTCGCCGCCATGGATCACGTGCACGGAGACGCGACGCTGATCGGCACGACAATGCTGGAAGCAAACGGAATGTATTCGGCGCTGAGCGGGACGGGCACGGCGCTGACACTGCCGGAGGCGGGCAGCTTCGACGAGTTCTGCATTACCGAACGCGAACGCAATGCGGAACTGACGGTGGATACCCCCGAGGTCCGGGCCTGGATCGAATTCGCCGAGAACAACAATGGCGGTTTTCCGGAATTCCCGCTGCCGCTGGGGAATCCGCAGGAGGCCACCCGCAGCGATATGACCACCGAGTTCCTGTTGGACCCCGCGCAAACCGAACGGTTCGACGCCGCGTGCGGGTCGGCCGGGGCGCGCTTCGTGGGCGGTCTGTTCGCCTGCCTGGCCCAAGTGGAGCACGAACTGACCGGCGCCCTGACCTACTACGGCCTGACCCCCCGGGATTCCCGCAACGCCACCGACAACTTCATGACGCAGGGTTGGTTCACCGGGTTGATCCCCGTCACCGTCCCGATCGGTGCGGCGTCCTTCGGCGAGGCCGCGTGGTCCGCGCAGGAGTCCTTCGATTCGAATCTGAACATGGCGAAGGTGCCCTACTACCGGGTGCTGGAGTTGGCGCCGTGGCTGAAGTGGCCGCAGCCGAATTTCCCGGTGTCGAATTTCTTCCACGGCGGCGCCGCCCCGCTGAATGCCGTTCTGGCCGCCGCCGATATGGGCCTGGCGAACAACATCGGCATCTATCCGGATGGCCGTTTCTCGTATCAGCTGACCATTTACATATTCCGCTACGGCGAGGGCACGGCAATGGCCATCATGCACCCCGACAATCCGGTTGCGCGGAAATCGGTGGCCCGCTACTTGGCGGCCATGCGGTCGGTGGCCGCGTTGGTCGCCGACAGCGGGAACTGGGGGCGCGTCGCATAGCGTGACGCGGGCAGGGGTGAGTGCGATATGCGACGGCTAGCTGATTTTGTGGCGCGATGGCCCTGGGTGGTCATCGGCGTCTGGGTCGCGATGGCGATCGCCCTGCCGCTGTCGTTCCCGTCGCTGAACGTCATGGCCGAGCGCAACCCGCTGGTCATCCTGCCCGCCGACGCGCCGTCCAGCGTCACGGCCCGGAACATGGCCGAGGCGTTCCAGGAGTCCGGGTCGGACAACCTGCTGGTGGTGGCGTTCATCAACGAGGACGGACTGCGGCCCGACGACGAGACCACCTACCGCACGGTGGTAGACGCGCTGCGCGCCAACGATTCCGATGTCGTTTCGGTGCAGGACTTCCTCGGCACACCGCAACTGCGGCAGTTCCTGACCAGCGAGGACAAGACCACCTGGGTGCTTCCGGTGAGCCTCGAGGGCGAACTGGGCACCCCCCGGGCCTTCGAGGCGTTCAACCGGGTCAACGAGATCGTCACCGACACCGTCGGCGCTCAGGCCGCCCTCGGCGACAACCACGAGGGCCCGCTGGAGGTGTACGTCACCGGGCCCGCGGCCACCGTCGCCGACCTCACGGTGGCCGGCGAGCAGGACCGGTTGCCCATCGAGATCGCGATCGCGGTCCTGGTGCTCGGCGTGCTGCTGCTCGTGTACCGCAACCCGCGGACGATGATGCTGCCGTTGGTGACCATCGGGGCATCGGTGATGATCGCCCAGGGGTTGGTGGCCGGTTATTCGTACCTGACCGGAGCGGGCGTCTCGAACCAGTCCATCGTGTTCCTCAGTGCGATCCTGGCCGGTGCGGGCACCGACTACGCGGTGTTCATGATCAGCCGCTACCACGACTACCTGCGCCGCGGCGCGGACTACGACCAGGCCGTCCGCTCGGCGATGATCTCGATCGGCAAGGTCATCACCGCCTCGGCGGCCACCGTGGGCATCACATTCCTGGTGATGAACTTCGCCCAGATGGGGGTGTTCCGCACCATCGGCGTCTCGGCGGCCATCGGGATCGCCGTCGCGTACCTGGCGGGGATGACCCTGCTGCCGGCCATCCTGGTGCTGGCCGGGCCGCGCGGCTGGGTCAGCCCGCGGCGCGAACTGACCGCCCGGTTCTGGCGGCGCTCCGGCATCCGGATCGTGCGCCGGCCGGTGGCGCACCTGGTCGGCAGCATCCTGGTGCTGGTGCTGCTGGCCGGCCTCGCGGTCGGGGCGGAGTTCAACTACGACGACCGCAAGGCCGTCGCCGCGTCGGCGCCGAGTTCGATCGGTTACGCCGCGCTGGAACGGCACTTCCCGATCAGCCAGTCCATCCCGCAGTACCTGCTCGTGCAGTCCGAGCGCGACCTGCGCACCCCGCAGGCGCTGGCCGACCTCGAGCAGATGGCCTCGCGGATCGCGCAGCTGCCCGACATCGCGCTGGTCAGCGGCGTGACCCGGCCGCTGGGCGAGGTGCCGCCGGAGTTTCGGGCCACCTTCCAGGCCGGCATCGTCGGTGCGCGGCTGGCCGAGGGGACCGCGATGATCGGCGAGCGAGGCGACGACCTCACCGAGCTGGCGACCGGGGCCAACACGCTGGCCGACACCCTCGGCGAGGTGCGCGCGCAGGTGAACGCCATCGCGCCCAGCCTCCAGACGTTGCTCGACGCGTTCTCGTCGGTGCGCACCGAATACGGCGGCGACAAGCTGGTGCGTGACGTCGAGACGGCCGCCGAGCTGGTGGCCGCCGTCAACGAACTCGGCAACTCGATGGGCGTGAACTTCGCCAATGTCAAGAACATGTTCGGCTGGATCGGCCCGGTCCTGCAGGCGCTGCAGGGCAATGCGGTGTGCGATGCGAACCCGTCCTGCCGCGACACCCGCCTGCAGTTCCAACGCCTCGCGGAGGCTCAGGACGACGGCCGACTGGACCGGATCAACAAGCTGGCCGGCGACCTCGAGGGTTTCGAGGACCGCGAGAGCCTCAACGCGACGGTGACCAAGCTCAACCGCGCGCTCAACGATCTCGTGAAGGCCACCCACGCGCTGGGGCTGGACAGCCCCGGCGGCGCGCAGTCGGGCCTGGGCGAGATCCGGCAGGGCGCCGACGAGCTGGCGAAGGGCAGCCGGCAGGTGGCCGGGGGAGTCGACGAACTCGTCGAGCAGATCAAGGTGATGGCCGGCGGGCTCAGCCAGGCCTCGACGTTCTTGTTGACCATGCGCCACGACGCGGCGGCCTCCTCCATGGCGGGCTTCAACATCCCCGCCGAGGTGTTGCAGGCCAAGGAATTCCAGCTGGCCGCCCAGGCGTTCATCTCCCCGGACGGGCACTCGGTGCGCTACCTGGTGCAGACCAAGCTCAACCCGTTCAGCCCGGCGGCCATGGACCAGGTCAACACCATCAACGACATCGCCCGCGGCGCCCAGCCCAACACCACGCTGGCCGACGCGTCGATCTCGATGGGCGGCTTCCCGGCCGCGCTGCGCGACACCCGGGACTACTACGAACGCGACATCCGGTTCATCATCATCGTCACGCTGATCGTCGTGCTGCTGGTGCTGATGTTGCTGCTGCGGTCGCTGATCGCCCCGTGGTACCTGGTCGGCTCGGTGGTGCTGTCGTTCTTCGCCGCCATCGGCATCGGCGTGCTGCTGTTCCAGGTCATACTCGGCCAGCAATTACATTGGAGCGTGGCGCCATTGGCGTTCGTGGTCCTTGTCGCCGTCGGCGCGGACTACAACATGCTGTTCGTGTCCCGGATGCGCGACGAATCCCCACACAGCGTGCGCTACGGCGTCATCCGCACGCTGGGCTCCACCGGCGGGGTGATCACCGCGGCCGGCCTGATCTTCGCGGCCTCGATGGCCGGTCTGCTGTTCTCCAGCATCGGCATCGTCGTGCAGGGCGGCTTCGTGATCGGCGTCGGAATCCTGTTGGATACCTTCGTGGTACGCACCATCACCGTGCCCGCCATCGCGACGTTGGTGGGCCGGGCCAACTGGTGGCCCGGCAAGATCGGGCCGGCGCCGGCGAAGTCGCCGGAACCGGCGGACATCGGTCAGGAGAGCGGATGACACCTCGGAGGGCGGCACGCTGACTCAGCTCACGACCGCATCCACCACGGCGGGAACCCCCTCGATCCTGTCGATCCTGCACGGTCGGGCCACCCTGCGCCCCGACGACATCGGGTTCACCTTCACCGACTACGAGCGCGACCCGGACGGCGTCCGGCACAGCCTCACCTGGTCGCAGCTGGCCCGCCGGACCCGCGCGGTGGCCGCCGAACTGCGCCGGCACGGCGGCACCGGGGACCGCGCGCTGATCCTGGCGCCGCAGGGCCTGGAGTACATCCTGGCGTTCCTGGGCTCGATGCAGGCCGGGCTGGTGGCGGTGCCGCTGCCGCTGCCGCACCGGGGCTCGGGGCACGACCGGGTGGCCGCGGTCCTGGCCGACACCGAACCCGCCGTCGTCCTGACCACCTCGGCGGTCGTCGCCGACGTCCGCGAGTTCGTCGACAGCGCCGGGTCAACCGCGGCGCCGACGATCGTCGAGATCGACGCCCTGGACCTCGAGGCTCTCGATGCCGCCGCCGAGACTGGCGCCGAACCGGCCGAGCTGCCGAGCCTGGCCTACCTGCAGTACAGCTCCGGGTCCACCCGCGTCCCGACCGGGGTCATGGTCTCGCACCGCAACCTCACGGTGAACTTCGATCAGCTGATGCGCAGCTTCTTCGCCGACACGGTGCTGCCTGCGGAGGCGACGCTGGTGTCGTGGCTGCCCTTCTATCACGACATGGGTCTGGTGTTGGGGGTCTGCGCGCCGATCCTGTGCGGGCACCGCGCCGAGCTGATGAGCCCCGTGGCGTTCCTGGAGCGCCCCGCCCGGTGGGTGCGCGCGTTGGCCGAGAACCCGCGCGCGTGGTCCTCGGCGCCGAACTTCGCGTTCGACCTGGCGGCCCGCAAGACCAGCGACGACGACCTGGCCGGCCTGGACCTCGGCGGCGTGCTGGGCATCATCAGCGGCGCCGAACGGGTCGAGCCGGCGACGCTGCACCGCTTCGTCGATCGGTTCGCCCACTTCAACTTCGCCGACCATATGATGCGCCCCGCGTACGGCCTGGCCGAGGCCACGGTCTTCGTCGCGGCGAGCACGTGGGACGAGAACGCGCCGGCGGCGCACTTCGATTCCGCCGAACTCGGGGCCGGGCGGGTGCGGCCGTGCCCGCCCGGGCGCGGCGCGGCGGCCGGGACGGTGACCAAGCTGGTCCGCTACGACGTGCCGGAGTCGCCGTCGCTGCGCATCGTCGACGGCGACACCGGGCGGGAGTGCCCGCCGGATCAGGTGGGCGAGATCTGGGTGCACGGCGAGAACGTCGCCGACGGCTACTGGCGCAAGCCGCCGGCCGAGCAGAGCGGTTTCGGCGCGACCCTGCCGGACCCGTCGCCGGGCACCCCCGCCGGTCCCTGGCTGCGTACCGGCGATCTCGGCTTCGTCCACGCGGGCGGGCTGTTCATCGTCGGGCGCATCAAGGATGTGCTGATCATCCGGGGCCGCAACTACTACCCCGAGGACATCGAGACCACGGTGCAGACCCTCGTCGCGGGGCGGGTCGCGGCGATCTCGGTGCCCGTGCGGGGGACCGAGGAACTCGTCACCGTCGTCGAGCTCAAGAAGCCCGACGGCCTCGACGCGATCCGGAGTGAGGTCACCGCCGCGATCGCCAACGCGCACGGTCTGAGCGTCGCGGATCTGGTGCCGGTGCCGGCGGGATCGATCCCCACCACCACGAGCGGCAAGATCCGGCGCGCGGCCTGCGTCGAGCAGTATCGGCGCCGGGAGTTCGACCGATGGGACGGGTATGCGGAGTAAGGTTCGCTGTGTGATTGTGGGGCGTGAGCGGGAATGAGACGACTACTCGCCTTCGGCACCGCGCTGACAACCCTCGGCGCCGCAGGCTATTTGGGTCTCGGTGTGGCGGCCGCCGATGACGCCGGCACCGACGCCGGCAGCGACACCGCGGCCGAGCCCACCCCGCAGCTGGGCACCCCCGGGCGCGGCTACGCGCTGGGCGGCGCGCACGTGCTGGGCATCCCGTACGACGAATACATCATGCGCACGGGCGCGGACTGGTTCCCCGGGCTGGACCGCGAGATCGTCGACTACCCGGCCGGACAGGTTCAGGGCCACACCCTCGAGCGGTTGTTCCCGGGCATCGGCGCCTTGGGGGAGCGCATCATGCCTGGCCTCGGCCTCGACGGCCCCAGCTACGGCGAGTCCATCGACGTCGGCGCGCCCAACCTGATCGAGGCCATCAAGCGAGGCGGCCCGGGAACGGCGATCGGCCTGTCCGAGGGTGCGTCGGTGCTCGATGAAACGCAGGCCCGGCTGGCCTACGACCCGGCCGCGCCGCCGCCGGATCAGCTGAGCTTTGCCACCTATGGCAACCCCGTCGGCAAGCACGCCTTCGGCGAGAGCTTCCTGACCCAGATGTTCCCGGTCGGCGCCGTCGTCCCGTCGCTGGACTACCGCATCCCGCCGCCGGTGGAAAGCCAGTACGACACTTACAAATTCGTCTCCGCCTACGACAGCATCGCCGACTGGCCGGACCGGCCGGACAACTGGATCTCGGTGGCCAACGCCATCGTCGGGCTGGCCACCGGGCACACCGCGGTCGCGTTCACCGACCCGAGCATGGTGCCGCCGCAGAACATCCGCACCACCGTCAACTCCCGCGGCGCGAAGACCACGACGTACCTGATCCCCGAGGAACATCTGCCGCTGGTGCTGCCGTTCAAGTACCTCGGCGTGCCGCAGGAGACGCTGATCGAACTCGACCGCGTGCTCAAGCCCTACGTGGATGCCGGCTACTCGCGGCACGACGACCCGCTGACCGCGCCCATCACGGTGGACCCGATCAACGGCTACGACCCGGCGGAGGTCACCGCCCCGGCCACGCAGGCCGCGTTCGGCGGCGCCGGCGACCCGGTGTCGCAGTTGCTGTCAGGGCTGCAGTACATGCTGAACAATCAGCCCGTCCTCGGCGGCGGGTCCTGACCCCTCGCAAGCCGGCTCACAGACCGGCTCACAGGCCGGCGTAGCCGACCCCGAGCAGCAGGACGCCGGCGACGGCCAGCAGGGCCGCAACGCCGAGGCGGCCGCGCGAGCGCACCCAGTCGTACAGCGTCGCCAACGTCGCGCGGGTGCGCTCGGGGGCGACGACGTAGCACAGCAGCGGTATCTCCACGAGCGTGAACGCCACCACGTTGAACAGCATCAGCGCGCCGACCTGCGTGGCGGCCGCCGCCCCCGAGGCCACGATCAGCGTCAGCGCCGCGACGTAGTCGATGGACGGCAGCGCGATGCCCAGGCCCGCGATGCCGGCCGTCCACAGCGAGCCGCCCTGCACCAGCGCCCGGGCGCGCACCGCGACCGGATCCAGTGCGCGACGCAACCGGCCCCGCGAGGCGGGCGATTCTCGGTGGCCGCGGCGGGCCAGTACGCTGGCGGCCACCAGCGCCGCGTTGGCCAGCACCACGGCCCCGACCACCAGTTGCACGCGCGGCAGCGTGAACTGCGCGGAGCCCAGCGCGGGCCGCAGCACGAACAGCACGATCAGGCCCACCGTGATGCCCATGGCGAAGCCCCCGGCCAGGAACGTCAGCAGCTGTAGGCCCGGCCGGGGCCGGTTGATCATCAGGACGGTCATCCCGATCCGGAACGGCTCCAGGCTGACGGCAACGGCCATCGCCAGAAGCGGAAACCACATGATGGCGTCACGTTACCGTTTCAGACCCCCTCGGTGGCCCCCGACACAGTGACGTGTGAAGATGGGATCGCTATGAGCAGCACAGATTTGAGCCCCACCGCACTGCGCGAGGCCTTCGGACACTTTCCCACCGGCGTCATCGCCATCGCCGCCGAGGTCGACGGCACCCGCGTCGGGTTGGCGGCCAGTACTTTCGTGCCGGTCTCGCTGGATCCACCGCTGGTGTCGTTCTGCGTGCAGAACTCGTCGACCACCTGGCCCAAGCTGGCCGACCGCCCCGTGCTGGGCATCAGCGTCCTGGGCGAGGCGCACGATCAGGCCGCCAAGACTTTGGCCGCCAAGACCGGGGATCGCTTCGCCGGTCTGGAGACCAAGTCCACCGACGGTGGTGCCGTGTTCATCCACGGGACCAGCGTGTGGTTGGAGAGCACCATCGAACAACTGGTGCCCGCCGGCGATCACATCATTGTGTTACTGCGGGTCAGCGCGATCACGGTGCACGACGACGTCGCGCCGATCGTGTTTCACCGCAGCGCATTCCGCAAGCTGGGGCAGTAGGTCTCAGGGGCGCGCCGCGAGTTGCTCGCGGTAGGTGTTGACGCGCTGTTCGAGTTCGTCGGCGTCGTCGAACCGGCCCTCCTTGCGGGCGAGTTGCGCGCGGATCGACAGTTCGCGAATCGCGGTGCGAATATCGTTGACGCTGAGTGTCTCTCGCATGACCATGGCGATGCCTTTCGCAGGTGATTGGCCGCTTTCCCCGAGGGTACGCGGGATCCCTGATAACGCCAGCCCGCCAAAAAGCGTCGAGCCCGTCGTTGCCGCCCGCGCCGCAGCGCGGTGGGGACAACGACAGGCTCGACCATCCGGATCCCATGCGGGCGCCGGACCAGGGGAAAAGACTAGGTGCGTCGGAACAATTTGTTGCCGAGCCAGACGATCGGGTCGTACTTGCGGTCGGCCACGCGTTCCTTCATCGGGATGATCGCGTTGTCGGTGATCTTGATGTGCTCGGGGCAGACCTCGGTGCAGCACTTGGTGATGTTGCAGTAGCCCAGGCCGGCGTCCTCCTGGGCCAGCAGCTGCCGGTCGGCGGTGTCCAGCGGGTGCATGTCGAGCTCGGCCAGGCGAATGAAGAACCGCGGGCCGGCGAAGGCCTCCTTGTTCTCCTCATGGTCGCGGATGACGTGACAGACGTTCTGGCACAGGAAGCACTCGATGCACTTGCGGAACTCCTGGCTGCGCTGGATGTCCTCCTGCTGCATCCGGTAGTCGCCGGGCTGCAGATCCTTCGGCGGCGTGAACGACGGGATCTCGCGCGCCTTCTGGTAGTTGAACGACACATCGGTCACCAGGTCGCGCATGATCGGGAAGGTGCGAATCGGCGTGACGGTGACGGTCTCGTCGGGTTCGAAGGTCGACATCCGGGTCATGCACAGCAGCCGGGGCTTGCCGTTGATCTCGGCCGAACACGATCCGCACTTGCCGGCCTTGCAGTTCCAGCGCACCGCCAGGTCCGGCGTCTGGGTGGCCTGCAGCCGGTGGATGATGTCGAGCACCACCTCGCCGTCGTTGACCTCGACGGTGTAGTCCTGCAGGCCGCCGCCGGTGTCGTCCCCGCGCCAGACCCGCAAGCTCGCGTTGTACGTAGCCATCTCAGCTTCTCCGTTCCGAATGGTCGGCCAGCTCGGCGTCGGTGTAGTACTTCTCGAGCTCGGACAACTCGAACAAATTCAGCAGGTCCGGACGCATCGGCTCCTGCTCCTCGGCCGTCACCTCGACCTCGGGGACCACCGTCGTCGCGGCGTCCGAGGCCGGCCGGGCCCGGCACACCAGCAGCGTGTTGCGCCAGTTGGCGTCCATCTCCGGGTGGTCGTCGCGGGTGTGGCCGCCGCGGCTCTCGGTGCGCTGCAGCGCGGCCTTGGCGACGCATTCGCTGACCAGCAGCATGTTGCGCAGGTCGATCGCCAGGTGCCAGCCGGGGTTGAACACCCGGCCGCCCTCGACCATGACGTTCTCGTAGCGCTTCTTGAGCTCCTGGAGCTTGGCCAGCGCCTCCTGGATCTCCTCCTCCTTGCGGATGATCCCGACGAGGTCGTTCATCGACTGCTGCAGCTCGGCGTGCAGCGTGTAGGGGTTCTCCGGGTTCGGGCGCTTCTCGAACGGGGCCAGCGCCAGCTCGGTGGCGGCGTTGATCGCCTCGTCGGTCACCTTCGGCCGGTCCGACAGCGCCCGCACGTAGTCGGCCGCGCCCAACCCGGCGCGGCGCCCGAACACCAGCAGGTCGGACAGCGAATTGCCGCCGAGGCGGTTGGAGCCGTGCATGCCCCCGGAGCACTCCCCGGCGGCGAACAGCCCCGGCGTGCTCGCGCCGCCGCTGTCCGGGTCGACCTCGATGCCGCCCATCACGTAGTGGCAGGTGGGCCCGACCTCCATCTCGTCCTTGGTGATGTCGACCTCGGCGAGCTCCATGAACTGGTGGTACATCGACGGCAGCCGCCGCTTGATCTCCTCGGTGGGCATCCGCGAGGCGATGTCGAGGTAGACGCCGCCGTGCGGCGAGCCGCGGCCGGCCTTGACCTCGGAGTTGATGGCGCGGGCCACCTCGTCGCGGGGCAGCAGGTCAGGCGTGCGGCGCGCGGAGTCGTTGTCCTTGAGCCACTGGTCGGCCTCTTCCTCGGTCTCGGCGTACTGCCCCTTGAACACCGAGGGGATGTAGTCGAACATGAACCGCTTGCCCTCGGAGTTCTTCAGCACCCCGCCGTCGCCGCGCACGCCCTCGGTCACGAGGATGCCCTTGACAGACAGCGGCCAGACCATCCCGGTCGGGTGGAACTGGATGAACTCCATGTTGATCAGCGCGGAGCCCGCGCGCAGCGCCAGCGCGTGGCCGTCACCGGTGTACTCCCACGAGTTCGACGACACCTTGAACGACTTACCGATACCGCCGGTGGCCAGCACCACCGCGGGCGCCTCGAACAGCACGAAGTTGCCGGTCTCGCGCCAGTAGGCGAACGCCCCGGCCACCGCGCCGTTGTCGAGGATCAGCTCGGTGACCGAACACTCGTGGAAGACCTTGATCCGGGCCTCGTAGTCGCCGAGTTCGGCCTTGTCCTCCTGCTGCAGCGAAACGATCTTCTGCTGCAGGGTGCGGATGATCTCCAGGCCGGTGCGGTCACCGACGTGTGCGAGCCGCGGGTAGGTGTGACCGCCGAAGTTGCGCTGGCTGATCCGACCGTCCTTGGTGCGGTCGAACAGCGCGCCGTAGGTCTCGAGCTCCCACACCCGGTCCGGGGACTCCTGGGCGTGCAACTCGGCCATCCGCCAGTTGTTCAAGAACTTGCCGCCGCGCATGGTGTCACCGAAGTGCACCTGCCAGGAGTCCTTGGTGTTGACGTTGCGCATGGCCGCGGCGCAGCCGCCCTCGGCCATCACGGTGTGGGCCTTACCGAACAGCGACTTGGTCACGACGGCCACGCGCAGGCCGCGTTCGCGTGCTTCGATGACCGCACGCAGACCCGCACCGCCGGCACCGATCACGACGACGTCGTATTGGTGCCGTTCGAGCTCAACCATGAAACCTCACTTGCCTTTTCGCGTCGATGTAGTTGTCAGCCGATGATGGTCAGGTCGGGCATGCCGCGCGCCACCATCATGATGTAGAAGTCGGTGAGCATGAGGGTGCCCAGGGTGATCCAGGCGAATTCCATGTGGCGGGTGTTGATCTTCGACACCTGGGTCCAGATCCAGTACCGCACAGGGTGTTTCGAGAAGTGCTTGAGCCGCCCGCCGGTGACGTGCCGGCAGGAGTGGCACGACAGCGTGTAGACCCACAGCAGGGTGATGTTCACGACCAGGATGATGTTGCCCAGGCCGATCCGGAAGCCGGTCGGGGTGCTGAACGCGAGAATCGCGTCGTAGGTGTTGACCAGCGAGATCAACACGGCCGCATAGAAGAAGTAGCGGTGCGAGTTCTGGATGATCAGCGGCAGCCGGGTCTCGCCGGTGTACTTGGCGTGCGGTTCGGCGACGGCGCAGGCCGTCGGGGACTGCCACACCGAGCGGTAATAGGCCCGGCGGTAGTAGTAGCAGGTGATCCGGAACAGCAGCAGGAACGGCAGCGAGATCGCGGCGTACGGCAGCCACCACACGTCGGGCAGGAACTGGCCGAAGTGACTGGCCTCCGGGATACAGCCGACGCTGAGGCACGGCGAGTAGAACGGGGTCAGGTAGTTGTACTGCGCGACGAAGTAGTCCTGCTGCATGAACGCGCGGACCGTGGCGTAGATGACGAACGCCGCCAACCCGAGGTTCGTCAGGATCGGCGCCTTGAGCCAGAAGTCCGTGCGCAGCGTGCGCTGCGGGATCTTGGCTCGGGTTGCCGAGAAGACGCCGGTCTTCGACCGGTCGGCGGTGGGCGCGCTCATGTCAACGGTTCCCTTCTTCGACGGCGGGCGTCGCTGGGCTGGGAGGGGCGAGGGCGGCGAGGGGTGCGTGGTGTGCGCACCCCTCGGTACTGCTGGTGCTGCGGGGGGTGGTCAGCCGCGGTTAGGCTCACCGTTGGCGGCTATGACCACCGACCCCTTCGTCATCGACATCCCGCCAGAAGTTGGAGTCGTACTGCGTGTCCGGAACCGGGATCTTCTCTCCGGTGTGTTGCTGGGCGCAGCGCGACAGGTCGAGGTCGTTGGCGTCGGAGTTGAGCAATTCGACGTCGTCGAAGATCCGTTCGGCGTCGAGCGCGATCCGGCGCATCGCCGGGCTCTCGCCGAAGCGCGATCGCAGCGATGTCACGCAGCGGCGCAGGTTGAAGATGAGTTCTTGCAATTCGGCGAGTTCGGTCGTGGTGGACATGCGACCTCCTTGGGCTGAAGGGTGTCATGAATCACATTACGACACTCGATGCTAGCCACATCATGATCGGGGCGTGACCCACATCACGTCTGAGCCACGAATAGTAAGGAGCACAAATGAGTGACCAAGTCCTGGCGCAGCGCGCCGATACTTTGCTGGGTCTGCACAAGCCCGGCGATCCGGTGGTGCTGCCGACGGTCTGGGATGCCTGGTCGGCCGCGCTCGCGGTCGACGCCGGATTCGTGGCCTTGACCGTGGGTAGCCACCCCGTGGCCGATTCGGTGGGCAAGCCCGACGGGGAGGGGATGACCTTCGAGGACCTGTTGACCCGGGTCGCCCAGATCACCGCCAAGGTCGATGTCCCGATTTCGGTCGACATCGAGTCCGGGTACGGGTTGACCGCCGAGGATCTGATCGGCGGGCTCCTGCGTGTCGGCGCGGTGGGCCTCAACATCGAGGACTCGGTGCACAGCGAGGGCAAGCGGCTGCGGTCGGTCGAGGAGCACGCCGCGTTGGTCCGCGCGCTGCGTCAGGCCGCCGATGACGCCGGCGTGCACGTGGTGATCAACGCGCGCACCGACCTGTTCGTCCGCAAGGACGGCGACGAGAGCGACCGCGTGGACCGCGCGATCGCCCGGCTCAAGGAGGCCGCGGCCGCCGGTGCGGACTGCCTGTACCCGGTGGGGCGTCACGACCCTGACACGCTCGAGCGCCTGGCGTCGGAATTGCCGTTGCCGATCAACGCGATCGCGCTGCCCGACCAGGACGACCCAGCGTCGTTCGGGCCGCTGGGCGTCGGGCGGATCAGCTTCGGCCCGTTCTTCCAGGGCGCGCTGACCGCCCGGGCCAACGAGATCCTGGGCCGCTGGAGCTGAGCGCCCGTACCTGAGTGCGCCCGTACCTGAGCGCGCCGAAAATGCCGTCAGGGTCGTGACCCATTTCGGATCACGACCCTGACGACAATCTGGTGGGGCTCAGGCTCTCTGGTCGGGCCCAGGCCCCCGCTGGGGCTAGGCGCTTTCGATCGCGATGCGCTGCGCGCCGGGTACCGCCGGCTTGTCGTGCGCCCCGGCCACCCGCACCGTCAGCACCCCGGCGTCGTACGACGCGGTGATGGCATCGCCGGTGATGTGCTCGGGCAGCGCGAACGACCTGCGGAACGTGCCGTAACGCACCTCGCGCAGCGTGCGGGTGCCGTCGTCGTCGGCGCTGGTGTGCTCATCGCGGCGCTCGCCGTGGATCGTCAGGCGGCCGTCCTCGACCTCCACGGTGACGTCCTTGGCGACGTCGACCCCGGGTAGTTCCAGGCGCACCACCGCGTCGGCGCCGTCCTTGACCACCTCGGCGGCCGGGTAGAAGCCCGCGCTCGCCTGCGTCAGCGGCTTGAACCATTCGTCGGCCGAGGCGGGGCCGAAGAAGTCACGGACGAAACGGTCGACGCTCCAGGCCGGGCGACCCCACAGCGTCACATTCTGGCTGCTCATGTTCTGCTCCTCAGTCTCGCGACCGGCACGGCGCCGGTCTGTACCCGGTATAACTTGAGTCGACTACGCTCATGTTCCGCATCGGCCGTTCGCCGGCAGCGAACGGGGCTCACAGCGCTGCCGCGCGGTTGTGAGGACACCGTGATGGCCGGTTCACATCGAGACGACATCGCGGCAATACGCGCTTTCTAGCGTCGGTGCCATGCAGTCACAGAAGTGCGTCGTGGTGGGTCACGGCATGGTCGGGCACCGTTTCGTCGAGGCGTTGCGGGCGCGCGACACCGAGGGCCGGTGGCGGGTCACCGTGTGCGGCGAGGAGGCCGACGCGGCGTATGACCGGGTGGGCCTGACCGCCTACACCGAGCACTGGGACCGGGGCCGACTGGCGCTGCCCGGCAACGACTACGCCGCCGACGATCTGGTCGACGTGCGACTCGGCGACCCGGTGGCCGCGATCGACCCGGCGGCCAAGTGCGTGACGACGGCCGCCGGCACCCGGATCGACTACGACGCGCTGGTGCTGGCCACCGGTTCGTACGCGTTCGTGCCGCCGATTCCGGGCCGGGATCTGCCGGGCTGCCACGTCTACCGCACCCTCGACGATCTCGACGCCATCCGCGCCGCCGCGACCCGGGCGCTGGGCGCCGGTTCCGCGCCGGTGGGCGTGGTGATCGGCGGCGGCCTGCTGGGCCTCGAGGCCGCCAACGCGCTGCGCGGATTCGGGCTCGACGCGCACGTGGTGGAGCGGTCCTCGCGGCTGATGTCCCAGCAGGTCGACGAGGCCGGCGGCGCGCTGCTGGGCACGATGATCGGCGCGCTGGGCATCACCGTGCACACCAACCTCGGCACCGAGATGATCAAACCGGCCCAGCGCAACCGGCCCGTGCGGCGCTCGGCCGACAGCGATGCGCTGCGGGTGGTGCTCAGCGACGGGAGCTTCGTCGACGCGGGCGTGGTGGTCTTTGCCGCCGGCGTGCGCCCGCGCGACGAACTGGCCCGCGAGGCCGGCCTGCAGATCGCCGAGCGTGGCGGCGCGCTCACCGACTTGTCCTGTGCCACCAGCGATCCCAACATCTACGCGATCGGGGAGGTGGCCGCCATCGAGGGCCGCTGCTACGGCCTGGTGGCGCCCGGCTACACTTCCGCCGAGGTCGCCGCGGATCGGCTGGTCGGCGGGACCGCGGAGTTCCCCGGTGCCGATCTGTCGACCAAGCTCAAGCTGCTCGGCGTCGACGTCGCCAGCTTCGGGGACGCCATGGGGCTCACCCCGGACTGCCTCGAGGTGGTGGTCAACGACCCGGTCAAGCAGACCTACGCCAAGCTGGTGCTCTCCGACGATGCCGGCACCCTGCTGGGCGGCGTGCTGGTGGGCGACGCCTCGGCGTACGGCGTGCTGCGGCCCATGGTCGGCAGCCAGCTGCCCGGCGACCCGCTGGCCCTGATCGCCCCGGCCGATTCCGGTTCGGGCGCAGCGGCTCTCGGGGTGGGGGCACTGCCCGACGAGGCGCAGATCTGCTCGTGCAACAACGTCACCAAGTGTGACCTGAAGAACGCGATCGGCGGCGGCTGCACCGACGTGCCGGGCCTCAAGGCCTGCACCGGCGCGGGCACCTCGTGCGGGTCCTGCGTGCCGCTGCTCAAACAGCTGCTCGAGGCCGAGGGGGTGGAGCAGTCCAAGGCGCTCTGCGAGCATTTCAGTCAGTCGCGCGCCGAACTGTTCGAGATCATCACCGCCACCGGCATCCGCACCTTCACCGCGCTGATCTCGCGCTTCGGCACCGGCGCCGGCTGCGACATCTGCAAGCCGGTGGTCGCCTCGATCCTGGCCTCGACCAGCTCGGAGCACATCCTCGACGGCGAGCAGGCCGCCCTGCAGGACTCCAACGACCACTTCCTGGCCAACATCCAACGCAACGGCAGCTATTCGGTGGTGCCCCGGGTGCCCGGCGGCGACATCACCCCCGACCAGCTGATCCTGATCGGTCAGATCGCCAAGGACTTCGGGCTCTACACCAAGATCACCGGCGGCCAGCGGATCGACCTGTTCGGCGCCCGCGTCGAACAGCTCCCGCAGATCTGGCAGCGCCTCGTCGACGGCGGCATGGAGTCCGGGCAGGCCTACGGTAAGTCGCTGCGCACCGTCAAGAGTTGCGTCGGCAGCGACTGGTGCCGCTACGGCCAACAGGATTCGGTGCAGCTGGCCATCGACCTCGAGCTGCGCTACCGCGGGCTGCGGGCCCCGCACAAGATCAAGATGGGCGTGTCCGGGTGCGCCCGGGAATGCGCGGAGGCGCGCGGCAAGGACGTCGGGGTGATCGCCACCGAGAACGGCTGGAACCTCTACGTCGCCGGCAACGGCGGCATGACGCCCAAGCACGCCCAGCTGCTGGCCGGCGACCTGGACACCGAGACGCTGATCCGCTACATCGACCGGTTCCTGATGTTCTACATCCGCACCGCCGACCGGCTGCAGCGCACCGCGCCGTGGCTGGACGGGCTGGCCGGCGGTCTCGATCATCTGCGCGACGTGGTCTGCAACGATTCGCTGGGCCTGGCCGCCGAATTCGAGGCCGCGATGGCGCGGCACGTCAGCGGCTACGCCTGCGAATGGAAAGGCGTGCTCGACGATCCCGACAAGCTGGCCCGGTTCGTGTCCTTCGTCAACGCGCCCGAGATCGAGGACCCCACCGTGCAATTCGCCGAACGCTACGGCCGCAAGGTGCCCATCGGCATGCCCGTTTTCACGCCCCGAGAGGAACAATCGTGATGCTGCTCAACGACATCCAGACCTGGACCGCGGCCTGCCGGTACGACCATCTGATCCCCGACCGCGGTGTGGCGGTGCTGCTCGACGACGGCACACAGGCCGCGCTGTTCCGGCTCGCCGACGGCAGCCTGCACGCCGTCGGCAACGTCGACCCGTTCTCCGGTGCGGCGGTGCTGTCGCGCGGCATCGTCGGCGACCGCGGTGGCCGTCCGGTGGTGCAGTCGCCGATCAAGAAGCAGGCCTTCGGTCTGGGCGACGGGGTGTGCCTCGAGGATCCGGGCGTCACGATCCCGGTGTACGCCACCCGCGCGAGGACCGACGGCATGGTCGAGATCGGTTACTGATCCGCCGAACCGGCCGAGAATCGCACATTTCAACGACGATCCGTGCGATTCTGTGTCTGCTCGCGAGTTGAGGAGGCCGGGATGAACAGGTGGACCCGCGCCGGCGTCGTCGGTGTCTTCGCCGTCGCCCTGGCCACCGGAGTCCAAGGTTTCGGCACCGTCGTCGGGCCCGCCACCGTGCAGGCCGACGTGTGCGTGGGCGCCGGCGGGCGGCACGTCTCGGTGAGCGGCTGCGGCAACGTCGCCGACGCCCTCGCGCCCTGGGTGCCGCCGCCGTCGGCGTACGCCCCGCTGCCCGAGGACTACGAGACCGCGCCCCCACCGCCGCCCCCGCCGCCGGCACCGAACGTCAACGTGTGCGCGAACTTCGGTCGACGGATCAGTGTGAGCGGCTGTATGTAAGCGCCGGACAGCGCGGGCAGCACCGCCCGGCGGAACCGGGCCGCGATCAACCGCGCGGTGCCGGGGTGCAGACCCAGCGGCGCGGTCACCAGGTCGGCGCCCGCGGCCCGCAGTCGGTCCTGGAACAGCCCCTCGGCCAGCAGATAGGACGCGATCACCACGCGCCGGGCCCCGGCCGCGCGCAGCCGCCGTACCGCGTCGGCCACCCGCGGCTCACCGGTCGCCGCGTACGCCAACTCCACCCGCGCGCCGAGCGCCGCCGACAGCAGGGTCGCGGTGACCCGCAGGTCCCGCTGGGCGCCGCGGTCGGAGGTGCCGGCGGCGGCCATCACCACGGAATCGCCGGGCCGCCAACCGGATTCGCAGAGCCGCTCGGTCAGCACGCGGACCATCTGCGGGCAGGGGCCCAGGGCGGGGGTGACGGTGACGTGCGGGTGGGCGCTGGCGGCGATGTGCTCGGGCAGGTCGTGGCGCACGTGGTAGCCGGCGGCCAGGAACGCCGGGACCACGATGGCCGGCGCGCCGTCCAGGCCGCGCAGCACCTCGGCGGGGGTGGGACCCAGGACGTCGACGAACGCGACGCGCACCGGCTGGGCCAGCGCATCGCCCACCCGTGCCGCGAGTTCGCCGATCATCGCCACCCCGCCGGGTTTGCGGGTGCCGTGCGCGACCAGCACCAGTTCCCTCACGCCGGACCGTCCTCGGTGGCCAGCCGGTAGCCGCGCTTGACGACGGTGGCCACGATGTTCTTGTCGCCCAGCGCGGTTCGCAGCCGCAGCACGGCGGTCTCGACGGCGTGGGTGTCGGTGCCGGCGCCGGGCAGCGCGGCCAGCAGATCGCCGCGGGACACCACGATGCCGGGTTTGTCGGCGAGTGCCCGCAGGGTGGCCATGCTGGCCGGCGACAGCGACCTGATCGCGCCGTCGACCACTACGCAGGTGCCGCGGATCTCCACCTGATGGCCGGCCGCGACCAGCTTGCGCGACCGCAGCAGCGGCAGCTCGTCGGTGATGTGGCGGGCCAGCGCGCCCAGCCGCATCCGTTCCGGCGCGGAGGTGGGCACCCCGAGGTGGGTCAGCGGCCGCGCTGTGACGGGACCGACGCACATCGCGTGCACGGGCCCGCTCAATGCGGCCAGCAGCGTGTCGGAGACGCCCAGGTCGGCGGCGCGCAGCAGGGTGGCCGCCACGGCCGGGGCAGAGGTGAAGGCCACGGCGTCGAACTGTTCGTCGGCGATGCCGTGCACCAGCGCGTCGAACGGTCCGCCCAGGGGCGCGGCCCGCCACCGGTACACCCGGATGGGAACGACGTCGGCGCCCGCGGCCCGCAGCTCGTCGAGGAACTCCGGGAACGGGTCCCACTCGTCGGTGGCGCCGTGCAACTGCACCGCGATGCGCGCGCCGGCGATGCCGCCCGCGCGCAGGTAGGCCAGCACCTCGCGGGAGGATTCGGACTCCGGCGACCATTCCTCGGGCAGCTCGGCGGCGCGCAGGGCGCCGGTGGCCTTCGGACCGCGGGAGACCACCCGGGCCCGGCCCAGCGCGTCGGTGAGGTCGGGGGCCAGCCCCCAGCCGTCGGCGGCGGCCATCCAGCCGCGGAAGCCGATCCCGGTAGTGGCGACGACGATGTCCGGCGGCGCCGCGATCAGGGCCTCGGTGTGGCGGCGCAGTTCGTCGTCGTCGGGCAGCGCCACCATCTCGATGGCCGGGGCCGCGCACACCGTCGCGCCGCGGCGGCGCAGCAGCGTGCAGAGCTCCTCGGAGCGGCGGGCGGCGGTCACCGCCACCCGGTATCCGGTCAGCGGGCCCGCATCGGGCGCAGTCATGGTTACCTGTCTAAGCAGCGGATATTTCGCCGGTGTTACCCGGCCATTGCCACCGCGTGTGGATTCAGCCGACCCGGGTGGTGTGCACCACAGTGAACGGCAGGTGGACGCGGCCGCCCTCGACCAGCGGCAGGATCACCGCCATCCGCTCGGCCATCTGCTGCATCTCCTCATGCCATTCCGGCGGCATTCCGCTGAGCAGCTCCGCCGGTGGCTCCTCGGTGGGCGCGGTGAAGCCGTCCACCCTGCCCTGATAGGTGGTGGGGCCCAGGAAGTCGATCCGCCAGCCGTTGCGGTTCAGGGTGTCGCGCAGCGTGTCCTCGGCGACCGGCATCGGCGCGGGCACACCGTTGACGGTGCCGCCGGCGAAGCAGTAAATGAACCAGCGGGCATTGGGGCGGGTGGCGCGGTGCACCCCGGCGGCGTACGGGTCGCGGTCGCCCTCCTCGAGGCAGTGCATCAGCGCGCTGTCGATCACCGTGTCGAAGCGGCCGTCGTATCCGGTCAGCGCCGTGGCGTCGGCCACCCCGAAGTTCACGGTCGCGCCCGCGTCGGCGGCCCGCTGCCGGGCCTGCTCGATGGCGGCGGCCGAGCCGTCCAGCCCGGTGACCAGGTGTCCGCGGGAGGCCAGGAAGATCGCGTTGTCGCCGAGCCCGCAGCCGATGTCGAGGACCTCCCCGGAGATGGCGCCGAGCGCCTCGAGTTCCATCAGCCGCGGCTGGGCCTGCCCGATGTCCCAGGGGACCGCGCCGGGTGGCGGTGCGCCCTCGAACGCGGGTTCGCCGCGGTAGAGCTTGTCGAAGGATTCGCGGTTGGGCCGGAAGGCTTCTGGCGTGCTGTCACTCACCCCATCCAAGGTACGCCGAATCCGGTGTTCGCTCGCCTACCAGACGTCGCCGTCGCGCCAATCGCAAACCAGGTCGGCGCTCGGGTCCAACTCGGCATCGACCGGAAACACGAACACCGCGCCGTCGTCCTCGGGGGTGCGCTCGATGCCGCCGGGCGCCAACACCGCCGTCGTGCCTGACCACTGCTGCCAGCCGCGCGCCAGATAGAAACCGGGGGCGTCGTCGGTGGCGCTGAGCGCTCCGAGTTGGTAGGCGCCGCGGATCACCTGCTCGACGGCGTCCATGATCGCCGCACCCAGGTGCTGGCCGCGCCAGTCCGTCTCGACCGCGACGGCCTCGACATAGCCGCAGCGCAGGGCCCGGCCCCGGTGCAGCAGGCGGCGCTGCACGACGGCGGCGTGGGCCAGCAGGACGCCGTGTTGCTGGATGATCGCGTGCATGCCGCCCAGGGCGTGATCCCAGTCGGACTCGGTGAAGTCACCGTCGAAGGCCTCGGTCAGCAGCCGGCGCGCATCGTCGCGGGTCTCGGCGTCGAGGTCGGCGGTGTGGACCAGGCGGGCGGTCAGGACCTGGGGGTACACACCTTCGTTTGTAGCCCAAATCGGCGGCCATGACGACCGGGTGTCAGCCGCGAGGGCGTGCCCAGTTCAACCGGACGGGCTGGCCGGGCCGAATCTGGGCCACCTTGTCGACGTCGTCCTCGACGATGACCCCGGCCACCGGGTAGCCGCCGGTCACCGGATGGTCGGGCCCCAGGATCACCGGGAGTCCGTTGGGTGGCACCTGGATCGCGCCGCGGGTGACGCCCTCCGACGGCAGGTGGCCGTCGGGCCAGCGCCAGCGCATCGGCGTGCCGGACAGCCGCATCCCCACCCGGTCGCTGCGGTCCGAGGCGATCCAGACGGTGCGCACCAGCGCGTCGGGGTCGACGAACCAGTCCGTGCGCGGCCCGGGGATGACCTGCAGTTCCAGCAGTTGACCCTCGATGCTGGCGACAGGGGCCTGATCGACCTCCGGGTACTCGTCGGTGTGCGCGCCGACGTTGAGGATGTCGCCGCGTTGCAGCGGCCGCGGGCCGATCGACGACATCACGTCGAAGCTGCGGGAACCCAGCACCGGTTCGACGTCGATGCCGCCGCGGACCGCCAGGTAGCTGCGCATCCCCGACTGCGGCGCGCCGAGGGTGATGACGTCGCCGTCGCGCGCGTAGCAAATGCTGTTGGTGCCGAACAACTTTCCGTTGAGCATCGGGTCCGCATCGGCGCCGGTGACGGCGATCTCCGCCTCGCCGTGCACGCGGGCCATCAGCCCGCCGAGGGTGACCTCGACGGTGGCGCGGTCATCGGGGTTGGCCACCAGCCGGTTGGCCAGGGTGTGCGAGCGCCGGTCGGCGGCCCCGGACCGGCTGACGCCCAGATGGGCCTTGCCGGCCCGGCCCAGGTCCTCGACGAGGGCCAGCGGGCCGGTGTGCATGATCTCCAACGTGGTCATGGTGTTCTCCTCAAACCGCCCTGAACTGCACCCACATGCCCGGCCGCAGCAATGCCGGTTCCGGGCGTTCGATATCCCACAGCACCGCGTCGGTGCGCCCGATCAACTGCCAGCCGCCGGGGGATTCGCGCGGATAGACGCCGCTGAACTCACCGGCCAGGCCCACCGCGCCGGCCGGCACCCGGGTGCGCGGCTCGTCGCGGCGCGACACCTGCAGGCGCGGATCGCCGCCAATCAGATAGCTGAAACCCGGTGCGAAACCGCCGAATCCGACCTGCCACAGCGAGCCGGTGTGCGCGGCGATGACACCGACCGGGTCCAGTCCGGTCAGCCGTCCGACCTCCACCAGGTCCGCGCCGTCGTAAACCACGTCGATGACGACGTCGGCGGTGTGCCCGGACACCTGTTGCTCGCGGTCGACGACCAGGTTCAGCTTGCCCAGCCGCTGCCGGGTCGGGGCCTGATAGCGCGGGCCGTCGAGTTTGACCAGCACCGTCCGATAGGCCGGCACGATGTCGAGGACACCGGGCAACTCGGCGCCGGCCAGCGCGGCCGTCCAGGCGAGCACCTCGGCGGTGCTGCCGCACTCGATCAGTAGGGCGCAGTCGCCGTAATCACGTACCGCGGCCTCCTTGGAGGACTTGATTTGATGATCCACAGTCACGCTCATGACCTAACGTTACCGCCGAGTAGCCTCGGTGTCCCGTGGCTTTACGCCCTCGCCAGAGGAGCCTTACCAAGGGCTCAGACCCTGCGAGATTTCATAGCATCGGCTGGTAGGTGGGCTCGTGTCGTTTGATGTAGCCGATCACCCGGTAGGTCACCGGCAGGATGACGATCTCCACGATCGTCTTGTAGAACCAGCCCAGTGCGGTGTAGACGGCGAAGTCGCGAAATGTGTTGATGCCGATCGCACTTGCCGCGATGGCGCAGAACACCACGGTGTCGCCGAGTTGGCCGACCACCGACGAGCCGATGAGCCGCGCCCACAGGTGCTTCTCCTTGGTGCGCTCCTTGATCTTGACCACGACCCACGCGTTCAGCGTCTGCCCGACCAGGAACCCGGCCAGGCCCGCGACGATCAGCTGGGTGTAGGCGTGCACGACGGTCTCCAGCGCGGCCTGGTTCTCGTAGAAGTCGGCCGCCGGCAGGTACAGCGTCACCCAGAACACGAAGGCCGCGAGCGCGTTCATCGCGAACCCGAGGAAGACCGCGCGTCGCGCCGCCTTGAAGCCGTAGACCTCGGAGAGCACGTCGCCGATGATGTAGGTCAGCGGGAACACCAGGAAGCCGCCGTCGGTGATGATCGGGCCGAACTCGACGCCCTTGGTGGCGGTGACGTTGGAGATGATCACCAGCGCGGTGAGGACCGCGACCAGGGTCGGGTAGTAGACCGAGCCGACCCTGGCGAATCCGGTGGGATCGGTGGGGTGGTTCACCCGGCCATCCAAGCAGAAGCCGCGCGCCGAGTGGTCCGCGGCTACGCCAGCGCGGCGGCCAGCAGCGGCGGCAACTGCTCGGCGACCAGCGGGTAGGACAGCACGGAACTGAACGCGATGGCCCCGGCCAGGTCCTTGGTGGTGAACACGTTGCGGTTCTCCCGGGTGGCGCGCAGCGCCGCGATGTTGGGGTCGGCCAGCAGCCTGGCGCGGTCCTCGTCGCTCTCGGTGGTCCAGATCAGCACGTCGGCGTCGTCGAGCACGGGGCCGATCTCGGGCAGCGGAATGTAGGCGCGGTGGTCGTGCTCGCGGCCGAACGGCGCGATGGCCTCGGAGATGGTGAACCCCAGCTGGGTCAGGAAGTCGGTGCGCCACCCGGGCTGGGTGGCCAGGACGCTGTTCTCCCAGTAGGTGCTGCCCTGCAGCAGCAGCACCTTCTTGTCCTGGAACTGCGGATGGGCGGCCCCAGCCGCGGTGAAGCCGTCGTCCACCGCGGCGATCAAGGCGTCCATCTGGTCGGCGGCGAAGGCGGCCCGACCGAGGGTGGCGGCCTGCTCCTTCCACGGCTCGAAGAACGGTGCGGGTCCCGACTGCGGGACGGTCGGGGCGATCGCAGAGAGCCGCCCGTAGGTGTCCGCGTCGCAGCCGGCGTTGATGGCGACGATGAGATCCGGTGTCAGCGAGGCGATCTGGTCGACGTCGATGCCGTCGGTCAGGCTCAGCACCACCGGCTGCGCCCCGCCGAGCGCGGGCTGGGCCCACGGCCACACGGCGAAGGGCTGCTCGCCCCACCACTCGGTGGTGGCGATCGGCACCAGCCCAAGGGCCAGCAGGCTGTCCTGCTCAGTGAACCCCGCGCTGACCACCCGGGTGGGCCGCGCCGGGATGGTCGTCTCGCCGAAGGCGTGCGTGATGGTGACCCCGCCGTCGGCGGCATCGGAGTCGGATCCCGATTCGCAGGCCGTCGCGAGCAACAGCCCCGCGGCGCCGGTCAGAGCCAGGAATCCGCGCCTGCTGCACTGCGTTTGCATTGGGCGAGGCTACGCCCGCGGCTCAGTTGGTGACGGTGAAATTGCCGAACAGCACCAGCGCCAGTCCCAGCGCCACCACGATGTTGACCACGGTGGCCGAGGCGAAGACGCCGATGGGTCGCCAGCCCGCCTCGCGAATCCCCTTGAGGGAGAACTCCAATCCGATGGCCACGAACGCGAAGATCAGGAACCAGGTGCGCAGGTCGTTGACGACGCCGATGGTGGCCTTGCCGTCCGCTCCGGCGTACTGCAGGTACAGCGTGCCGATGATCGAGGCGGCGATGAAGCCGAGGACGAATTTGGGGAACCGGCGCCAGAATTCGCCGATCCCGGGCCGCGCGGCGGCGTCGGTGCGGCGCTCCACCTTCAGCGCGAAGTAGGCCGTCAGGGCGATGGCCACGATACCGATCAACGCGTTCTGCGTGGTCTTGACGATGGTCGCGATCTGCAGCGCGTCCTCTCCGGCGATCGCGCCGGCGGCCGCCACGGCCGCGGTGGTGTCGATGTTGCCGCCGATCCACGCGCCGGCCACCGCGTCGGGCAGGCCGAACACCTTGGCCAGCCAGGGCAACAGGAAGATCGAGGGCAGTGCGAACGCGATGACCAGCGAGGCAGCATACGCCAGCTGCTCGCGCTTGGCCTGCACCGCGCCGGCGGCCGCGATCGCGGCGCTGACCCCGCAGATCGCCACGGCCGAGGCCAGCAACGCGCGCAGCTTGTCGTCGAGACCCAGCCGCCCGCCCAGCCACCAGCTGAAACCGAACACGATCGAGATGAGCAGCAGCGCCTGCAGCACCGCCGGCCCGGCCGCGGTGACCAGCAACTTGAGGTTGATCGATGCGCCGAGTAGCACCAGCCCGGTCTTGATGAAGAACTCGGTGCGAAAGCCTCCCGAAATCGCCTCTCGCACGGCCAGTTTCGTCAGCACCACGTTGCCCAGCAGGCCCAGGGCAATGGCGTAGACGGGGAACTCGACGGCCTTCGCCACACCCGCCAGGGAGCTGCCGGCCGCCCAATTCGGGACCTGGGCCTCCAGGAAACGGGTGAGCGCGCCCAGGACGAGGACGACGAACACCCCGACGGCGATCGCCCCGACCGAGGACCGGGCGGGGGACTCGGGCGCGTCCTCCGGGGTCTGTCCGGCGCGGGTGTCCTGTTCGGTCACGGGATCACGCTGCCCGGGATGACGCCCACCAGCACGAGGGCCAGCAGGGTCAGTCCGACGATGACGGCGAGCCAGTCTTCGTTCATGCCGGCCGAATTTAGTGCGCGCCGCCGGTGGTCGACACAGTTGTACTCAGGGCGAATCGAACGCTAGTCGGTGCCGGCCAATCGCTTGTTGAGCAGCCGGGTCAACCACGCCGGGCTGAACCGGGAACCCGCTGCGAACAGCGTGGCCTGGCGCCCGACCGGGAAATGCACCTGGTGCAGGCGCCGCCGCAGCAGGGAGGGTTCGATGGCGGCCATGATGTCGTTGGCGACGTCGTCGGCGGTGAGGTTGATGCCCAGCGACTTGGTGGTCCCGATGCTGACGCCGTCGGTCATGGCGGTCTGCACGTACAGCGGCCACATCGAGATCACCCGAATGTCCTGCGGGCCCCACTCCACGTCGAGCGCCTCGGTCATGGCCCGGACGAAGAACTTGCTGGCGCTGTAGACGGCGAGTTCGGCCTGTCCGTAGATGGCCGACGCCGAGGCGAGGTTGACCACCACCGCACCGGGAGTGCGGCGCAGATGCGGATGCGCGGCGTGCAGACCGTTGACCACGCCCCTGCAGTTGATGTCGATCATCTTGTGTTGCACCGAGATCGGGATCTCCTCGAACGGCCCGGCGGCGAGGATGCCGGCGTTGTTGATCAGCACGTCGAGCCGGCCCCCGGCCGCGGCGACGAATTCGTCGAGCCGCGCGATCATCTCGTCGTTGTCGGTGACATCGAGATGGCCGGTGACCGCAGTGGCGCCCAGCGCGGTGATCTCCTCATGCAGCGAGGTCAGTCCGGCCTCGTCGATGTCGTAGGCGCCGACGGTGTACCCCCGCGCCGCGAACTTCAGCGCGGTGACGCGGCCGATCCCTGCGGCGGCGCCGGTGATGAAAACTGATTTGGCCATGTCTCATCATGGCGCACGGCGGGCTGTGTCAGTGTCCCCACTCGAAGCAGCCGATGCCGGGCACGCACCCGCCACCGCCGCCGGGACCGCCGTGCCCGCAGATGCCGTCCGCGGTGCAGCCGCCCCCGCCCTGCGGCCCGCCGTGGCCGCAGGTGCCGTCGGCGGTGCACCCGCTGCCGCCCCCGGGACCCCCGCTGCCGCAGATGCCGTTGAAGCAGCCGTCCCCACCGGGGGCGCTCTGCGGTTGGAAGGAACTGACGGTCGGGGCGGCCGCGGAATAGGCGTCCGCCGCGGCGACCGGGGCCGCAGCGATCGCGGTGGCGGCGGCGCCCGCCATGACCAGTGCGGCAAGGAAGTTCAGGATGGCCCTCATCTTTTCGGTTCTACCATCAAGATCAAATTTCGCAAAGAGCTTATGGGCGCACCGAGGCAGAACTGACGACGGGAGTTACTCGCACTTTCGCTGCGTGAGTTCTTACTCGCCGGGGAGGTCAGGCCTTGCCGTTGCGTTCCCGATGCTTGCACCCGGGCCAGCAGCAGGGCCGACGCATGCCCTCCTCGAGTTCCTCCTGGGTGCGCCGGATTCGGCGTTCGCGGGTGGCCTGCTGTTTAGCGTCCTCGACCCAGCAGATGAACTCGTTGCGGGCCAGCGGGGTGATGTCCTTCCATGCGGCGAAGGCGGTCGCGTTGCCCAGCAGCGCGGTTCGCAGGTCGCCGGGAAGCTTGTGCACCACACCGCCGGGAACTCGTGGGCTGCTCATCGGGTCAGGGTAGCGCCGCGACCTACAACGGGCCCAGGTTCAACCGGGCTTCCAGGATCTCCATGCCCGCCGCGATCGGGTCCCCGGGCAGCGGCGTGCCGTCGGAGACCGACAGCAGCACGCCGACGATGACGCCGGCCAGGACCCGGCGCTCGAAGTCGTCGCGGACGTGTGGGAGCCGGTCGATCAGCGCCTCGCTGATCAGCCGGATCAGCCGGACGTAGTGCGAATACAGCAGTCCCTGCGCCTCCGGAACGGAGTACATCATCGACTGGCCGCGCAGCGCGTTCTCCCGTTCGGGCGGGCTCAACGCGGCGAACGTGCTCGTCACGGCGTGCCGGTACGCGGTCAGCGGCGGCATCTCCGGGGGTGCGGAGCGGAAGGCCGCGATGATCGGTGGGATCAGTTCGTTGTCGATGAGGACGTGTTCTTTGGCAGGGAAGTAGCGGAAGAACGTGCGCGGGGAGACCTCGGCGGCGTCGGCGATCTGCTCGACGGTGGTGTTCGAATAGCCGTTGGCCTCGAACAATCGGAACGCCTCGCGCCGGATGGTCTCGCGGGTGCGCAGCTTCTTTCGCTCTCGCAGACCGAGCGGCTCGCGGGCATCCATGTTGTTGATTGTTCCAGCATCGCGCGCGCACCGGTCCGGAGGTCGATTACCGGCGCGGCGGCGCGAGCACCTTCATGGCCAACCGCATGACCGGGGCGGGCACCTTGTCCTTGGCCGCGAGCATCGTCTCCGAGGCCCGCCCGCGCATGGGCGCGCCCCGGCCGAACCACCGATTGAGCGGACCGCCGGCGGGTTCGAGGTCGACGTGCAGGGGCGGGGCGCCGTCGGCGGCGCCCAGGGCCCGCGCGATCACCATCCGCTGGATCTCGCTGGTGCCCTCGAAGATGGTGTGGAGCTTGGCGTCGCGGTACCACTTCTCCACCGGGTGATCGGTGATGTAGCCCCAACCGCCCAGGGTCTGGATGGCCCGCTCGGTGGCCCGGACCGCCAGTTCGCTGGCCGCCAGCTTGGACATCGAACCCTCGCCGCGGCCGAACGGCACGCCGGTCGCGGCCATCCAGGACGCCCGCCAGGTCAGCAGTCGGGCGGCGTCGAGCTGGGTGGCCAGGTCCGCGATCGGAACGAGATGCCCTGGTTGTCGATGATCGGGGCGCCGAACGCCTCGCGCCGGTTGGCGTATTCGGTCATGTATTCCAGTGCCGCGCGGGCGATTCCGAGGGCCTGGGCGGCGACCATCGGCCGGGTCTGCTCGAAGGTGCCCAGCGCGGCCGATCCGGACTTCGCGCCGCCGGCGATCACCTCGCGGGCCTTGGCCAGCTTGTGCTCGAGCTTCTCGGCCCCACCGAGCAGGTTGGCCGCCGGGATGCGCACGTCGGTCAACCGCAGTTCCGCGGTGTGCGAGGCGCGGCAGCCCAGCTTGTCGAGCTTGCGCACCAACTCCAGGCCTGGCGTCGCGCCGGGGACGATGAACAGCGCCTGCCCGCGGTGCCCGAGTTCCTCGTCGACGACGGCGTTGACCACGTGCACGTTGGCGATGCCGCCGTTGCCGATCCACATCTTGTGCCCGTTGATGACCCAGTCGGCGTCCGGGCCGGGTCCGGCGCGGCGGGCCGTGGTGCGCAGGTTGCGGACGTCGCTGCCGCCCTCGGGTTCGGAGATGGCCAGCGCGGCCAGCTTCAGCTCACCCGGGCTGCCGAAGCACTCCGGGGCCCAGGTCAGCATTTGCTCGGGGGAGGCCGCCTGCCCGATCGCCGAGAGCGCCAGGGCGGGCATGACGATGGCCAGCCCGATCCCGGCGCAGCCCCAGAACAGCTCCTCCATGAACATGGGCAGCGACAGGCCGGTGGGGTCGCCGATCAGGTCGCGGTAGAACAGCGGACTGTAGAAGCCGCGCTCGGCGGCCTCCTCGAGCACCGGCCAGGGGAACTCCTGGCGCTGGTCGTAGTCGAGCGCCACCGGCCGGATGACCTGCTCGGCGAACTCGTGGGTGCGTCGGGCCAGGTCGTGTTGCGCGACGGTGGGCCGCAGATCGAAGCTCACCCGCTGCGGTTAGCCGCCGCGGACTGGATCGAAACGTCGGGTTCAGGTGATGGACCAGAACTCGAGCAGCGTGCGCAGCGTGGAAACCAACGACAGGGGCTGATCCAGCATGGGGTGGTGCCCGGCCTCGGGGAGATCCACGAAGGGCCCGCGCAGTTGCAGGATCTGCCGGATCCGCTCGGCCATGTCGTCGTCGATCGCGCCGTGCTCGCAGCGCAGATGGGCGATGCGGCAGGGCATCTGGGCGAAGGTGTTCTCCAAGGTGTCCGCCTCGGTGGGGCCTTCGGAGAGCCAACTGCCGCTGAAGATGGCCGGGTCGAACTTCCACCACCAGCGCAACCCCTTGCGCCGCACCGATTCGCGGGCGATGTGATCGGCGATGTAGGGCAGGATCACGTCCTGGCTCGGCACCGGCCGGAACCGCGACACGATCGCCTCCCGGGTCCGGTACCCCTCCTGCCTCCCGCGCGCCCGGCGCAGGTGGTCTTCCTCGGGGGCGCGGTCGCGCAGCGGCGAGTCGATGACGACGATCCCGTCGATCTCGGCGCCCTCGCGGATCGCGGCGGTGCTGGTGACCCAGCCGCCCATGCTGTGCCCGACGATCACCGGCCGGACCGACGGGTCGGCGGCGGTCGCGACGGCGAGCACTTCCCGGGACCAGATGCCCAGGCCGTATCGGGCCCGGGTCGCGCTGTCGCCGTGGCCGCTCAGGTCGGGGGCGATCACGTGGTGGGTGGCGGCGAAGAACGGGGCGATGTGGTCCCACCACGCCGAGTTGGCCCCGCCGCCGTGCACCAGCACCAGCAGCGGCCGGCCGCGCTCACCCCAGGCGCGGCAGTGGATCCGACAGCCTTCGACGTCGACCTCGAAGCTGCGCGGGCGGTGGTCCAGCGCCCGCCGGAACCACGACGGTGGGGTGAGGTTTGTCGACATCGTGCCAATCTCGCAGTGCGCTGCCGTGCAGCATGGTCTCGGCAATTATCCACTGCGGCGCAACCGGTCGGCCTACTGCTGCCCCTCGGATTCCCACTCCGCGCCCACCCGCTGCTTCTGCTCCTCGATCACCGCGGCCAGGTGGGCGGCCTTGGGCCAGCCGTAGTAGGCCCCGAATTGCAGTGCCAGCTCGTCCATCTCGGCGAAGGACAGGTCGCGGCTCTTCAGCGCGGCGTATACGTGGCTCATGATCGGGTACGGCGCGTCCTGGAACGCCACGCAGGTCACCGTCACCAGGCGGCGCGCATGCCCAGGCCCGGCCGCAGCCACATCTCGCCGAACACGAAGTCGAGCAGGCCGGCGGTGGCGTCGGACGCCGGCGGCGGGACGGTCATCACGTCGGTGTAGGCCCGGGCGCCCGCGCCGGAATCCGAGGTGGTGGGGCTGGTCATGGCGTTCCCTTCGAGTTTCGGGCTCACCGGATGGTGACGCCGGCATCGACTTTGAACTCGAGTCCGGTCACGTACCGGGATTCGTCGGAGGCCAGGAACAGCACCGCGTTGCTGATGTCGACGGCCTCGATCATCTGCACCGGCATCGCGTTGCCGAAGATCGGGGCCAGGTCGGGCCGTTGCTCCACCAGCAGGGTGTGGATCGAGGCGGGCTGCATGCCGGTCGGCACGCCGGTGGGATGCACGGTGTTGACCCGGACACCCACGGCGGCAAGCTCATTGGCCAGCGCCTTGCTCATGCCGACGACACCGTGCTTGGCCGCCGTGTAGGGGGTGTGCAGCGGGGTGCCCTTGATGCCGGCGGCCGAGCTGATGTTGATCAGGCTGCCGCCCCGGTCGACGAGGTGCGGTAGCGCGGCCGCGCAGGTGTTCCACGTGCCGATCAGGTTGACGTCGACGACGGTGCGCCACTGCGCAGAGGTGGTGGTGTCCCAGGTCGCCGCCGTCAGCACGCCGGCGTTGGCGACGGCGGCCTCCAGCCCGCCCAGCTGCTCGACCCCGTCGACGACCGCGGCCGCGAGGGCCTCGGCGTCGCGCACGTCCACCACCTGGGTCACCGCGCGTCGCCCGCACGCCTCGACCAGGCGCGCGGTCTCGGCCAGGTCTTCGCGGGTGGCCAGCGGATACTCGAGCTCCGGCAGTGACTCGCAGAGGTCGACCAGGATCAGGTCGGCGCCCTCCTCGGCCAGCCGCACGGCGTGGCTGCGGCCCATTCCCCGTGCGGCGCCGGTGATCAGGACCCGCTTGCCCGTGACGCGCCCGCTCATAGCTTGTTGCAGAAGCCGGCGTCGACGGGGAAGGTGACCCCGGTGACGTACTTGGCCGCGTCGGAGACCAGGTAGGCGATCGCGGCGCTGATGTCCTCGGGTTCCAGCAGTTCGACCGGCATCGGGTTCTGCAGATGCGGGCCGCCGTCGGGGTAGGCCTCCAGGAACGCGGTCATGGCCGGGTTCACCGCCATCATGGTGTTCACCGCGGTCGGATGCACGGTGTTGACCCGAATGCTGTACGGCGCCAACGCATTGGACAGCGTGCGCATCAGCCCGACGATGCCGTGCTTGGCCGCCGCGTAACCCAGGCCACCGCCCTGCATGCCGCCGAAGCCGCGCAGTCCGGCCGTGGAACTGGTGAACACCATCGCCCCGCCGCGCTGTCCGGCCAGCAGGTGGGGGATGGCGGCCTTCGCGGTGTGGAAGGCGCCGTTCAGGTTGACCCCGACGGCGTCGGTCCACATCTCGAGGTCCTCCTCGATGCCGACCTCGCGGAAGGCCGTCGGGGCGATGCCGGCGTTGGCGCACACGATGTCGAGGCGGCCGAAGCGTTCCACCCCGGCGTCGACGGCCGTCTTGACCGCGGCGAAGTCGCGGACGTCGGCGACGGTGCCGAGCATCTTGCCGCCCTGGGCCTCCACCAGCGCGACGGTCTCGTCGAGTTCGTCGCGGGTGGCCATGGGATAGCCGTTGGAGGAGATGTCGGAACAGATGTCGACGCCGATGATGTCGGCGCCGTCGGCCGCGAGCCGGAGCGCGTGGCTGCGCCCCTGTCCGCGGGCGACTCCGGTGATGAAGGCGAGCTTGCCGGCCAGAGAACTCATGTCAGCTCGCTTCGTTGCGTGGGTAACCGTGTTACAGCCGGTACGGTAACGTGGTTACACCGGCGAGACAAGGGGTCATGGGCGATGAAGTCATCCGGCGCGGCGACGCGCGAGGAGCGGGACGCGCCGACCGGTCACGACCGGCGCATCCTCGGCATTGTCGTCGAACTGCTCGAGGCCGAGGGCTACGAGGCCGTCCAACTGCGCGAGGTGGCCCGCCGGGCGCGCACCTCGCTGGCGACCATCTACAAGCACTACGCCAACCGCGACGAGCTGATCCTGGCCGCGCTGCAGATGTGGCTCGACGAGAACCGCTACGCGGGCCTGGCCGGGCAGTCCCGCGCCGACGGCGAGTCCTTCTACGACGGCCAGATGCGGGTGCTGCGCACCATCTTCGAACCCTGGGAGCAGCACCCCGCCATGCTCAAGGCCTACTTCCGCGCCCGCGCCGCCCCCGGCGGCGAACAGCTGGTGCAGCGCGGGCTCGACGCGGTCATCCCGGCCTTCGGGGAGGTGCTCGCCGACGTCGACGAGGCGTTCGTCGCCGACCTGACAACCATCGTCACCAACGTCGTCTACGGGTTGTTGGGTCGCTTCGCCGCCGGCGAGATCGCCATCACCGACATCGTGCCGGGCCTCGAGCGCACCGTGTACTGGCTGAGCCACGGGTACGAGGCGGCGCAGCGCTGACGCGGTTTCCGCGGCTCGAGCGATATTGTCGACAGCGACGGAACCGAGGACGGCTGGGGTAGAACGAGACGGAGCGGCATGGCTGTGGTCAACGGGCCATCGGCGCGCGAGACGAAGCGCCTGCAAACCAGGGAGCGGCTGATGGGCGCCGCGGTGGCCGAGTTCAAGCGCGCCGGCATGGCCGAGGCCGACGTCGGCGCCATCGTCGCCGCGGCCGGAGTTGCCCACGGCACCTTCTTCTTTCATTTCCCCACCAAGGAACACGTCCTGCTCGAGCTCGAGAAGCGCGAGGAGGACCGGATGGCCAAGCAGTTCGGCAAGTTCCTCGACAAGGGCCACGACCTGGAGGCCGCGCTGGTCGAGGCCGCCCGCCTGGTCCTGGGCCTGGAGCGCCGACTCGGCGAACTGCTGTTCAAAGACTTTCTGGCCCTGCACTTCTCGCAGACCCGCCCGCCCGCCGAGGGCGGCGGTGACCACTCGCTGGTGGTGCTGCTCGCCGCGCACATCGACCGCGCGCGGGAGGACGGCGCGGTGGCCGCGGACGTCAACTCGATGAACAGCGCGGTGTTCTTCCTGCTGTGCCTGTACGCGCTGGCGATCACCACCAACGACCCGATGCGCCGCGAGTTGCTCGACGATCTGGTGAAGCGCACGCTGCGCAGCATGGCCTGACTTGTGGGTGAAGGCGGATGCTTGTCGATCCGCGCATTGCATGACTAGAGTCAGCGAGCATGCGACCCGACGCTGCCGCAGCGACCCGCACTGGGCTGTCTCTCGACGAGCACATGGAGGAGTCGCGCGCCGCGCAACGCCAGGCCGACAAGTGGCTGATCTCCGGCAGCCTGCTGATCGGCACCGCGGCGCTGGGGATCTTCGGCCTGCCGCTGTTCCTGCGCGGGGTCTGGCTGCTGCGGCGCGCGCAGCGCAACGGTTTGACCGTGCGGCCCATGCTGGTGACGCTGCTCGGCTACTGCGTGATTGTCGACGCCGCCATCAACACCGTCGGCTGGGCCCTTGACCTGGTCGGACACCACACGTTGTTGGCCCGGGTGCTGCTCAACGGCTGGGGCAACATGTTCGACGCCGGCTATTTCTGGCACTACAACGAGCTGTGGGTCGGCGGTGCGGCCGCGCCGGGAGAGAAGGCGCTCGAGGTCGGCTTCATCCTCACGGTGTTCACCATGCGGATCGCCGCGGGCATCGGCTTCCTGCAGATGAAGCGCTGGGGGCACCAGTGGATGGTGGTCACCTGCTGGATGGGCGTGGTGATCTGGATCGTCTACGTCATCAACATGACGATGTTCGCCGACGTCCGCTACGCCGGGGTGGTTTTCCCGGTGATCGGGTGGTGGATCTACGACATCTTCTACATCACGCCGTTCCTCGCGATCCCGTATCTGCATTCGGTGAACCGCGAGATCTTCACCGACTGAGTCTCTTTGGCGCTGCCCCGGGGCTTCCGGCGCTGCCTGGCGCACTCTAGAGCTGACATCTGTCAGTGACGAGTATCAACTAACACGTCGCGCATTGCCGCTAATCCCGGTAAACCGCCAGTTAAAGCCAGCTCTAGGTGAGCAGCTGCAAACTGTCTATTGACTGTAG